>Ga0181520_10002238_pt1 | contig 36589 bp, 32 predicted proteins | sample PEATcosm2014_Bin_29_FD_132451 | JGI IMG/M metagenome (GOLD analysis project Ga0181520, IMG submission 132451) | Peatland microbial communities from MTU Mesocosm Facility, Houghton, MI, USA - PEATcosm2014_Bin02_30_metaG | ecosystem: Environmental > Terrestrial > Soil > Wetlands > Peat | place... | reverse complement strand
GCGTCCTGACAGCGGCCGCACTCGGTGCAGGTCGCGACGTCGAGCACGTCCTTCCAGGTGAGCTGACGAAAGCCGTCGACGCTTGTCGCCGCGCCGGTCGCCTGCAGCGCCGGCGCGCGAGGCAGCTGTCCCTTCGGCGCAAGGCCGCGGAAGTAGACGTTGAACACCGCGAGAAACGTGTGGCGGTGCCTCGACCCGGGGATGTAGACGAGAAAGGCGAGAATGGCGCAAACGTGCGCCCAGTAAGCCGCGCGCCGACCGCCGGCGGCGGCGAGCGGGTCGACGCCCATCGCCCGGAGCAGGTCGGCGACGCCCTGGCTCACCGGCCGCCAAGCGCCTGCTCCCGTGTCGCCGGCGGCGATGCGGAAGCCGGATTCGAGCAGCATGTTGACGACGACGGCGAGAATGAGAACGTAGATGATCGACGCGTCGAGCGCGTTGGATCCTTTGAACCGCGCCGGCCTGATCGCGTAGCGCTGCCAGGCCGCCATCGCGACGCCGAGCGTCAGGACGACGGCGAAGAGATCCTGAAGCCAGGCGATCCAGGTTTCGCCGCCAAACGGGCGCAGGCTGAACCCGGGAAACATCGCCGAGCCGAAGGACTGCGCGATGGCGGTCAAGAGGACGAGGAAGCCGCTGAAGATCATCGCGTGCATGGCGCCGGAATAGCGCAGCTTCAACAGCCGTTGGTGGAGGACGGCGCGCGCTACGCCGCGCAGCCGTTCGAGCGGATTGTCGAACCGCGCCGCGGGCGCCGAGGCGAGCATCGCGCGGATCAACCGGCGAAGGCGCCAGACGAACAGCGCGAACGCCGCGAGGACCAGCGCCCACAGAACGAGACTGCTCGCCGCCGTCATCAGGCCGCGCGGCCTTTGCCGAGCCGCTCGCCGAGCGCAGGGAGCAGATCAAAAAGGTCGCAGGTCGCGCCAAAATGCGCGACGCCGAAGATCGGCGCGCGAGCGTCGGTGTTGATCGCGATGATCAGCTCGGCGCCGCTCATGCCTTCGAGATGCTCCGGCGCGCCGGAAACCCCCGCGGCCAGGTAAAGCTTCGGCTTCACCCGACATCCGGACTTGCCGACCTGCCGCTCCTTGGCCAGCCAGCCGTTGTCGATGACCGGACGGCTTCCGGCGATTTCGGCGCCGAGCGCGTCGGCGACTTGACGGGCGACTTCGACGCTGTCCTTGTCATGAATGCCGCGGCCGACGCAAAGGATCTTGGCGGCGCCGGCGAGGTCGACCGTCCCTTCCGCCGGGCGCGTTTCGACGACGAAGGCGGTGCGCAACGCGTCGAGCCGCGGCGGCGCGGCGATCTCAACCGTCGTCGTCCGCCGCGCCGGATCGGGCCGCGCCTCGGGATAGGCGCCGGGCACGATCACGGCGACGGCGGGCGACCGCGCCCGCGAGACGGCGCGCAGCTTGCCGCCGTAGATCAGGCTGGTCGTCTCGATTTCGCGCCCTGTCGCCGACAGCTTGACGCAATAGTCGATGACCGCGCGGTCGGTTCGCGCCGCCACGTCGGCGGCGAGATCGAGCCCGGCGGCGCTGTAGGCGAACAACGCCAGCGCGGGATTGCGCTCGGCGACGACGCTTCGCAGCAGGGCCGCGTGCGCCTCCGGAAGATATTGCTCGAGAGCGGGGTGGGTGGCGACGAGAACGCGATCGGCGACGCCAGAAAGGGCCTCGACTGCGCCGAGCGGCCCGCCCGCGACCAGGGCGTCGACCATGCCGCCGGCGCCGTCGGCGAGCTGTCGCGCCGCAGTCAGCAGCTCCAGCGAGGACGGCTTGACGGCGCCGTCGCGGGTTTCGACGTAGACGAGGACGTCGCCGTTCATCGCATCGTTTCCTTCGCCAGCCCTCGCGCGACCAGCAGGTCGTGCAGCGCCTCGGCCACCTGGTCGGCGTCGCCCTCCCACATGATGGCGCCCTTGTCGCTCCGGGGTCGCTCCAGGCGCAGGAGCTCGGCCGCGAGGTCGCCGCAGTCGGCGTTGGAGTCGGTGAGCGCGATCTTCTGGCCGATGAACTGGCGCAGCTTGGCGCCGGACGCGTACCGGATGGGCCGCGAGGCCGTCTGCACGCCGATCACCGCCGGCAGGCGGACGCGTAGCGTCGTCGAGAAGCCGCCGTCGGTCTCCTGGCGCGCGAGCAGCGCGCCTACATCGCAACGAATCTCGCTGACGACGCTGACATGCGGCCAATCGAGCGTCGCGCCGAGAAACGGCGCGAGTTGGCCGTGGATCTCGTCGATCCCCAGAACGCCGGTGAGAACGAGATCGAGGCCAAGCTCGCGTATGGTTGGCGCGAGAAGCCTGGCGGCGGCGCGCGCGCGCAGTCCGTCGCCGAAAGGATTGCGCAACTTGATCACGCGATCGGCGCCGCGCGCGAGGGCGCTCTGCAGGAGGCGATCGGCGCCGACGCCGTCGAAGGCGAACGCGATCACCGTAGCGCCCGCGTTCTCCTTGAGCGTCAAGGCCTCTTCGAGCGCCTGATCGTCGAATTCGTTGAGCTTCAGATCGACCCATTCGCGATCGATGTCTTGGCCGTTCTCGGCGATGTCGAGGTCTCCGCTCGCATCGGGGACGAGTCGCAACGCGACGCCGATCTGCACCTGTCCCATCTCCTCCCTTGGCCGCCGCCGCGTCGCGGCGGTTGAAGACTCTCCGGTCGCTGTCGCCCGTCGGCCGCCAGCGCGAAATCAGGACGAACGCGCTTGCGCGCGCGACGGGCCGCCGGTTATTCGAACATCGTTCGCATGAGGGAACCCGGTTCTAATTATTGCAAACGCGACCTGCGTCTGGCAAGCTATAGCTTCCCTCCGGCGCGAGAAGCCGAACCAACGATCTCAAACCTCACCAGGAGAAGGTTCGCATGGCCGCAGATCGCGGTTCCAAAGTCGCCGACGTTCTCATCGTCGGCGCCGGCGCGTCGGGCCTCGTCGCAGCGAAACATCTTACTGAGAATGGTTTCAATGTCGTCTGCCTGGAGCAGGGGCAACGCGTCGACAGCAGCGAGTTTTGGGGCGACAAGCCCGAATTCGAGCTGATGACGCAGAAGCGCTGGCATCCCAACCCGAACGTCCGCGACCTCGAAAGCGACTACCCGATCGACACCAGCGAATCGGACGTGCCGATCCTGATGTACAGCGCGGTCGGCGGCTCGACGATCCTCTACGGCGCGCACTGGCAGCGCCTGATGCCCTCGGACTTTCGCGCGCGCACGCTCGACGGCGTCGCCGAGGATTGGCCTTTCGCTTACGAGGACCTGGAGCCCTTCTACGACGAGATGGACGTCGAGGTCGGCGTCTCGGGCTTGGGCGGCGATCCGGCTTATCCTCCCGGCAAGGCGCCGCCGCTGCCGCCGTTGCCGATCGGGCGCATCGGGATGAAGGCGGCGGAGGGGATGAACAAGCTCGGCTGGCACTGGTGGCCGGGCCCGAATTCCATCAACTCGCTGCCTTACCGGGGGCGGAACCCTTGCGGACTGCTCGCCACCTGCCGCAACGGCTGCACGGAAGGCGCGAAGGCTTCCTTCGACCTGACCCACTTGCCGGCGGCGCTCCAGCACGGGTTGCGCCTCGTCACCGGCGCGCGCGTGCGCGAAATCGCCGTCAACGAGCAGGGGCTTGCGTCGGGCGCGATCTACGTCGACCGCAATGGACGAGAGCGAAGGCAGTTGGCGCGCGTCGTGATCGTCTGCTGCAATGGCGTCGGCACGCCGCGACTGCTGCTCGCCTCGAAGTCGGCGAAATTCCCGGAGGGCCTCGCCAACTCCTCCGGCCTCGTCGGCAAGAATCTGATGCTGCATCCCTACGTGACGGTCGTCGGCCATTTCGACGAACCGCTCGAGAGCTGGCTCGGTCCGAACGGTCAGTCGATCCAGTCGATGCAGTTCTACGAGACCGACGCGCGCCGCGGATTCGCGCGCGGCGCCAAGTGGCACGTCCTGCCGAGCGGCGGACCGCTCGGCGCGCCGCCGACGCCCGGGCTCGCTTTCGACGAGCAATGGGGGCTCGCCTTCCATCGCAACCGGGAGAAGACGTTCGGACGATCGTTCGAATGGGGGATCATGGTCGACGATCTGCCGGACGAGGCCAATCGCGTCGTCCTCCATCCGACGCTGACCGACAGCGACGGCGTCCCGGCGCCGAAGATCATCTACAACTATTCCGAGAACACGCGGCGGCTGGCGGCGTTCCATCTCGAGCGGGCCAAGGAGGCGATGTACGCCTCCGGCGCCGTCGCTCTCACCGTCAGGCCGCTCATGGTCGATCGCAGCCAGCACAACACCGGCGCCAGCCTGATGGCGACCGGCCACCTCATGGGCACCTGCCGCATGGGGGGCGATCCCAAGACCTCGGTCGTCAATCAATGGGGCCAGGCGCACGACGTGCCGAACCTGTTCGTCTACGACGGCAGCGTGTTCGTCACCTCGTCAGGCTTCAATCCCGCAGGGACCATTTGCGCGGTGGCGCTGCGCAGCGTGAAGCATCTCATCGCCGAGCGACGCAATCAAAAGGTGGCGGCATGAACCGAGCTTCCGATTTGGAAATCCGCGCCGCGTTCCTCGCCATCGCCGACGTTTTGATCCCGGAAGCCGATGGGGCGCCGTCGGCGAGCGGGGCCGAGGCGGGAGCGACGTTCGAGCGAATCCTGACGCTGCGCCCCGATCTTCAGGAGGCCTTTCGACGCGGCGTTCAGGCCGTCGCCCACAAGGAGCCCGCCGCGGCCGCTCGCGCGCTGAACGTCGAGGACCCGGAAGCGTTGGCGGCGATCGGGCTGGTCGCCGCCGCGGCCTACTACATGAACCCGCGCGTGCGCGAGCTGATCGGCTATCCGGGTCAGGAAAAACGCGCCTTCGACCCCACCGCGACGCCGGAATACGTCGCCAACGGGATGCTTCAGGCGGTCGTCGACCGAGGGCCGATCTACCGGGCGACGCCGAAATAGGGCGCCGGTCCGCGCGCCGCCGCGGCGCGAAGCCGCCGTCGCCCCGGGGTCTTTCCGCGCCGGCGGCGGCGCGTTCGCGCCGTGGCGGCTGCTGCTTGATTAGTTCGCATTTGAGAACTAAGTTCCCTTTTGTGTGGCGAACGCCGCCCATGGCCGAACCGAGGCCGGAACAGGGGGGAACTGTCTATGGTCGAGCCGTATTCGGTTGTCGCTCTCTCGCCGCGCACGATCACGATCGAGAAGCGCGAAGACGCCCTGCGCAATGTCAAACGCATTTGCGAGTTCATGGACACCGCCTGCATGGCGGGCGCTTGGGAAGGCGCCAAGGTGCGTCTGGTGGTCATCCCCGAAATGGCCATTCAGGGGCTGATCCCCAATCGACCCGGCGACCGCGCCGTCGAGGCGAAGTACGCAATGGAAATCCCGGGTCCCGAGACGGAAGAGCTCGGACGCAAGGCCAAGGCGATCGGCGCGTATGTCGCGGCCGAACTCTACATGGTCCGAGAGGCCGATTTTCCCGACCGCTATTTCAACGTCGGTTTCATCGTCAGCCCGCAGGGCGAGATCATCTACAAGCGCTACAAGGCGACCAGCGACGCGTACGAAGGCGGGATGCTCGGCAATTGCAATCCCCACGACATTTGGGACGATTGGATCGCCAAGAAGGGCGGCGGCGACGCGATGGAGGCGATCTATCCCGTCGCCAGGACCGAAATCGGCAACATCGGCGTCTGCATATGTCACGAAGGCGTCTACCCGGAAATCGTCCGCGGCCTGTGCCTCAACGGCGCCGAGATCATTATTCGCCCGACGTTGATCGAACCGTCGGTGATGGCGGGGATGTGGGAGCTGCAGAACCGCGCTCACGCGATGTTTAACCAAGTTTACGTGGTCTCGCCGAACCTCGGCCCTGAAATCCGGGCCGACGGAGGAATCCAGGACTTGTTCGGCGGGCGCTCGATGATCGTCAATCACCGCGGAACCATCGTCGCGCAGCAGACAGGCTGGACATCCGGCGATTCGTTCGTCGCCACCGTCATCGACGTCGAGGCGCTCCGCAAGGTCCGCATGGCCAATGGTCTCTACAGTCAGTTCAAGGACCTGCGGACTGAGCAATACGCCGCGATCTACGCTCGGCCCATTTATCCGAAGAATCAGTATCTCCACGCCGCGCCGACCGAAGGATGGCTGGCGCGCGAGGAGGCGACGCGCGCGGCTTGCATCGAGAAGCTCGTGTCGCGGGGCGTCCTGACCCCGCCGTCGCGTTGACCGCGCGCGCCGGCTCGGCCCGATCGTCCGGGCTTGCGCGGTCGCCGCGGGGGCGGGATCGCGCGCGCGGCCTGCGACTTCTCTTCGGGCGGCGCGCCGCAGACGGGGGCTCTTCGTGCGCCCGATGCGGAGAGGATTGGGGCCAGGGCCTGCTTCGTCCACCACGCCGAACGGTCTCGGACGCGCCGGCGGCTTGGCGCGCGATGGTGCGACGTCGTGTCAATTGACGCGAAGAGGCCATTGTGCCACACCTCGACCAGGAACTTAGTTCCTATATAGGAACTACTCTGAGGGAGGAGCTGACGCTGAAAGACGGAGCTATCCGCTCTTCGCGGCTCTCACTGGGGCGAGGGTTGCGGGATGTGGGGGAGGCGGCGCGCGCCAAGGACAAGCAGATCGTCAGCGACCGTTCTCGACGCCGCGGAGACGGCGGCGGAGGCGGCGATACGCAGGAGCCGATCCCGGCCACGGCGCATTCTCCTTCGGCGCGACAAGGGGATTTCGTCGCGGCCGTTCTGAGAGGATAGCGCGCAACCTTGAGGCCCTCAAGGCCTGAGGTTGGCCGCCTCATGAGAGGACGCCGCGCCTCATTGACGTCCTCGAGGTCCGGAAGTTGGTCGCCGAAGCGTTCGGCCGCCTTCCTAAGGATAGGACAATAATGAGGGGTTGAAATAAGAGGACGTGCTAGGAGAGGAGAGGGCAATATGAATATGAGTAAGTGGGGTTTGGCGATCGCCGTCGGCGTGGCGGCCATGGTGGCTGTGCCGTTCATGGCCGAGGCGACGGCGGCGGAGAGTTCCGCCAAATCGATCGCGCTGGGGTTCTCGCAGCGTAGAATCGCGGGCAGCGATTGGTGGAAGACCCTGATTCAAGGCGCCAAGGACGAAGCGGCCAAGAAAGGCGTCAAGCTCGACGTGCTCGACGCGAACGGCGACACCGTTCGGCAGAACGAGGACGTCAACACCTTGATCCTGAAGAAGGTGGACGCCATCGTCATCAACCCGAACGATCCGCTTGGGCTGGCGCAATCGATCAAGGCCGCGAACGAATCCAAGATTCCGGTGGTCGCGGTGAACTGCGCGTTGGACGCCTCCCTGCTGAAGGCCGTCTATGGGTACGTCGTCGAGGATCAGGTCGCGACCGGCGCGCGCGGCGGCTATCTCCTGGCGCCCGCGGTTGCAGCGAAATATCCGGGCGAGAAGAGCGCCAAGGCGGTCGTCATCGGCGGCTACCCCGGCGACGTTCTCAGCGATCTGCGCGCGAAGGGGTTCATGGAGGGCTACAAGAAGTGGGTCGATGAGAACCCCGGCAAGGGCGTTCCGCTGACCTATCTGCCGATGCGCTACGGCCATTGGATTCCCAACGACGCCATGCCGGTCATGCGCGACATCGCGACCGCCAATCCCGACCTCAAGGTGGTCTTCAGCGAGAGCGACGTCATGCATGCCGGTCTCGTGCAGGCGCTCAAGGCGGCCGGCATCTGGGACAACATCGTGATGGCGGAATACGACGGGTACGAAACCACGGTGAAGGAGATGATGGACAACCCGAAGGGTCCGGTTCAGGTCCTCACCACCAACGAACCGTATCGGCAGGGCGTCGCCGCGGTCGACATGGCGATCCGCGCCGCCAGCGGTCATGCGCCCGAGGGAACCGTGTTCGTCGACACAGTCGCCTTCGACGTTTCGAACGCCGCGAAGTACTATGATCCTTCGAAGGTTCTGGTTGACACCGTGCAGTGAAGGCGCGGGTGACCGTATAACGTGAATTGGCCAGACGGCGAGTAGGGCTATCGCCTACGCGCCGCCTGGCTTCCACCTTGAACGTATTTGACTTCTGCCTCGAAAGGACGCGTCCGTGAGCACTACCCAAGCAGAGGCTGACCGGCCCCTCCACTTTCAGTACGACATCGCCCCGGTCCGGACCCAGCGTATCGAGCGCATGCTGGGTTATGTGAACTCAGTGCCGGCCGGCATCTGCATCGAGCGCGCGCGCTACGCCACCGAGTCGTACCAGCGCACTGAACACCTTCCGCACATCATGCGCCGAGCGAGGGCGCTCGAGCATGCTCTCAAGAACATGAGCTTGTACCTGCTGCCCGGCAGCCTGCTGCTGGGCAATTTGGCCAGCAAGCCCAATTACTCGCCGCTCTTCCCCGAGTTTACCGTCGATTTCTTGGAGGAGGAGATCTTCAACAAGAAACCGTATTACATGCCGGAGCGTCCGGCCGACAAGTTTGCCGTCGATGAAACATGGCTTCCCGAGCTCAAGTCGATCATCGAGTATTGGAAGCCGCGGACGCACAAGCGTCGCGTCTACGCGCGGCTGCCCAAAGAGGTGCTGATCGCCCAGGACCGCATCGGCGCGATCAACGAGCTCAACTATGTCCATGGCGGCGACGGCCACTTCGCCGTTCCCTACAAGTGGCACGTCGAACATGGCCTTGGCTACATCATCCGCACGGCGAAGGAGAAGCGGGCGGCGCTGGATCTCACCGCTCCGGAAAGCCTCGAGCAGACGGCGTTCTACGACTCGGTCGTGGTCGCCTGCCAGGCGGTGATCGACTGGGCGCATCGCTACGCCGATTTCGCCGAGGCGGAAGCGGCGAAGGAAGCCGATCCTAAGCGCAAGCAGGAACTGCTCCAGATGGCGGAGGTCGCCCGTTGGGTCCCGGAGAACCCCGCCCGCACCTTCCGCGAGGCGCTTCAGGCGGTGACGTTCATGCAGCTCGCCGCCCAGGTCGAAGACAACGCCCAGGCCGTCTGCCTCGGGCGGTTCGACCAGGACATGAACGACCTCTATATGGCGGACGTGAAGGCCGGACGGCTGACCCGCGAGGGCGCCCTGGAGCTCATCCAGAACTTCTTCGTCATGCTTTCGGTGGTCGAGCGCGTGCGGAGCTGGATGGACACCTTGTTCTTCCGCGGCAAGCCGATCTTCCAAAATCTGACGATCGGCGGAACCAACCCCGAGACCGGGGCGGACGCGACCAACGAGGTGACCTATCTCGTGCTCGACGCGATCCAGAACACGCGCACCGTCCAGCCGTCGCACTACGCGCGCTGGCACAAGAACGCGCCGGAAGCCTACAAGATGAAGATCGCCGAGACGATCCGGCTCGGAACCGGCTTCCCGGCCGTGTCCAACGACGACATGTACATCGCCGCGCTGATGAACCGCGGCTATTCCTACAAGGACGCGGCGGATTACTGCATCGTCGGTTGCGCGGAGCCCGGCCCGGCCGGTCGGCGCGGCGGGCGTACCGGCGGCGCTTGGTACTCGCTGGCGAAGTGCCTGGAGATGGCGCTGTACAACGGCCACGACCCGGTCTCGGGCGAGGTTCTCCACCCCAACAGCTCCAACAAGGATCTGTCGTCGTTCAAGACTTACGAGGAGGTGTGGGATTCGTTCAAAGAGCAGGCGATGTACTACCTGCACCTTCAGGTCGTTCTCGACAACGCGATCGACCGGACCTACGAGGAGTACATCGACGAGCCGTTGGGCGGGGTGATGGCCTGCCCCGAGACGACCCTGGAGCGCGGCAAGTCGCTCAAGCGCGGCGGAGCGAAGTACGACTTCACCGGCCAGCAGACGATCGGCCTGGCGAACGTCGCCAACAGCCTCTACGCGATCAGGCAGCTCGTGTTCGAAAAGAAGCTGCTGACCGGCGAGCAATTGCTGCACGCCCTCCAGACGAACTTCGGCGACATGGCCACCGACCCGACGGGTCCCGAAATCCGTCAGATGTGCCTGTCGATTCCGAAGTACGGCAACGACATCGACGACGTCGACTTCATCGCGCGCGATGCGCTGATGATGGTCTGCGAGGAGTACCCGAAGCACAAGAACACGCGCTACGGGCGCGGGCCGATCGGCGGTGTGTTCCAGGCTTCGACGACCACCGTCTCGTCGAACACGCCATTTGGCCAGATGATCGGCGCCCTTCCGGACGGTCGCCAGGCCGGCACGCCGCTCGCCGACGGTCAGTCGCCGTTCCGCGGAACCGATACCCTCGGCCCGACCGCGGCGGTCAATTCGGTCTCGAAACTTAGACTGGTTCTACTCTCTGAGGGGTCGTTGTATAACATGAAGCTGCTTCCGCAGGATCTGCGGGACTAGCGGCGTCAATCCCAACCGACAGTCACCAGAACCGACAGTCACCAGCAAGAAGGAACCTCACCATGAACGTGGCCACGCAGACGGCGTCAGCGGGGACTCCGGCGGCGCTCGCCGCCGCGAGCGTCGGACGTCCCGCGCCGACAGGCCGGACCGGCCTGAAGCGGCTGATCAACCTTCTCGACTACTATTTCGCCCGCGGCGGCATGCAGCTGCAGTTCAACGTCGTGAGCCGGGCGACGCTCGAGGCGGCTCAGCGCGACCCGGACAAGTACCGCAGCCTGATCGTCCGCGTCGCGGGATACTCGGCCTACTTCGTCGGGCTCGACAAGACCGTGCAGCAGGACATCATCGAACGCACCGAAGAACGGTTGCAGTGAAGACTCGCCGGGCGAGGGGTCCATCCTCCATCCTTCGCCCGGCTTCGTGCTCTCGCCTCTGGAGAACGCCCGGCAAGCGAGAGGGGGCGAGCGGTGGAGTCCGTCCGGCAAATGGAACATCTCAAAGGCAGAGTATTTGACATCCAGCGGTGGAGTCTGCACGACGGCCCCGGGATCCGCACCAACGTGTTCCTGAAGGGGTGCCCACTGCACTGTGTTTGGTGCTGTAATCCCGAGTCGCAGGAAGGCCACCCGGAACTCGCCTATTTCATCGATAAGTGCATCCGCTGCGGGCGTTGCTTGACCCTGTGCCCTTACGGCGCGATCGACGCGCGTTCGAACGCGATGCGCACCGATCGCAGCATATGCGCCGCCCATTGTTACAAGGATGGCTCGTTCGCATGCCTCGGGCGTTGCTACAGCGGCGCGCGCAAGCTCATCGGACCGAAAATGACGGTCGAGGAGGTGCTGCGCGAGGTGATGAAGGACGCCCTGATATACGACCAGAGCGGCGGCGGCGTGACCTTCACCGGCGGCGAGCCGATGTACCAATTTGCGTTCCTCAAAGCCCTGGCGCAGGCGTGCAAGGAATCGTGGCTGCACGTGGCGATGGAGACATGCGGCTACGCCTCATGGAAGAAGTATGAGCAGATCCTCGAGTTCGTGGACTTCGTCTTCATCGACATCAAGCTGATGGACAGCCGGCGGCACAAGGAGGTCGTCGGACGCCCGAACAAGATGATTTTGGACAACGCGATCCGGCTCGCCGAACACATGCGGCGGAAGCAGGGGACGGTCGTGGTGCGCACGCCGGTCGTTCCCGGGATCACCGACGCCGACACGATCGCCAGCATCGCGGATTTTGTGCGCGCGCGCATGCCTGGCGTCGCGGCCTACGAACTCATGCCGTACCATCGACTCGGCCGCGGCAAGTATAACGACATCGGACGCGACTATCCCTTGGCCGACGTCGAGCCCGTCAAGGCGAGCGACATCGCGTCGTTGCGCGACGTGGTGACGAGTTACGGATTGTCGCACACCTATCGGTCGGAACAATGAGCATGTCCGGTTCAACGGGGGCGCGCTTCGGCGCGGAAGCCGCTCTGCAAGGTGCGGCGAAGCGCGGGCCTGTCGGCGGCGGAGGCGCCGAGCTGACGGCGGCGGCTTCAGCCTCGAGCGCGGAGGTCGTTCTCCAGGTCCAGGGGCTCAGCAAGGCCTATCCGGGCGTGAAGGCGCTCGACAACTGCGACCTCCAGGTGAGACGGGGCGAAATTCACGCCCTTCTCGGTCAAAACGGCGCCGGCAAGTCGACCCTGATCAAGCTCATCTCGGGCGCCGAGCAGGCGGACTCGGGCGCGATCCTGCTCAACGGGCAAAGAGTCGCCCTGCGCACGCCGCACGAAGCCCAACGCGCTGGCATATTCACGATCTTCCAGGAACTTAGCCTCGTCCCGGGGCTGTCGGTGGCCGAGAACATCTTCATCAGCGACATGCCGACGAACCGCTTCGGCAAAGTCTGCTGGAGACGCGTCAGGGACGAGGCGGCGCAGGCGGTCGAATGGCTCGGCCACCTGGTGGACGTGGACAGTCCCGTCCACACGCTGAGCGTCGCCCAGAAGCAGGGCGTCGAGCTCGCCAAGGCCTTGCGCCGCAACGCCAAGGTCGTGTTGCTCGACGAGCCCTCCGCGACCCTGCCTCAACCCGATGTCGAGCGGCTGTTCGAGGTCCTCAGGGTGCTGCGGTCGCGCGGGCTCGCGCTCATCTACATTTCTCACCGGCTGGAAGAGGTCCAGCAGCTGTGCGACACCGCGACCGTGCTGCGCAACGGGGAAAGGATCGGGACTTACCGCGTCGCCGGCACGAGCGCGACCGATCTGGTCCGCGCGATGATCGGGCGAGATCTGAAGTCCACCCGGGTCGGAGAGACGATCGGCAGTCAGAGAAAGCCGCGTCTCGGGTCTGGAGGCGGCGACGCGGTGGTGCTTTCCGTGCGCGGCCTCGACGACGGCTCTGCAGTCCGCGACGTCAGCTTCGACCTGCGCAAAGGGCAGATTCTCGGCATCACCGGTCTGGTCGGCAACGGCCAGAGCGAGCTCGCCGCCTGCATTTTCGGCGCCCGCGAGCGCGTGAAAGGGACGATCGCCGTCGAGGGAAGGCAGGTCGACATCCGCTCGCCCGCCGACGCAATCCGAGCCGGCATCGGATTTCTGCCTGACGAACGCAAGACGCAAGGGCTCGTCCTGCCGATGTCGGTGGTTAGCAACATCACCATGGCCAGCCACCGGGCGTTCAGCCGGCTTTCCGTCATCGACCGGAAGTTGGAGGGACGAGTCACGCGGGGAATGATTGACGCACTGAGCATAAAGGTGGGAGGAGCGGGGCCCGAGCAGCCGGTCGAGACGCTGAGCGGCGGCAACCAACAGAAGGTCGTCTTGGCGAAGTGGCTCGCCAGCAAGTGCAAGATTCTTATTTTCTCCGAGCCGACCCGCGGCGTCGATATCGGCGCGAAGGAAGAAATCTACGATCTTATCAAGGTCTTTGCAGCGAATGGTGGCTCGGTCGTCATCGTCAGCTCGGAATTGCAAGAGGCCCAGATGTGCGACAGGGTTCTGGTGATGTCGCGCGCGCGTCTCGTCGGCGACCTGGATTATGCCGAGATCGATCCACATGGCGAAGAAATCTTGAAACTTTACGCCGGCGAACATGAGAGAACTCGTTGACATGAGCAGCCATGAGATCAAACTTCAGGGGGCGTCGAACGCGGGAGCCAGGTTGTGGCCCGGTTTTCGCAAGTACGTGCTCTATAACTACTTGCTGTGGGTGCTCGTCGGCACCATCGTATTGGGCACTATGGCGTCGCCTTATTTCCTGACGACACGCAACATTTGGAACGTTTTGACGTTCGCCGCCGTCGTTTCGGTGATCGCGGTCGGGCAGTTTTTCGTGGTGGTGACCGGCGGCATCGACCTGTCGGTCGGCTCGATCGCCGCTCTGACGACGGTTGTGGCCGCCGTGCTGATGAAAGCGGGCTATCCCGCGCCCGTCGCCGCGATCGCCGGCCTTGTGGCGGGCGGCGCGTGCGGCGCGATCAACGGCGCGCTGGTCGTTAAAGCGAACATCACGCCCTTCGTGGCGACCTTGGCGATGATGAGCATCGCCCGGGGAACGTCTTACATGGTGCAGGAAGGCTCGCTCATCAGCATCACCGACGACAATTTTATCGGCTGGTTCGCCGGCAAGATCGGGCCGGTGCCAACCCCCGTGGTTATCTTCCTGGTGGTCATGCTCATCGCCGCGTACGTGATGCGGGAGACGACCTTCGGCAGACGGCTTTATGCGATCGGCGGCAATCGCGAGGCCTCGCGTCTTTCCGGCTTGCCGGTGGGTCAGTGCATATTCAGCGTGTATCTCATCGGCGGCCTCGCGAGCGCTCTCGCCGGCCTCATCCTGGCCGCGCAGCTAAACCAAGGAAGCTCGCTGCTCGCGCAGGGATACGAGCTCGATTCGATCGCCGCGGTGGTGGTCGGAGGCGCTTCTCTCGCCGGCGGGAGCGGCGCGCCGATCGGCGCCGTCGCAGGCGGCCTGATCATCGCCGTGCTGGGCAATATCATGAACCTGTACCAGCTGAGCTCGGAACCGCAGATGGTGGTGAAGGGCATCCTCATTATCATTGCGGTTATGTTCATCAGTGGAAGCGGGCAGGGCTCGGGCCGCAAGAGCGGATGGGCCGACAATCTCAAGAACGCGCTCGGGGGCTTGCGGAAGAGAGGCGCGGACTGACCGAGGCGTGTTTGCGCCGGGCAGGACGGCGAACCGGGGAATGAGAACGGCGGGCGCTCGCGGCGTGCCAGCGTCCGACCCATAACTTCCTTCTGCGGCGAGCGGGGCGTCCTGCGCCGCGCAGCGGCTAAGCGCGCGGCGTCGTCACCAAGAGGATCTTCTCGATTTCCTTGGCCGCGGCCATCAGCGGTTTGGCGAGCGCGCGGAGGCGCTCGATCGGCGCCCGCTGCAGCGGCAAGGTGAAGCTGACGTGCACGACCGGCCAACGCGGAACGGCGACCGCGACGCCGACGCAGCGCACGCCGAGATAGGCGTCCTCGAGGTCGAGGGAGTAGCCTCTTTCTCGGATCTCCTCGAGGCGCGCGAGCAGCTCGGCGCGCGTTTTGACGGTGTTCTTCGTCCTCGGCGGGAGTTCCTCGGGCAGAGCGTCGAGGAACGATTTGTCGGGAGTCACGGCCAGCGCCGCCAGACCTCCCGCGGTGGCGTAGGCGGGATGCCGGTGGGCGATGATGGCCCCGATGCGAACGATCTGGTTGGGAGGATCGAGCCGTTGCAGCATGACCTCTTCCCCGCCGTAGATCACGCCGAGGTGGATGGTCTCCTTCCAGTCGTTCACCAACCGCTGCATGATCGGAGCGAGAATGCTCGGCAGATCGTCCGGGCCAGCAGCGTAACCAGCCGAAAATTCGAGCGCGGCGACGCCGACGGAATATTTCCCCGTGGCCGCATCGCGGCGCAGGAAACTCATCGACTCCAAGGTGGCGAGCAATTTGTGGAGGGTGGCCTTCGGCAGCTTATGGCGCGCCTGAAACTCGGCGAAGCTCAGCGAATTCGCGCCGCCGGCGACGTCCAACAGCAAGCGCAACGCGCGCGCCACGCTGCGGTTGACGCTGGTTGGTCGCGGTCGCGACCGGAATCGCTCCGGTTCGCGGCTATGGTGGGAAACGTCGGCCTCCATCGCCTCCTCTGGGCCCACCTGCATATGCTCGCTCCGCAGGAGAAGAACGCGACAACAGACCCGCCTAAGACCGCAAGTCGCGCCCGACGAGTAAACAATATCAGTCCGCCATGCTTGCCTCAAGCGCTTGACCGATGGCTGCTCGGGCGGCGCGGCGGAGGCGCGACAGATCTGACTTAAGCGGACCCCAATTTTGGGCCAAGGGTTAAGTTGGAAGGCGGCCGCTCCGTCTGGTGGACGGAGCGAACCATGAAGGAGACGAGACGCAAGATTGACGCGGCCTTGAAGGCCGAGATCGCCGTCGAAGCAATGCGGGAACAAGCGACCGTGACGGAGCTGGCGCAGCGCTATGGACTGCCCCCCTCGCGTGAGACACGCTAATTGAGTTACGGCGCTTCGTCCTGGTTTAGCGTTGGCGCAACCGGGCGCAGTTCGGCTTCGAACTCGACCGGCGGTTTGTAGCCGAGCGCCGAGCGCAGGCGCTGGCGATTGTAGATGGTTTCGATGAAGGCGCCGATCTGCCGCCGGGCGTCGTCGAGGTTGGCGTAGGCTTTGCCGTTCACCTCCTCGGTTTTCACCGTATTCGCTTCGCGGCCCTTCGGGTCATGAAGCTCTCGGCCTTGGCGTTGTCGTAAGGATTGCCGGGGCGGCTCATGCTGATGGCGATTTTGCGCGCCTCCAGCCGCTCGACATAGTCGGAACACGCTTACTGCACGCCGCGGTCGGAATGGTGGATGAGGTTTTCGGGCGGAGGCCGGCGCGCCGCGAGCGCATGGTCGAGCGCTTCGAGAGCGAGCGAAGCCTCGAGATGGCCGGCGAGCGAAAAGCCCGCCACTTTGCGCGAGAACGCGTCGATGACGACGGCGAGATAGACGAAGTCCTCGGCCAGCCGGACGTAAGTGATATCGGCCACTCAGAGCTGGTCGAGGCCGGTGGGACGCAGCGAGCGCGCGAGGTTCGGCCGGATCGCGAAGCCGTGCCGGCTGTCGCTTGTGCGTGGGACGAAGGGCCTGGCGCGCAGGCTGAGCAGGTTGTCCTCGCGCATCAATCTGAGCACCCGCTTGGCGTTGACGATCAGTCCCTGTCGCCGCAACGTGTGGGTCACGCGTCGATAGCCGCAATGTCGATCGGCCAGCGCTTCGCGCTGGATGAGGTCGCGCAAGTCAACGTCCTCGCGCGCGGGGGCGTGCGGGCCGAAATGGCGATAGTAGCCGGCGCGCGACACCTCTCCGAGGGGCGCCACAGGCGCCGGATGTTGGCGTCGTCTTCGAGAAAGCCTTGCGACTCGTCGGCGGTCATTTTTTGGACGACCGCGTAGAGATGGGCGCGCCGCCGCTCGGGCTCGTCGCGTCCCAAAGCCGCAAGGCTTCGCGAAAAAAATGCAGGTCCGTCTGCTGGCGTCCGATCACCCGCTCGAGTTCGCCGATGCGGGCCTCAGCCCGCGCCAAGGCGTTCTCGGGCGTCGCGGCGGACGGGCCGACGTCCGACACGGACGACGGAATGGACGGCGCGACGCCCGAGAACGCCCGCCCGCGCGTCGTTCCCGGCTTCCGCCCCCGCCTGCAGTTGAAGCCCGCCGTCCCCATCGACCGATAGGCGTCGCGCCACTGATAGAACAGCTTGCGCCGCACTTCGGTCTCCTCGGCCACAGCCGCGATCTTCTCGCCGGCCTCCAGCCGCAAGACGATCCCTTCCTTGAACGCGCTCGAAAACTGTCGCGGACTCTTCCCCGGTTCCGACATGGTTTCTCCTCGGAAGCCATGTCACCCTTTTACCCGTGTCTCAACTTCGGGGTCCAGTCCACTACGAGACGCCTCCCAATTTAGACCTTTGCCGCCTCACGAAATGACTAACTGCTTGCGCCATCGTGGGAACTCAGCGCCGGAGATACCGAAACGAGCCATCGCGCCGAGTTCTCATCTTCGTCTTCTTTGGCGCGCCCGGCGAGATTCGAACTCACGGCCTTTGCCTTCGGAGGGCAACGCTCTATCCAGCTGAGCTACGGGCGCCGCGCGCCGCTTCCCTAGCGCATTTTTCCGGATTTGAAAATGCCGCGCCGGTCGGCGCGAACTCACGCGGCGAGCGGCGCGTCGTCGTCGTCGTCGCCGAAATAGGCGAGATAGCGCGGCGCGATCTCCGCTACCGGCAGCGCCACGAACACGTCGACGGCGTTGAAGCCGACGTCGATCGCTGGCCGCGAGCTGAATTTCGCTCCCAGCCGCCAGTAGCCCTTGACCAGCGGCGGCAGCGCGCGGAAGGCCGCGCGCGCGTCGAACGGCGCGTCCATCGCCGTCGCCAGGTCGATGGCGCGCGCCGGAAGGGGGCGCACGTCCCACAGCGCGTTGGCAGCGCCTTCAGCGCGCAGGAAGCGCAACGGCGCCGCGTGAGCGACCGGGTCCGCGCCCGAGAAGCTCGCGCAGCCGAACATCGCCTCGACGTCATGATGGCGGGCGTAGATCCAGATGCCGCGCCATAGGAGCTCCAGGGTCCGCTTGCCGCGATAGTCCGCGGCGACGCAGGAACGGCCGAGTTCGAGCAGCCGCTTGCCCGGATGGCGGGCGACCAGCGAGGCGACGTCGAACTCGCAGGCGCTGTAGAAGCCGAAGTTCGCTTGGGCGACGTCGCCGCGCAGCAGCCGGTAGGCGCCGACCACAGTCGGCGAGCCGTCGAAGCGCGGCGCTGCGTTGTCGACGACGATCAGGTGATCGCAGACGCGGTCGAAGCGGCAAACGTCGCGGCGGATGAGCCGCGCCGTCGGATCGGCGATCGCGCCGCCCTCCTCGAAGAACACGCGGTAGCGCAACTTCTGCGCGCGGCGAATCTCGACCTTGGTGGTGGCGAGCCGCACGTCGAGCGGGCCGATCGAGGCGAGCGTCTTCGGCAACCCCATCAGGTCGCGAATCTGTCGGCGCGGAAACCCCCGCGCGGCGAACCGCGCCCGCGCCAGCGACCCTTGCGCCATCGACCCCTCCGACATGCTTCGGCGGAAGCGATCTCAGATCACGCCTGCCACACACTTTTATGACGATTACGACATCCGCGCGCGCGCCGCGAGGGACGGCGGCGGCGCGCCGGCGAGCGTGCGCTCGATCGCCTCGGCGAGGCGGGAGAGATCGACCGGCTTGGTGAGGAAGGCGTCGAAACCCGCTTCCGCGCCCGCCCGCTGGTCCTGCGCAGCGGCGTCGGCCGAAAGCGCGATCAGCGCGGCGCGCCTCGCGCCGCTCTCGCGCTCGAGGCGCCGGACCTCGCGCGCGGCGGCGAAGCCGTCGGCGCCCGGCATGCGGATGTCCATCAGCGCGACGTCGTAGGGCGGCGTCTCGCCGCGGGCCGCCGCGCCGGCGAGCGCAATCGCCTCTTCGCCGTCGCGCGCCCGCGCGACCTCGAAGCCAAGCCGCATCAGCGCCTTCCGCGCCACCATGGCGCTGACGTCATCGTCCTCGGCGATGAGCGCGCGCATCGCCCGGCGCGGCTTGGCGCGCGCGCGCGGCTTCGGCGCGGGCGCCGCCGCCGGGGGCGCAAACTCTTCGCTGAGGCGATCAAACAGCGAACGCGCGCGCACCGGTTTCACCAGCCAGCCGTCGAAGCCTTTGAGCGAGGCCGCGCCGAACGCGCGCCGCTCGAACGGCGAGAACAGCACCAGGCTCTTGGGCGCGCCGGCGGCGCGCGCGGCCAGCGCCAGCCGGTTGGTCGCGTCGACGCCGAGCGCGCAGTCGACGATCACCAGGTCGGGCCGCGGGCCGACCGCGAGCGCCGCGAGCCCCTGCTCGAGCCCTTCCGCGCGCGCGACCGCGACGCCAGCTTCGCCGAGCCGCGCGGCGAGCGCCGGGGCTTCGAAAGGCGAGCGGGCGACGATCAAGGCGCTTCGGCCGGCGAGCCTCGGCCGGTCGACGCGCGCGCCGGCGTCCAGTTGGGCGGGCAGGTCGACGGCGAAAGAAAAGACCGAGCCGCCGCCCGGGTTGTCGGCGAGGGCGAGCTCGCCGCCCATCAGCGCGATCAGGCGCTTGGCGATGGCGAGGCCGAGACCGACGCCGGCGGCCTCGCGCGGGCGCCCCTCGGCGCCGTCGCCCTGCTCGAAATCCTCGAAGATCGCGGCGCGGCGCTCGGCCGGAACGCCCGGCCCGGTGTCGGCGACCTTGAACCGCAGGCGACCGTCGGCGGCGCGCTCGACCCCGACGGCGACGCCGCCGGTCTCGGTGAACTTGACCGCGTTGCCGGCGAGATTGGTGATCGCCTGGCGCAATCTCAGGCTGTCGCCGAGAACGAAGCGCGGCGCGTCGGCGGCGATCGACGCGACGATCTCCAGGCCCTTGCCTTGCGCCTGCGGCGCCAGCAGCTCGACCACGCTTTCGACCAGCCGGTGCAGGTCGAAGGTCTCGCTGATAAGCGTCAACCTTCCCGCCTCGATCTTGGAGAAATCGAGGATCTGGTCGACCAGGGCGACCAGCGCCGCGCCGGAGCCGCGGATCGCCTCGACGTAGCTCGCGTGCTCGGGGTCGAGCGGCGCGTCGCGCAACAGCTCCGCCATGCCGAGGATGCCGCTGATCGGCGTGCGGATTTCGTGGCTCATGGTCGCCAGGAAGCGCGACTTGGCCTCGACCGCCGCCTCGGCGCGCTCGCGCGCGGCCTCCTCCTCCTTCAGCCGCCACACTTCGTCGCGCAGGCTTTCGGCGGCGGCCTCCGCCGCCGCGGCGCGCGCGGCGGCGCGGCGGCGCAACCAGCCGAGTCGCGCCACGCCCGCCGCAAGCGCCAGCGTGAGCGCGGCGAACGGGCCCGCCTCGATGGCGAGCCCCTTGAGCGGAAGAAGCGCTGCGTCGCTGAGGAAATCGATCATTCCACACACCGTCTCCGGCCATGACGCGCCGGCGCGGCCAAGAATGACAGCGTGCGGTTGAGAAACCCTTGCGGCCGGTCAAGCTATTCGCGCGATCGGCGCGCGCTCGTCCCGCCCGGCGACGCTTCACGCGGCGACGGCGAAGCGCTCCTGAGCGCCGCGGTAGCTCAGCGCCTCCGCGAGATGGATCCGCTTGACCGGGCCGCCGCCGTCGAGGTCGGCGAGCGTGCGGGCGAGCTTCAGCACGCGATGGTAGCCGCGCGCCGAGAGGCGCAGCCGCTCGGCCGCCTCACCGAGCAGCGCCCTCGCCGCCGGCTCCGGCGCGGCGACGGTCTCGACGGCGTCAGCCGGCGCCGCGGCGTTGCAGCCGACGCCGTCGAGCCCGAGCGCGCGGTAGCGCTCAAGCTGGATCTGGCGGGCGGCGAGCACCCGCTCGGCGGCTTCGGCCGAGCCTTCGGCCGGCGCCGGCCGCATGAGGTCGGCGGCGGCGAGCGAGGGCACGTCGATCGTCAGGTCGAAGCGGTCGAGCAAGGGCCCCGACAGCCGCGCCTGATACTGCGCGACGCAGCGCGCATTTGGGCCGCGCGGGCAGGAATAGCCGGGCTCGTCCGCCTGGCCGCAGCGGCACGGGTTCATCGCTGCGACGAGCTGGAAACGCGCAGGATAGACGACCCGGTGATTGGCGCGCGCGATCGCCACCTCGCCGCTCTCGATCGGTTGGCGCAGGCTGTCGAGCGCCTGCGGATTGAACTCCGGCAGCTCGTCGAGGAACAGCACGCCATGGTGGGCGAGCGAGATCTCGCCGGGCTTGGCGTGGACGCCGCCGCCGACGAGCGCCGCCATCGACGCCGAATGGTGGGGGGCGCGGAACGGCCGTCGGTCGGTGAGCGCGCCGCCGGCGAGCTCGCCGGCCACCGAATGGACCATCGACACTTCCAAGAGCTCGCGCGGCGTCAGCGGCGGCAGAATCGAGGGCAGCCGCTGCGCCAGCATCGACTTGCCGGCGCCCGGCGCGCCGCACATCAAAAGATTGTGGCCGCCGGCGGCGGCGACCTCGAGCGCGCGCTTGGCGCTTTCCTGGCCCTTGATGTCGCGCAGGTCCGGCTGCGGGCCGCTGGCCGCGCGCATCGCCGGCGCGGGGCGCGCGAGGATCTGCGAGCCCTTGAAATGATTGGCGAGCTGGATGAGCGAGCGCGGCGCGAGGATGTCGAGGTCGGCGGAGGCCCACGCCGCCTCGGGCCCGCAGGCGGCCGGGCAGACGAGCCCGAGCCCGCGCGCGTTGGCGGCGATCGCCGCCGGCAGCACGCCGGCCACCGCGGTCACCGTCCCGTCGAGCGCCAGCTCGCCGATCACTGCGTAGCCGTCGAGCGCGTCGGCGGGAATCGCCCCGATCGCCGCCATCACCGCGAGAGCGATCGGCAGATCGTAGTGGCTGCCCTCCTTGGGCAGATCGGCGGGAGCGAGGTTGACGGTGATTCGCCGCGCCGGCAGCGCCAGGCCGGAGGCGATGAGCGCGGCGCGCACCCGTTCGCGCGATTCGACCACCGCCTTGTCGCCGAGGCCGACGATCACGAACGCCACCGCGCCCGGGGCGATCTGCACTTGAACGTCGACGGCGCGGGCGTCGACCCCCTCGAACGCGACCGTCGCGACGCGCGCCACCATTCCGCTCGCCCCTTACGCTCCGACGCGCGGGCGCCGCAACGTCGTCGAACGGAACATTTGCAGAACATTGCTCGCCTGGCAAGTGGAATCCGCGGCGCGCGGCGCAAGATCTCGGACCCATCGCCGCCGACCGGCGACGGCTAGGCTGTCCGAGCAGCCGACGGCGAAATCCATGGCCGCTTGCGGCGGGCGTCGTCGATAGGAAGTCGCGCGCCGGGCGCTCGGCCGGCTCGCCCGCGAGGCCGACCGCCGCGCCGATGCGGCCGATCGCCGCATCATGGCGCGAGCGGCGGCGCCGTTTCGCTCTTGCCCGCCGCCGTGGTACGGGCGTGGCTTTCCGCGCGTCGGCGGCCCGCTTCGCCCGCGCGGCTCGTAAAGGACCTTCGGCGATGGCCCGCGTCGATTTCACCACCCCGCGCCTCTGCCTCGACCGCGACCTGCGGCAGGGGGAGAGCGCGGCGCTTTCGCCCCCGCAAGCCCACTACCTCCTCGACGTGCTGCGGCTCGGCGTCGGCGCGCGCGTGCTGGTCTTCAACGGGCGCGACGGCGAGTTCGCCGCTTCGCTCGCGCCGGCCGGGCGCAAAGCCGCGGCGCTGACGATCGGCGCGCGGTCGCGCCCGCAGGAGTATCCCCCCGACGTCGAATACCTGTTCGCGCCGCTCAAGCACGCGCGGCTCGACTACATGGCGCAGAAGGCGGTCGAGATGGGGGCGCGCCGGCTGCGCCCGACCATCACCCGGCGCACGCAGGCGACGCGCGTCAATCTGGAGCGGCTCGCCGCCAACGCGCGCGAGGCGGCCGAGCAATGCGGCGTGGTCTGGCTGCCCGAGATCGACCCGGCGGCGCCGCTGACGAAGATTCTCGCGGCGTGGCCGGCCGAGCGGCTGATGGCGTTCTGCGACGAGGACGCGCCGGTCGCCAACCCGGTCGCCGCGCTCGAAGGCGTCGAGCCGGGCGCCGGCGTGTCGCTGCTGATCGGACCGGAGGGCGGTTTCGACGACGACGAGCGCGCCGCCATTCTCCGCTTGCCGCGCGTCGTGCGCCTCAACCTCGGTCCGCGCGTCCTGCGCGCCGACACCGCCGCGGTGGCGGCGCTGGCGCTCATCCAGAGTCGTTACGGCGACTGGCGCTGAACAAACGCGCTGTTGCCGCCGCGCCACGCACGCGGGATAACGCCGGCGTCGCGAGGCGGTCGCCTTCATGCGGCCACGATGGCGGCCGATGGCTCCGCCCATGAATCGAGCGAAGACGTTGACCAAGGCGGCCCAGCGCACGGCGCGCGCGTCGGTGTGGGCGCTGTCGGCCTCAGTCGCCGCCGCCGCGTCGGGCGGCTTGGCCGGCGAAGCGTCGCCGCTTGGCCAGCCGCCGAGCGCGGCGCAGATTGGCCGTTGCAATGCTTTGGGCGAAGGCTACTTCGCCGTCCCCGGCTCGGACGCCTGCATCCGCATCAGCGGCTATGTCGCGGCCGACACGGAATTCGCCGCCGGGTTGCGCCCGCCGCATGCGCCCGGCCCGTTCGGCGGCCCGCCGGTCGCGGCGATGCGCGCGTCCGCCGGCGTCAGCCTTGACGAGCGGTTCGAGACGCCGATGGGTCCCGGGCGCGTCTACGTCGAGGTCGCGCACGACCGCTTCGACCGTTGACCGGCGGGACGACGGGCTCGCGCGTCAGCGTTTCGCGCCATCCGCGCCGAACTGGGCGAGATAGGCGATGACGTCGGCGATGTCGACGTCGGAAGCGAGGCCGGGAAAGGCCATTTGGGTCCGCGGAAGCTGCGCCTGCGGGTTCTTCAGGTAGACCTGAAGCGTCGGCGGATCCCAGACGAGGCCGGAGTTCTTGTTGGCGTCGGAGTAGCGGAAGCCCGGAAAGGACCCGGCCGGCCGGCCGACCACGTCGTTGAGGTCCGGCCCTACCAAGTTTTGGGCGCCTTCGCCGATCTGGTGGCAGGGCCTGCATTTGTCGAAAACCCGCGCGCCCGCGGCGGGATCCTGCGCGAAGGCGCCTCGCGCCGCGACAAAAAGCGCCGCGACGGCGATCGCCGAAACCGTCCTCGATTTCACCCCAGTTCTCTCCGCGCCCAGCTTGGCCGTCGCGGCGGCGGCGAAAGGCTGCGCTCGGGCGCTGCATTTAGCAAGCCAGGCTGCAGGAGGGTAGAGGCGCCGCGTAAGCTGCTGTTCGCCTGCGACAATTCGCGAGCGTGCGGGCGCCCGCGTAAGGCGCGCGCGACCGCGGCGCGGGATCGGCCGTGCTCGGTCTTGGCCCAGTGGAACGGCCGAATCGCAAGGTCGATCAGCGCCGCCCAGCTCGCCGCCGAGATCAGCGCGTAATAGAGCGGCAGCGAGGCGAAGGCCGCCGCCGACGCGGCGAGGCCGCGTCGGCGGCTCGCCGCGACCGCCGGCGCGAGCACGGTCATCAGGCCCAACGCCATCAAGGTGTAGATCGCCACGTCGCCGGCGACGCTCCACAGGCTCTCCTTGGCGAGGTCGCCGCGAACGGCGTGCCACAGCGCTTCGCCCGCCAGCGCCGGCCCGAACAGCCCGCCGAGCACCGAACCGCCGATCAGCGCCACGGCGGCGAGCGCGCGGGTCGGGCCGAGCGCGCGCAATACGCGCGCGGGCTCGCGCGAATGGACGATCAGGGTTTGCATCCACCCCTTCTGCCAGCGCGTGCGCTGGCGGAACCACGAAGCGAGGTCGCTCGGCGCCTCCTCGCGCGTGTCTGAGGCGAGCGCGCCCACCCGCGCGCGCTCACGCGCGAGGCGGACGCCGAGGTCGGCGTCCTCGGTGACGTTCCAGGCGTCCCAGCCGCCGACCCGCCGCAGCGTCCGCGCGCGAAAATGATTCGAACTGCCGCCGAGCGGCAGCGGCAGGCCGAGCGCGGCGAGGCCGGGGTCGAGCAGGTCGAACAGCGCCGCGTATTCGATGGCGAACATCGCGCTCAGCCAGGAATCCGAGGGGTTGTCGATGACGAGGCGCGCCTGCAGGCAGTCGAGGCCGCGATCGGCGGCGAAGGCCGCCGCGGCGAGGCGAAGCTGGTCCGGGTCGGGCCGGTCCTCGGCGTCGTAGACGACGACCAGCTCGCCGCGCAGCGCCGGCAGCGCGACGTTCAAGGCGCGCGGTTTGGTCGAAGGCGCGCCCGGCGGCGCGACGATCACCTCGTAGCGCGCCGGCAAGCGCAGCGCGACGATCGCCGCCAGCGTTTCTATGTCGCGCCGCTCGACCACCAGCTTGATGTCGAGCTTGGCCTTGGGATAGTCGAGCGCGTCGAGCGCGGCGACCAGCGGCCGGACCATCGCCGTTTCCCGATAGAGCGCCGCGACGACCGAATAGACGGGCAGCTCTGCGTCGGCAGGCGGCGGAGGGGGGCGGTTGCCGCCGGTGCTGGCGGCGACGGCGAGATTGCGCACGACGATCGCCGCGGCGAAGACCAGCCACAGGACGACCGAGAACGCTACGATCGGCAGCGAAGGGTCGACGCGGGCGAAGGCGAGCCCGGCGCCGGCGAGGACCGTGGCGATGACGATCTGGCCATAGCTCAAGCCGCCACGCGCACACAGCGCGCGATCACGCCGTTCGAGGCCGCGCGACGCCGCCTCGGCCACGCGCGCGCCCGCTTTCGCGCGCACCAGCGCGCTGAGACGCTGCGGCGAGCTGATGGCGAAGCTCTTCTGCAACGGCCGCGCCGTGGCGGCGAAAAGCAGCCAACGCGTCATCGCGCCGCGCGGGGCGAGGATGACCCGCAGGCCCGCGCCGTTGGCGGCGAGCGGCGCGACGCCGCTCGCGACCGCGCGCTCAGCGTCGACGTCGTCGGCGATCGCCAGATCGCTGTGGAAATAGGGAACGCCAAGACGCCGCGCCAAGGCGCGGTAATAGGCTTCTTCGGCGACCAGCGCCTCGCCGAGCAGCGCCGCGTCGGCGTCGACGCCGCAACGCGCGGCGGCCGTCGTCGCCTCCAGCAGGAGGCCCGGGTCGATACCTTCGTCGACGAGGAACGCGATCTCCGGCGCGATCACGGCGGCGCCAGGCGCGCCGTCGCGCTGTTCCCGCGTCCCTTCCACGCGACGCGGCCGGGCGTCGCCGCCCGGATACGCTTGCCTGAACGAATCGGCCACGCTACGAAACTCGACGACACGCCGCCAGACGCGCGAACGCGACAAGCGTTTGCGCTTTCCGGCGCCCCTCACGATGTACTCTTCGAGGCCGTATACTTATAAACAAGTCGAAACGACTTTGTCATGAGGAATGTTTGCATAGTAGTAGCAACAATCGTGCTCGCGGCGACCGCGCCTGCGGCGGGCGAGACGCCGGCGCGCGTCGCGGCGCCGAGCTTCTGGGACCCTGACCTGCACCTCGAGCGCCCGGACCTTTCCGGCCTGCGCGCGATTCGCTTTCTCACCGCCGACGATTATCCGCCGCTCGACTTCGCGCTCGCCGACGGAACGCTCGTCGGCTTCAACGTCGACATCGCGCGGGCGATCTGCGAGGAGTTGCACATCGGCTGCACCATCCAGGCGCGGCGCTGGGACACGCTGGTCGACGCGCTGGAGACCGGCAAGGGCGACGCGGCGATCGCCTCGATCTCGGGCGGCGCGGCGGCGCGCGCCCAGATCGACTTCACCCAGCCCTACTACCAGACGCCGGCGCGCTTCGCCGTGCGGAAAGATTCGCCGCTCGCCGACGCGACGCCGGCGACGCTCGCCGGCAAGACGGTCGGCGTCGTCGCGGGGTCGGCCCATCAGGGCTATCTCGCGCTGTTCTTTCCGGCGGCGACGCTCAAGCCCTATCCGAGCTTCGCCGCGCTCAGCGAAGCCTTGAAGGCGGGCGCGCTCGACGCCGCCTTCGCCGACGGGCTGACGCTCGCGGTTTGGCTCGCCGGCCAGGATTCGGGCGACTGCTGCGCGTTCAAGGGCGGGCCCTACGCCGAAAGCCGCTTCTTCGGCGAGGGCGTCGGCGTCGCCGTGCGCAAGGAGGACGGCGACCTGCGCCGCGCCATCGACTGGGCGCTGGCGCGGCTGTCGGCCAAGGGCGTCTACGCCGAGATCTATCTGAAGTATTTTCCGATCGGGTTCTATTAGGGCTTCCTGCGACGTCGCAGACTCGGCGCGCCCCCGTCTTATCGCCTCCCCTCAGCCGCAGTCCGTTGAAGAACCAAGAAACCACGGTCGAGCCGTCGCGATTAGCCATGACGGCGATGGGGAGAACCGCGCCGAGCGCTTGCGGGACCGGGCGCGCCAACCGGGCTCGCCGCCGCCCGAACTCGCCGAAAAACCTCAGTCGGGCTAATGTCGTCGCAAAAAGGGCAGGCCTCCTGCGGATATCGGTCGGATGCTAAGTTCGCGCCGCCCACTCCGCTGGAGGCGGGCGCGTTCGCACGACAAGGACTCGACGCATGACCGCCGCAGCGACCAACGACGCCGTTCGACCCACGAGATGGCCGGAAATCGCCGGCGCGCCGGCGCTTTGGCTCGCCGCGGCGTGCTTTCTCGTCCATCTCGTAGCCAACGCGCATTACGACGTCTTCCGCGACGAGCTCTATTTCATCGTCTGCGGCTTGCATCCCGCTTTCGGCTACGTCGACCAGCCGCCGCTGATCCCGCTGATCGCCGCCGCTTCCTTCAAACTGTTCGGGACCGCGCTGACGCCGCTCAGGCTCGTCCCGGCGCTGGCGTCGGCCGGGACGGTCGCACTGACCGCCGACCTCGCCCGCCGCCTCGGCGGCGGCCGCTTCGCTCAGACGCTCGCCGGGCTCTGCGTTCTGCTCGCGCCGGCGCTGCTGGCCGGCGGCGTGCTGCTGTCGACCGATTGCCTGCAGCCGCTCTCCTGGCTCGCCTGCGCCTGGATCCTCGTGCGTCTCGTCGATAGCGGCGACGAGCGCTGGTGGCTCGTCTTCGGCGCCGTCGTCGGCGTCAGCTTCGAAAGCAAGTATCTGATCGCCCTCTACATCGCCGCGCTCGCGATCGGCGTCGTCGCGACGCCGCTGAGGCGCAGCTTGGCGCGCCCGTGGCTCTACGCCGGCGCCGCGCTGGCGCTGGCGATCGCGCTGCCCAATGTCCTGTGGCAGGCGCAGCACGGCTGGCCGTTCCTCGGCGTCGCCGGCGCCGACGTCGGCGGCAAGGCCGTCGGGCGGTCGCCGCTCGGCTTCCTGCTGCAGCAGGCGTTGTTTGTCGGGCTGACGTCGGCCTTGGTCTGGCTCGTCGGCCTGTGGCGGCTCGGCGTGCGGCCGCCCCATCCGGAACTGCGCGCGCTGGCGATCGCCTATGTCGTTCTGCTGGCGATCGTCATCGCCGCCAACGGCAAGGCCTATTACGTCACGCCGATCTATCCGGCGCTGTTCGCCGCCGGCGGCGTCGCATGGGAGGCGTGGCTGAAGCGCCCGATCGCGCGCGGGATCGCGGTCGTGGCGGTCGTCGTTCCCGGCCTCGTCGCCGCGCCGACCGCTCTGCCGATCCTGCCGCCGGCGACGCTGGTCGCTTACATGCAGGCGGTCGGCTTTTCGCTTAAGGCGACCCAGACCGAGAACATGAAGCTCTCGGCGTTGCCGCAATATTTCGCCGACATGTTCGGCTGGCGCGAAATGGCGGCGGCGGTTTCCGCGGCCTATCAGGACCTGCCGCCCGAAGAGCGCGCGCAAGCGGTGTTCTTCGCCCCCAACTACGGCGAGGCCGCCGCGCTCGACGTCTATGGGCCGGCGCTCGGCGGCCCGCCGGCGATCAGCGGCCACAATTCCTATTTCCTCTGGGGGCCGGGGGGCGCCTCGGGCGAGGTGGTGATCACGCTGGGCCGCGACGCTGACGGCTACGGCCGCTACTATGGCGACGTTCGCGCCGTCGGCCGCATCGACGCCGCCTACGCGATGCCTTACGAGACCGGCCTCACGATTTGGGTCCTGCGTCAGCCGCGCGCGCCGATCGCCGAAATCTGGGGCGCGCTCAAACACTACGAGTGAGCGCGGCGCTCGCGCGGTCGCGACGAACGGGCGAGGTCCGAGATATGACCGCTGAGCCAGCCTTCGACGCCATCCGGCCGTCGGTCCGGCAGGCCGCGGCCGCGCCGGGGCTGTGGCTGGGCGCCGCGTGCCTGGTGGTCCACCTCTTCGCCAACGGCCACTATGGCTTCTTCCGCGACGAACTCTATTTCATCGTCTGCGGACTGCATCCCGCCCTCGGCTACGTCGACCAGCCGCCGCTGATTCCGCTGATCGCCGCCGCTTCGTACAAGCTGTTCGGGACCGCGCTGACGCCGCTGCGCTTCGTTCCGGCGCTGGCGGCGGCGACGGCGGTCGCGCTGGCCGCCGATCTTGCCCGCCAGCTCGGCGGCGGCCGCTTCGCCCAGACGCTCGCCGGGCTCTGCGTCCTGCTGGCGCCAACGCTGATGACCTTCGGCGTGCTGTTGACCACTCATTGTTTGCAACCGCCGACCTGGCTCGCCTGCGCCTGGTTTCTGACGCGTCGGATCGAAAGCGGCGACGAACGGTGGTGGCTCGCGCTCGGCGCGGTCGCCGGCGTCAGCCTGGAGAGCTATGACCTGATCGCCCTTTTCCTCATTGGTTTGGCCGTCGGCGTGGTCGCGACGCCGCTCAGGCGGAGCTTGGCGAGACCGTGGATCTATGTCGGGGCGGGACTGGCGCTGGCCTTGGCGGCGCCCGACGTCGTCTGGCAGGCGCAGCACAATTGGCCGTTCCTGCAGGTCGTCAGCGACAACCTCCTGAGAAATGTCGCACAGACCCCGCTCGCCTCGCTCTTGCAGCAGGCGTTCTTCGTCGGGTCCTTCACGGCGCCGGTGTGGCTCGCCGGTCTGTGGCGTCTCGTCGCGCGGCCGCCGCGCCCCGAGCTGCGCGCTTTGGGGATCGCCTGCGTCGCAGTTGTGGCGGTCGTCGTCGGGGCTGGCGGGCGAGCCTACTATAGCGCCTTTGCCTACCCAATTCTGTTCGCCGCCGGCGCGGTCGCCTGGGAGGCGTGGCTCAGGCGCCCGGCGGCGCAATGGGCCGCGGCGACCCTCGTCGCCGTCTTCGGCATTCGCGCCGCGCCGATAGCGCTGCCCATTCTGCCGCCGGCGACGTTGGTCGCTTACATGCAGGCGACGCACTACTCGGTCAAAGACAACCAGTTCCAAATCACAGACCTTGGCGACCTGCCGCCGATTTTCGCCGACATGTTCGGCTGGCCCGAACTGGCGGCCGCAGTCTCCGCCGTCTATCGCGGCCTGCCGCCCGATGAGCGGGCGCAGGCGGTCTTCTTCGCCAACAATTACGGCGAGGCGGCCGCTCTGAACCTCTATGGGTCGGCGCTCGGCGGCCCGCCGACGATCAGCGGCAACATGACCTACTATCTCTGGGGCCCGGGCGGCGCGTCCGGCGAAGTGCTCATCGCACTGGGGCGCGGCGCCCCAGACTTCCCCGACGCCTACGACGACATTCGCGCCGCCGGACTCACCGACGACGCGCTCGCCAAGCCCTCCGAAACGGGCCTGACGATCTGGGTTTTGCGTCGACCGCACGCGCCGCTCGCGGCGATTTGGCCGTTGCTCAAGCGCTTCTGAGCGCGGACGCGGTTCACGTCGCCGCGGCGAAGATCGTCAGCCGGTCGGCTGCTCTTTCTCCTTCGGCGCAGGCTCGCTCGCTGAGCGCGTCTGCCGGCGCGCGTTGCGGCGGTCGCCTCGCGCATCTGGCGATCAGGTTTACTCGACGCGACCCGCCGTCTGCCGCCAACCGCGAACGAAGTCGATAGCGCACAGGGTCGGCTGGTGAGGGCTTTGGTCGGCAAGAACGTCAGCCGCCCTGCGTGGCGGATAGGGCCGAGGCAAGAAGACGAACCCGTAGCGGCTGCGCACGCGAGCGGGCGTCGACCCGGTTTCAGAATCGCGTCACCACGGTCACGCCGACCGACTCGAACTTGTCCATATTCATCAGCGCGTCGATCGACTGTTCCAAGCTGATGCGTTCGCCGATCAGCCGCTCCGGCTGAAGCTTGCCGGACTGAACCATGTCGAGCATCGCGCCGTAGCGATGCGCCTGCATGCCGTGGCTGCCGAGCAGCTCCAGCTCGCGCGCGACGACCTTGTCCATCGGGATTCGCGGCGCGCTGTGCTCGGCCAACATCAATCCGACCTGAACGTGCTTGCCGCGCTTTCTCAGGCTGCTGATCGAGTTGAAGCAGGTCGTGGGATGGCCGAGCGCGTCGATCGACAGATGCGCGCCGCCGCGCGTCAGCTCGATCACCGCCTCGGCGACGTCGGCGACGGAATTGGCGTCGACCGTCGCCGCGGCGCCGAGATCGCGCGCCAGGGCGAGCTTCTGGTCGGAAATATCGATCCCGACCACGTTCGCCCCGATCGCGCTGGCGATCATCACCGCCGAGAGCCCGACGCCGCCGCAGCCGTGAACGGCGACCCACTGCCCGGCGCGGGTCCCGCCCTGGTCGACGACGGCGCGAAACGAGGTGGCGAAGCGGCAGCCGAGGCTCGCCGCGGTGGCGAAATCGAGGCCCTCCGGCAGCGCGACAAGGTTCACGTCGGCGCGATGGATCGACACGAACTCGGCGAACGACCCCCAGTGGGTGAAGCCGGGCTGAAACTGATGGTCGCAGACCTGCTGGTTTCCCGCCCGGCACTGCGGGCACTCGCCGCAGGCGCAGACGAAGGGGACCGTCACGCGATCGCCCGGCCTCCATTTGCGGACGTCCTTACCCACCGCTTCGACCGTTCCCGCGAGCTCGTGTCCGGGCACGTGAGGCGGCGCGATATCCTTGTCATGCCCCATCCAGCCGTGCCAGTCGCTGCGGCAGACGCCTGTCGCCCGAACCCGCACGACCACCCCGTGGGCTTCGGGGACGGGCTCGGGGACGTTGGTCAGCTTCGGCGGCTGCGCGAACGCTTCATAGAGAACGGCTCTCATCGCGGGTCCCTTCGGCGCGCGGACGATTGCGCCATTTCAAACCCGCTCGCAAGCCGCGGCGAAGGCCGGCGTTTGTTTAGACCTTCCCGGTCGGCGGCTCGATGTGGCCGCCGAAGCCTTTGCGCATCGCCGAGATGATCTTCTCGGCGAAGGTGTGGCTCTGGCGGGAGCGGAAGCGGGTGTAGAGCGCGGCGGACAGCACCTCGACCGACACCGCCTCCTCGATCGCCGCCAGCAGGGTCCAGCGCCCCTCGCCAGAGTCTTCCACGTAGCCGGAGTAGGACTCGAGCTTGCCGTCGCGCGCGAGCGCGCTCGCCGTCAGGTCGAGCAGCCAGGCGCTGACGACGCTTCCGCGCCGCCACACCTCGGCGATGTCGGCGACGTCGAAGGCGAAGCGGTGCTCGGGCTTCACGGTCGGCGCGTCGGCGCTGCTGAGGATGTCGAAGCCTTCCGCGAACGCCTGCATCAGCCCGTATTCGATTCCGTTGTGCACCATCTTGACGAAATGGCCGGCACCGCAGGGGCCGGCGTAGAGATAGCCCTCTTCCACGCTCGGGTCGCGCCCCTCGCGTCCTGGGGTCGGCGGGATCGTCCCGCGGCCGGGGGCGAGCGTCTTGAAGACGGGATCGAGCCGCCGCGTCGCCGCGGCGTCGCCGCCGATCATCAGGCAATAGCCGCGCTCGAGCCCCCACACGCCGCCGGAGACGCCGACGTCGACATAGTCGATCCCGTCGGCCGCGAGCGCCTTGCCGCGGCGGACGTCGTCCTGCCAGAAGCTGTTGCCGCCGTCGATGACGCAGTCGCCGCGCGCAAGCAGCGGGCGCAGCGCCTCGATCGTGCCCTCGGTCGGCGCGCCGGCCGGGAGCATGATCCAAACCGCGCGCGGCGGCGTCAGCGCCTTGACCAGGGCGGGAAGCGAATCGACCGCCTCGGCGCCTTCCGCCGCCAGCGCCTTGCCCGGCGCAGGATCGCGATCGTAGACGACGCAGGAATGGCCGGCGCGCGTAAGCCGCCGCACAATATTCGCGCCCATGCGCCCCAGACCAATGACCCCGAGCCGCATCTGACGCCTCCTTTCGACAATTGGGGAACGCGCTAGTCCTTGGCGCGCTCGATGTACGTCCCGTCCCGCGTTCCGGCGGCGATGTGGGCCGGCGCCATGACGCGGGCGCGGGGGAACGCGTTAGTCCTTGGCCCGCTCTATATACGCGCCGTCCTCCGTCTGGATGAGACAACCCGGGCGCCGGCGGCGATGTGGGCCGGCGCCATGACGCGGGCGCGGGGGAACGCGTTAGTCCTTGGCCCGCTCTATATACGTGCCGTCTTCCGTCTGGATGACAACCCGGGTCCCGGGGGCGATGTGGGGCGGCACCATGACGCGCGCGCCGTTAGAGAGCTTCGCCGGCTTGTAGGACGACGACGCCGTCTGGCCCTTCATCGCCGGCTCGGTCTCGACGATCTCCAGCGTCACCCGCGGCGCGAGCTGGATCGCCACCGGCGTCTCGTTGAAGATCGACAGGATGACCTTCATCCCCTCCTGCAGCCATTGCGCCTGGTCGCCGATCACCTCGCTAGGGACCTGCACCTGGTCGTAGGTCTCGGGGTTCATGAAGTGGTGACCGTCGCCGTCGGAATAGAGGAAGTCGTAGGACTTGTCCTCGACGAAGGCCCGCTCGACCTGCTCGGTGGTCTTGAAGCGATCGGTGACCTTCACCCCGTCGGAAAGGCGGCGCATGTCGATCTGGGTCGTCGGCGTGCCCTTGCCGGGATGAAAACTCTCGGCCGACAGGACGACGCAGAGCTGACCGTCCTCCCGCTCGATGATGTTGCCTTTGCGAATCGAGCTTGCGATGACTCTCACGTCGTAAGTCTCCGAACAATTGGCGCGCGACAAAAAGCCGGCGTCGGCGGCCCGTCGCCGCCGGTCGGCGCGAATGAGGCGCGCACCATACCTATTTTAACGCCAAAGGCCAGATGGGAAGGGGGGCGAGCGGCGAAATTCCGCCCGGGGCGGGCCGAGGCGGGGCGGCGCGGCCTCCGCGGTCGCGCCGGCGAGGTCCAGGGTCCGCTGCGCGCAGCGGCGTCGCTTTCGACTAAAGGCTTCGGAAAACCCGCCCCCCTCGCTGGCGCTGGGGCGCGAATCTCATTAGGACAGCTTCGCCTTGACCCCCGCCTCGCCTTTCTGGAGCCGAACCCGCCACGTCGACCGGCGGCCGCGCCTCGCCGCGCGCGCGCGCATCGTCGCGGCGTTGCGCCGCTGGTTCGACGGCGAGGGCTTCCTCGAGGTCGACCCCGCCGCGCTGCAGGTCTCGCCGGGAAACGAGGCGCACCTGCACGCCTTCGCCACCTCGATCGTCGCCCCCGACGGCGGCGCGCGGCCGCTCTACCTCCACACCTCGCCCGAATTCGCGATGAAGAAGCTCGTCGCCGCCGGCGAGCGGCGAATCTTCGCCCTGACCCACGTCTTCCGCAACCGCGAGCGCGGCGCGCTGCACGCGCCGGAGTTCGCGATGCTGGAATGGTATCGCGCCGGCGAGCCGCTGGAGGCGCTGGTCCACGACTGCGCCGAGCTTCTCGCGCTAGCGGCGCGGGAGGCGGGTGCGGAGCGCCTGACGTTCCGCGGCCGCGAGGCCGATCCCTTCGCGCCGCCGGAGCGGCTCTCCCTGCGCAAGGCGTTCCTCGCCTATGCCGGGATCGACCTGTTCGCTTCGCTCTCGGTCGACGGGGGCGGGGCCCCGAACCGCGACCTGCTCGCCCGCCAGGCGACCGAGATCGGCCTGCGCGTCGCTGCGGACGACACCTGGTCGGACGTGTTCAGCCGCGTCCTCTCCGATCGCGTCGAGCCGCGCCTCGGCCTCCGCCGGCCGACCTTCCTCTGCGACTACCCGGTCTCGGAGGCGGCGCTGGCGCGCGTCTCGCCCAGCGATCCGCGCGTCGCCGAGCGCTTCGAGCTTTACGCCTGCGGCGTCGAGCTCGCCAACGCCTTCGGCGAGCTGACCGACCCCGCCGAGCAGCGCCGCCGCTTCGAGGCCGAGGCGGCGATCAAGCAGCGCGTCTATGGCGAGACCAACCCGATCGACGAAGATTTTCTCGCCGCGCTGGGCGAAATGCCGGAAACGAGCGGCGTCGCGCTCGGCTTCGACCGTCTGGTCATGCTCGCCTGCGGCGCCGAGCGGGTCGAGGACGTGCAGTGGACGCCGGTCGCCGACGCCGCGGAGCAGGCGCGGTGAGCGAGGCGGCGCGCCTCATCGACGAAGCGCGCCGCGCGCTGGCCGCGGTCTATGGCTTCTCCGGCTTCCGCCCCGGCCAGGAGGAGATCGTCGCCGCGACGCTCAGCGGCGAGGACGTGCTGGCGGTGATGCCCACCGGCAGCGGCAAGTCGCTGTGCTACCAGTTGCCGGCGCTCGCGCGCGGCTCGCTGACGCTGGTCGTCTCGCCGCTGATCGCGCTGATGCGCGACCAGGTCGCCCAGCTCGACGCGCTCGGCGTCGCCGCCGCGGCGCTCAACTCGGCTTCCGACCCCGACGAGCGCCGCCGCGTCGCCGCCGGCTTGCGCAAACGCTCGCTGAGGCTGCTCTACGTCGCCCCCGAGCGGCTGCTGCGCGACGACTCCCTGGTCGCCGCGCTGAACGGCGCGGTCGACCTGTTCGCGATCGACGAGGCCCATTGCGTCTCGCAATGGGGTCACGACTTCCGCCCCGAATACCTGCGCCTGCGCGAGGCGGCGGAGGCGCTCGGCGCGCCGCAGACCATCGCGGTGACGGCGACCGCCGACGCGCCGACCCGCGCCGACATCGTCGAGCGGCTGTTCAGGCGCAAGCCGCGCGTGTTCGTGCGCTCGTTCGACCGGCCGAACATCTTTCTCGCCATGCGCCCCAAGGCCAACGCGACGCGCCAGCTCATCGAGCGGCTCGACGCGCATCCCGGGGAGAGCGGGATCGTCTATTGCGCCTCGCGCCGCCGCGCCGAGGAGCTGGCGGGCGAATTCTCCGCCCGAGGCCGCCGGGCGCTCGCCTATCACGCCGGCCTCGATAACAGCGTGCGGGCGTTGAACCAGGACGTCTTCCTGCAAGAGGACGGCGTCGTCATGTGCGCGACGGTCGCCTTCGGCATGGGCATCGACAAGCCGGACGTGCGCTTCGTCCTCCACGCCGACATGCCGTCGTCGATCGAAGCCTATTACCAGGAGATCGGCCGGGCGGGCCGCGACGGGCTGCCGGCGGAGGCTTTCGCGCTCTACGGGGCGGGCGACATCGCGCTGCGCCGTCGGCAGATCGTCGAAAGCGCTGCGCCCGACGAGCATAAGCACATCGAGATGATGAAGCTCGACGCGCTGGTGGCGCTGTGCGAGACCGCGCGCTGCCGCCGGCAGACGTTGCTCGCCGCGTTCGGCGAGGAATCGGCGCCGTGCGGCCATTGCGACGTCTGCCAGGGCGCGGTGAAGCTGGTCGACGGCGCCGTCGAGGCGCAGAAGGCGCTGTCCGCCGTGCTGCGCACCTCGGGGCGGTTCTTCTTCGGCCATCTCGCCAACATCCTCGCCGGCAAGCCGACCGAGGCGGTCGAGCGCTACGGCCACGACCGGCTGAAGACGTTCGGGGTCGGCGCCGACCGCGCGCCCGCCGAGTGGCGCGGCGTGCTGCGCCAGCTCTTGTCGGCGCGCCTGATCGACCACGACCCCGCCGACCGCGACCGCCTGGTCGTCACCGGCGAGGGCCGCAAGGTGCTGCGCGGCGAGGCGCCGTTCGCGCTGCGCGAG
>Ga0181520_10002237_pt1 | contig 36631 bp, 30 predicted proteins | sample PEATcosm2014_Bin_29_FD_132451 | JGI IMG/M metagenome (GOLD analysis project Ga0181520, IMG submission 132451) | Peatland microbial communities from MTU Mesocosm Facility, Houghton, MI, USA - PEATcosm2014_Bin02_30_metaG | ecosystem: Environmental > Terrestrial > Soil > Wetlands > Peat | place... | reverse complement strand
GGATCGGCACCCGTGCTCATGGCCTCTATCGCTACCGGAACGGCCAGCTCTCCCATTACACCACCGCCAATGGGCTGGCCAGCGACAGCATCTATTGCATTCTGGAAGACCGGCTGGGCCATTTCTGGTTCAGCGGACCGGCCGGCGTGATGCTGCTGAATCGCGCCGAACTCGATGCCCAGGCCAGCGGCCGGGAGCAACTGCTTTCCTTGCGCTTCTTCCGAGCCAACGAGGGCGGAAAGTCAGCGCAGTTTTACGGAGGAACGCAGCCGGCTGGAGCACTGACCAAAGAGGGCGTGGCGTGGTTCCCCACCAGCCTCGGGCTGTGGAGCATTCGCCCCGACGAACTGGAACACCCCTACATCTCCAACCTGAATATCGATACGGTCACTCTGGATGGGCGGCCAGCGCCGCTGGCCGAAGCACTGCATCTGGAGGCGGGCAACAGCCGCGTTGAAATCGGTTACGAGCCGGTCCTATTGGCCTCGCAGGAGGGGCTGCGCTTCCGCTACCGGCTCGATGGATACGACCGCAACTGGACCTACGCCAACGCGTTGCAGCGGCTGGCAACTTATACCAACCTTCCCGCTGGCCAATACACTTTTATGGTGGAAGCCTGGGAGACCGATCAGCCGGGGCACACTGCCCGCGCCTCAATCGGCTTCATCAAGAAGCCCTACTTTTACCGCACCTGGTGGTTTATCGTGCTCTGCTCGCTGGGCATCGGGCTGATCTCGTTTCTGGCTTATCACGAGAAGATGAGACAGGTGCATGAACGCTTCAGCGCCGTGCTGGCCGAGCGCACCCGGCTGGCTCGCGAGATGCACGATACGCTGATCCAGGGTTGCGTCAGCGTCTCGGCGATGCTGGAGGCCGCTTCGAGTTGCGCGCTCGAAGACGCCGAATCCACCAAGCACTTGGTTGACTACGCCAACACCCAGATTCGCTCGACCACCGATGAGGCCCGCCAGGCCGTCTGGAATCTGCGCGGCAGCGAGCAGCCGCCCACTGACCTGCCCGCCAGTCTGCGGGAGATGGGCGAGCGGCTCAGTCGCGAATATGCGGTCAATGTCACGCACAGCGTCACCGGCGAGGTTTTTCCGGTGGGCCAACAGGCGGCTCATGAGGTGATGATGGTGGCGCGCGAGGCCTTTTTCAACGCCATCCTCCACGGTGAGCCGAGCCAGATCAGCGCGCAGTTGAGCTTTACCCCCGAGAGCCTGCGGATCGAGATCAGCGACGATGGCAAGGGCTTCGATCTGGACTCGGTCTCCAGCGGCCACTTCGGATTGCAAGGCATACGCGAGCGGGTGAATAAACTGGGCGGCAGCTTGGAACTTGTGAGCCGTCCCCAGCGGGGAACGCGGATTTGCGTCACCCTTCCGCGGCCGGGCATCCTTCGCTGACTGTATGATGGAATGAAATTCATCATGCAGAGCGCAACCAGCCCAATTCGAATTCTCATCGTGGACGATCATCCCATCATGCGTTTTGGGATTGCCGCTCTCATCAACGCTTCCAAGGAGATGGTTGCGGTGGGCCAGGCCGGCAGCGGAGAAGAAGCAGTCGAGCAGCATGGCGCGCTCCAGCCGGATATCACGCTGATGGATCTGCGTCTGCCCGGCATCAGCGGCGTTGAGACCATTCGCCGGATCAGGTTGAGAGCGCCCCAGGCCCGCTTCATTGTGCTCACCACCTACGAAGGCGACGAGGATATTCATCAGGCCATGGAGGCCGGAGCCAGCGGCTATCTGGTCAAGGGCTTGCCGCAGGAGATGCTGGTGGCCGCGGTGCGCCGGGTGCACGGCGGCGGACGGTATTTTCCTCCGCCGGTCTCCAGGGCATTGGCGGCACGCACCCACGATTCCAGCCTTAGCCCGCGCGAACGCCAAGTGCTGGAGCTGGTGGCCAAGGGAAGATCGAACCGCGAGATCGCCTCCGCCCTGGGCATTACCGAAGCAACGGTCAAGTGCCACGTCAGCGTGATCCTCAGCCGGCTGAACGCGGCCGACCGCACCCAGGCCGTGATGACCGCTCTGCAGCGCGGTCTGATTCATCTGTAAATTCCCACTACGGTTTGAACGCTGGCCTGCCTCCACCCGTAAAAAATATTTTCATCAACCCGACTTTCGTTGGATTCGCATTGCATATTGAAGGGAATACCATGCTTCCAGTGGTTCAGGTGAAGGCCTGGGCCAGGGCGCCGTCCTCCGGTGATTTCCATTGCGCCGCCGGCCGGTTCTCAGCCAGTGTGACATTTTAGACGTATGCGCCAAATGAAGGGATAATAATGAACCAGACTCTCCGCACAATTGCTTACAGCTTTGCACTCCTCGGGTTTCTGTTGTTGGGGGCAGCGGGTTTGATGGCCCAAAACAACAATGCGACTCTGTCAGGAACCGTCTTCGACACGACCGGCGCCGTAATCCCCAGCGCCACCATTGCCGTCACCGATGCCGCTTCCGGCCTCACCCGCGCCACCATCAGCGACGGCCGCGGATTCTTCTCGCTGGTCGGCCTCCCGGTGGCCACCTACGACGTCAAGGTCTCCGCCAAGGGCTTCAACAGCCTGCTGCGCAAAGGCATCAGTGTGCACATCGACGATCAAATTGAGCTGAAGGGTATTCAGCTTGGCGTGGCCGGAGCCAACTTCTCGGTCACTGTAACCGCCGAGGCCAATGAGCTGACCCCCACCACCTCCGGCGAGGTCAGCTATACCATCAGCGACACCCAACTGCACAATATGGACATCGAGGGACGCAGCGCCATTGAACTGCTTGGCCTGGTTCCCGGCGCGGCCAATACCGGCAATTTTAATGGAACCTACAATAGCTCTTCCGCCGGATTCACCCAGAATTCCAGCGCCTTCACCGTCAATGGCAACCGCTTCGACCAGGTGGCTCTGGTCAGCGACGGCGCTTCAGTCTCCGACCTCAACACCGCGGGCGCTGCCGCCGTCACGCCCAACGTCGATATGATCTCCGAGTTGACGGTTCAATCCGCGGCTTACTCATCGGCGCAACCCAACGGCCCCATCGTCGTCTCTACAGAGACCAAGTCCGGCGGCAGAAGCTTCCATGGACTGGCCGAGCTGACCGCGCGCAATCATACCCTGAACGCCGCCGACTGGCAGCAGAAGGCCAACGGCCTGCCCGCGCCGCAGACCTCGCTTTACTATCCGCAATTCCAACTCGGCGGACCCATTCCGGGCGGCAACACCTGGTTCAAGGACAAGCTCTTCTTCTTCGCAGCCAGTGAAATCTCAGCCCAGAAGGTCGATCTGCTGCCGCGCAAATCGCAGGTTCCCGCCGAGGCCGGCTCGCCCGGCTACACCGGCATCGGCATGGCCAAAGGCGACTTTACCGATGCCGCTTATCTGGGTAACCTGTCGAACGCCGCCAACGGCTGGCTGGGCTGGCCGGTCAGCGCCCAGCCTTGCAGCGGCAACTACTGGAGCAACACCTGCACGACTCTGGCCGGGTATGGAAACAACTGGGGCCAGATCACCAACATCGATCCCGCCGGGCAGATTCTGCTCGCCGCCATCCCAGCCGCCAACGTCGATCCCAGCCTGCACGGCGGATACAACCTCATCACCGATTACACCGTCAGCCAGCCGCGCAATCAAGAGATCGTCAAGATTGATTTCGCCGCCTCTGACAACCAGCATCTTTCGCTCCGCTATAACCACGAAAATGAAAGCGTTCCGTCGCCCTACGGCCCATGGAATATGTGGAACAATGTTCCCTATCCCGCCGCGCAAACCGAAAAGAACGCATCCAACTCCCTCAATCTCAACTTGACCAGCGTGCTCAGTCCGCGCCTGACCAACGAAGCTTCGCTCGGCTATACGCGCTTTACGCTCGAGACCGCCATCACCGGCCTTTCCGCCGTCAATGCCACCGCGCTCAGCTACCCTTACGCCAATCTTTATCCTGCGGCCGACCCGGCCCAGCGCCTGATTCCCAACGTCAGCTTTGAAAAGCAGGTGGGCGGCCTGTACATCGCGGGCGGCGAAAATCCTCCCTATCTGGGCGCGCAAAACAATTACACCTTCAACGACGGCCTGACTTACATGAAGGGCACGCACCTTATCCGCGCCGGCTTCTTCGCTCAGGTGGCCCGCTATAACATCCTCACCGACGGCAGCGACAACGGCTCAATCGATACGGAAAACTATGCCAGCCCCACCGGCAACGACTGGGCTGATCTGCTGCTCGGTTACACATCCAACTTCTCCCAGACCAGCAGCAACCTGCTGGCCAACATGGTCGACAACCGCTTTGACTTCTACCTCCAGGACACCTGGAAGGCCTCTTCCAAGCTCACCCTGAACTACGGCGCGCGCCTCGATCACATCGGATGGTGGTTCGACAAGAACGGCCACATCGCCATCTTCAATCCTGCCGCCGATACGGATGCCAATACGCAGAACTTCACTGGGTTTTCCGGCATGCAATCCCATGCCACCAATTCCTCGGTTCCGCTGTCGGGCTCCAAGCCGCTGAGCTTCCAATTTGCGCCCTCGGCCGGCTTTGCCTACGATCTGACCAGCGGTGGGAAAACCATTCTGCGCGGCGGCTTCGGCACCAGCTATTACACTGACCCCGGCACCAACGCCTATTCCGGGATCATGGCCCCGCCCAACTTCAAAGTCTCCAGCGAGTGGGCCAGCACGGCGGACTTCACTTTGTCCGGCATCTCTCAGTTGAATATCTCCTCCATTCCTCCCACCGTATGGGGCTCGGCAAATCCCAGCGATCATCTGGCGCCGGTCACCTACTCCTGGAATTTGGCGCTCTCGCACATCTTCTGGGGCGGCAACAAAGTGGAAGGCAACTACGTGGGCAACTCCAGCCACAACCTGGTCGGCTACGGCATTCGCAATGTCATTCCTCAGGGCAGCGAACTCGGCCCCTGGTACGGAACCTGGTATGACGAGCAGGCGCGCCCTTACCAGAACTTCGGAGACATTCAGACCCACTTCCACAACCTCAACTCCAACTACAACGCCGCGCAGTTGACCGTCACCCGCGAAAAAGGATGGCTCAACTACTGGGCCAGCTACACCTTTGGCAAGTCGCTCGCTTACAACGCCGAAGACGCCTTCGAGATGAAGCGCTGGTATGGACCCACGCCCTTTGACCGCTCGCAGGTGGTCAGCTTCTCCTACTATCTGAACCTGCCCGACTTCGGCAAAAAGGTCATGGGCAATCACAAGTTCATCAACGGCCTCACCGACGGCTGGAAGATCTCAGGACTCTTCCAGGCCATGACCGGCGGACCCATCCAGAACACGACCTACAACGGCAACGAGTACGCGGCCAGCCGGAACTCGATCAGCATCTGGGGAACCCTCTCCAACACGGTCAACGGCACCACCAACAGCAGCATCAACCTGGCCACCAACGGCGGCGCATTCACGGTCGGCTCAGACGACGAAATCGCCGTGCCCAAGGTGATTTGCGATCCGCGCAAGAACCTGGCAAAAAATCAGTACTTCAACCCCGCCTGCTTCGTCGCTCCGTCCTATCTGGAGAATGGAACCTACCGCCTGCCGTACATTCACGGACCGGCCTACATCAACGATTCGCTCGGCCTCTTCAAGGCCTTTGCCCTGGGCGGAAGCCGCAAGCTGGAGTTGCGCGGCGAAGCCTTTGACCTCTTCAACCACTCTTGGAACGAGTTCCTGCAGTACGACGATGATGGAAGGATGGACATGGGATTCAACGCGGCCGGCGGCGCCACCACTTCCACTGAAGCCGGAACCGCCGACAACAAGACCGGCCATCGCGAAATCTCTCTTGCCGCCAAATTCTACTTCTAGCCGGAATTCTCCGTTTAGATTGTTGGGTGCCCCGGCTCTCGATTTTGAGAGCTGGGAGACCATGAAATCTCAACCCGCGTAACCCGGAAGCCTGCGCGGACGGAAAGAAGCAAAACAAGCCATGCGTACCTGCCTCAAACTCGCCGCCTTTGGAATGTTGCTGAGCCTGGCCTCTCCAGCAGCAGCGCAGGAATACGCTGTCGGAGCGGATCTTTCCTTTCTGGCCAAATGCGAGCAGGACGGAATGGTCTTCAAGGAGAATGGTCAGCCAAAGGATGTGCTGGCCATGCTGCGCGAGCACCAATACAACTGGGTGCGCCTGCGCCTCTTTCATGATCCGGGCGCAGCCGCTGACCAGTTGCCCAATGATCTGCCCTACACCCTGGCCCTCGCCAGGCGCGCCAAAGCGCAGGGTTTTCATCTTCTTCTCGATCTGCACTACTCCGACAGTTGGGCAGATCCTGAGAAGCAGCCCACGCCTGAAGCCTGGAAGAATCTCAAACACAAGCAGCTTGTGGATGCGGTATTCAACTACACGCGTGACACCATTGCGGTCTTTGCTCGTGAAGGGGTCATGCCGGAGATGGTCCAGGTTGGCAATGAAGTTACCCACGGAATGCTTTGGCCTGACGGCAAGCTGCCCGGCAATTGGGACAACTTTTCCGATCTGCTCAAAGCCGGGATTCGCGGCGTGGAAGCCGGCCGGGGCTCTGCGCCCAAACCGCGCATCATGATCCACATCGAGCGCAGCGGAGACTATGACGCAGCCGTCTGGTTCTTCGACAACCTGATCGCCCATCATGTCCCATTCGACGTGATGGGCCTCAGCTACTATCCGCGCTGGCACGGCGGCATCAACAAGCTGCGCGGCAACCTGCACGACCTGGCGCTGCGCTACCAGCATCCGATCATCGTGGTGGAAACAGCCTACAACTGGACACCGGGAGATTTCATCGGGAAGAAAACCGAATTTCCGGAATCTCCATCCGGCCAGGAGAATTTTTTGCGCGCCGTGGACGCCGCCGTGCGCGCCGTTCCGCGCGGGCTGGGACAGGGTGTCTTCTGGTGGGAGCCGGCGGCGGAACACGAACTTGCCGGTCGCGGCTTCTTTGACAACGACGGCAATCTGCTGCCCGTGATTCATGCGCTGGATCGAGATCTCAAGCCATGAAGCCTTCTCACTTGCCACCGTGCGGCGTAAGCTCCTCTCGGTGATTCCACCTGATTTCATTCAAAGGCCGGGCGTTTTGGCTTTTGCGGTAAGATTTTTGTCTTTTGAAAGGCAGTCGCGGGATGCGTCTTCATTCGATCACTTTATTTCTGTTGCTCATTCTGGGCGCCTTTGCCGCAAGCTCAGCCGCGCAAACTCTGGTCTTCGACGCTGTGGCTTCAGCGCCGGCTCCTCGGCCGACGCCGGCTCAACTGGGCGCCAACCACGCTCCCAATGGCGACACGCTCACCGTCAACAACCAGTACCTGATGCGCAACGGCAAGCCATGGATTCCGGTGATGGGTGAGTTTCATTACGCGCGCTATCCTGAAGCCTATTGGGAAGAAGAGATTCTGAAGATGAAGGCCGGCGGCGTTCAAATCATCTCCACTTACGTGATCTGGATTCATCATGAGGAGATCGAAGGCCAGTTCGACTGGAGCGGGCAGCGGGATCTGAGAAACTTCGCCGAGTTATGCAAAAAGCATGGGATGCTGCTCTATCCGCGCATCGGCCCCTGGGCGCACGCCGAGGTGCGCAATGGCGGACTGCCCGACTGGGTGCTGGCTAACAGCCCGGTGCGCAGCAACAATCCGGTCTATCTCGCCGAGGTCCATAGCTTCTATCAGCAGATCGGCGAACAATTGAAGGGGCTGCTTTGGAAGGATGGCGGTCCAGTGATCGGAATTCAGATCGAAAACGAATATGCCTCCAACGGCCCCGGACAGGGACGCGATCACCTGGCTGCGCTGAAGCGCATGGCCATCGACTCCGGCCTGGACGTGCCGCTCTATACCGTCACCGGGTGGGACAACGCCGTGGTTCCCGAGGATCTCTTTCTGCCCGTCTACGGCGGTTACACCACCGCGCCATGGGATGGAGGCAAGGCCGCTCTTCCGCCCAGCGAGATGTATTCCTTTCGTTTCAACAACCGCATCAGCGGCGATCCAGCTCTGGCCGTTGCGCAGGACCATGAGCGCGAAGCGCGCGCCGCCGCTCTCCGCGCCGAGACGCCATTCCTCACAGCCGAAGTCGGAGGAGGCATTCAGGACACATACTACCGTCGTCCTGTGCTGACAGCGGCCGATATTGCGGCCACTCTTCCGGTCATGCTGGGATCGGGCGTCAATCTGCTCGGCTACTATATGGTCCACGGCGGAGAGAATCCGGATGGAAAGCGCTCCACGCTGCAGGAGTCGCAACGCACCGGATACCCTACCGACGTTCCGCAAAAAAGTTACGACTTTCAAGCGCCGCTCGGCGAGTTCGGCCAGATGAACGCCGGGCAGAAAGAGTTGAAGCTCTTCGATTATTTCCTCAATGACTTCGGCGCGGAGCTAGCCTCAGCGCGCGTGGTTGAACCCTCTCAGCATCCGGCAAGCCTTGCCGATCGCACCGTTCTGCGCTCAAGCGCCCGCTTCAACGGCCAGCGCGGCTTTCTCTTCGTCAACAATCACATTCGCGGACTCGAAATGCCTGCCTGGCCAGAGGCGCAATTTGAAATTCATTTGCCCGGTCAATCGGTAAAGGTGCCGGCTTCATCCATCGCCATCCCCGCGGATAGTTATTTCATCTGGCCGGTCAACCTCGACCTCGGCGGCATTCCGCTCACGTACGCGACCGCGCAGCCCATTCTCAAAATTCATTCCGGCAAGGCCAATTATCTTTTCTTCTCTGAAATTCCCGGTATTGCCGCCGAGTTTGCCTTTCCTGCCGGGAATCGGTCCCGGATACATTCTGAAGCCGGTTCGATCTCCGAGCAGGGCGGTCTGCTGTTGGTTCGCCCTCTCGCTTCCAGCCTTCGCTCCGCCGTCACCCTCCACAGCAAACAAGGAGTCATCCACCTGGTTCTGCTCAGCCGCCAGGATGCGGATAACTTGTGGCGAGTGGAGATCCACGGGCGCGCGCAATTGGTCCTCTCTCCGGCACAAATCTTCAGTAACGGATCGAGCCTCGCGTTGCGCCAGATCGGCAGCTCCAGCTTCGAGGCCGCCTTCTTTCCAGCGGTCCATGCGGTCGCCTCCAAAGATGCTCGCCCGCAGCCCCTCTCGCCTGCGAACGATCTCTTTGAGCATCTTGCATGGAGTGAACCAAAGCGGAGCGTCTCTCTGCGCATTGATCCCATCCGGCCAGTGGGCGCCGCGCCTGCGCCCTTGCTGAATGCTGCTTCCACCAATGGAAGCGCCCCCGTGCAAGCGCCCGACGATGCCAGCTTTGCTCAGGCTGGCGCATGGCGCGTCACGCTCCCCGCGGGCGCAATGGCAGGCCTCAGCGACATTTTTCTTGCCGTGCGCTACCAGGGCGATCAAGCCCGTCTGCTGGACAAAGACCTTTTGCTCACCGACAACTTCTTCAACGGCACGGAATGGCGGATCGGCTTGAAGCGCTTTCTTCGCGGAGAGACTTCACAAGCCTTCACACTGCAATTGCTGCCGCTCAGCAAGGATGCGCCCGTTATCTTCGATGAAGGCCGGGCGCCGGTTCTCGGCAAAGATGCCGAAGCAGGTTCGCTGCAATCGATCGAGGCGCTTCCCGAGTACCAGCTCGACCTCACTCTTTGAGCCGCACAAGAAAAGAGTTCCGCCGGCCTCGCTGCCGGCTGGTGCGCAAGCCTCCCGGACCAGGCCGAATCTAGATAGCCGGGCAAACGAGCTCAGTTCAAATGGCTTTGCTCTTCAAGCGCCTTTTCCCTGGCCAGCAGCTCGGCCAGCGCGCGCTCCGGGCAGATGTGCTTTGCCTCCGCGCGCTCCAGTTCCTTGTCTGTCTCCAGGCAGAAGGCGATGGTCATAAAGCAATAGAGACAGCGGGTGTTGTAGGTCCCGTTCTCGTTTTGTTCGCGGTGGTACATGATTGCTCGCCCCAGGCTGATGATACAGCGATGGTAGACGCCAACCGCCTTCCGGAACGTGATCTCGATCACGGATTCATGTTCAAATTCCTTGAGCGCTCATTGAACGCTGGGGGCCTACATCGTCATTCCCTGATTGGAATTCCGGCGCAGCAGCCAGCAGACGGATTGGCCGCCCTGCGGAAAGAGAGAGCGCGAACAGGGCACATCCGCCGAGCCGAGGTAATCAAACTCCTGCTTGCCGCCCTTGAGCGGAATGGTCAGGTAGCGGTTGACGGTCACCTTGTCGAGCGGCGAACCGCGCAGCTTTAAGATGGCCCAATCGCTGCCATAGACAAGCGCAAAGGCTATCGCCAACGCCACAACCGCCCGTCGAATCCAGCGCGCCAGAAAACCCGTCATCCGGTTTCAGCCCTTTCATTCTGAACTGTTCTCTTCACAGTGTACGTGCGCGCGCCGGATTATTACGATTCCTCGCGGAAGGACCCAGGCGTTGGATCGGCCATATGCCAGCCGGTTTTTCAATAGCAATGACTTTTCATTTACCGGCATGCAACCAGCCAGTTAAACTTGTCCTTCAATGGATTCAAATCAGATTGAGATCAGTTCTTCCATGAAAAAATTATTTCTTCTCGTCTCTGTTCTGCTCGTCCTGGGTCTTCTGGTCTATTTTCTTGCCGGAAAAAATCCCGCGTCGCAGCTTCGGCCGGATCTACCGCAACTAGCCTCCGGCGTGACCATTGAGGACGTGAGCTTCTATTCAGCGGCTCTTCGACGGCAGATGCCCTACCGGGTCTTTCTGCCGGAGAAGCTGGCTCCCGGCCAGAGGCTGCCGGTGGTCTATCTGCTGCATGGCGGCAACGGCGGCTTCCGCGATTGGTCGAACCGCTCCGATGTGGCTCGCTACGCGGCGCAGGGCTTGATCCTGGTGATGCCGGAGGGAGCTTTCTCCTACTACCAGAACGCCGCCTTGAAGCCGGAGGACAAGTACGAAGACTATCTGATCAACGATCTGTTGGCCGATGTCGAGAAGCGCCTTCCGGCCGCCACGGGACGGCAGAATCGAGCCATCATCGGGATTTCGATGGGCGGCTTCGCGGTGGTCAGGCTAGCGCTCAGCCGGCCGGAGTTATTCGCTTTCGTGGGTGCGCTCAGTCCTTCCATTGATGTCTGTCAGCGACCCTTCCATCTAATGCAATGGTGGAGGCTCACCCAAATCTTTGGCAGAGTCGGAAGCAAGACGCGCACCTCAAGCGATCCGTTTCTGCTGGCGCGCTCCGCCGAGCCTACGCGCACGCCCTACATCTATCTCACCGCGGGAGAGTGGGAGCCGTTGCTCGCCCTCAACCGGAGATTCGCGGCGCTGCTCGGTAGCCGCGGCTTCGCCTACGAGTTCCACACCAAGCCCGGAGGCCACGACTGGGGCGAGTGGGATGCGCAGATTCCGGGCTGCTTCGAGAGCCTGCGCCGGCATCTCCTGCCGGCTTACTAACATCGGTGCTTACTCAACCACCTTCAACTGCGTCTCCGCCTCGGCCAGCGAACTGCCGCCCACCCAGATCTTGTACGTGGTTGGCTCAACAGCGCGCTTGAGGTCAGCGTTGTAGAAGTTCAGCTCGTCAAAGCCCAGCGGGAACTCCACACGCTTCGTCTCGCCGGGGGCGAGCTGGACGCGGGCAAAGCCTTTCAGCTCGCGCACCGGCTGGGAGACGCTGGCGGCGGTGTTGCGAATGTAAAGCTGAACGACCTCGGTTCCGGCGACGCTGCCGGAGTTCGTTACATCCACTCCGACGGTGACGGCCGGCTTGTGCCCCGCGGCCAGTAGCTCGCTGAGCGGCACTTGGGCGCGGCTGACGGTGGGTTGCGCGTAGCTGAAGCGGCTGTAACTCAGGCCCCAGCCGAAGGGATAGAGCGCAGAGTTATCCTCGTCCATGTAGCGCGAAACAAATTTTTCACCGGCATCGCGCGGCAGGTGGCTCAGATCGCCGTGGGCTGGCCGTCCAGTGGGCAGTTGCGCGTAGTAGAGCGGCTCCTGGCCAACCGAGCGGGGCAGGCTGACAGGCAGCTTGCCAGAGGGATTCACCTCGCCGAAGAGGACACGGGCGAGTGCTGGACCGGCCTCAATGCCGGGACTCCAAGCCTGCACGATCGCCGTTACGTGTGCGGCGGCCCACTTCAGCTCCAGCGGACGGCCGGCCAGCACCACCAGAATCACCGGCTTGCCGGAGGCGGCGACGGCTTCGAGCAACTGCTGCTGCGCGCCGGTAAAGCCGAGCGTGGCGCGGCTGGTGGCTTCACCCTCCATCCATCGCGTTGGCTCGCCAAGGGCTACAATCGCCACGTCAGCCTGACGGGCGCTCTCGACCGCCTGGGCGATATTTTGAGCCTCGTCCCATTGGGACAAATGCGCCACCGGAACCTCCACGCCGGCCGAATTGAATTGAGAAATGCCGGCATCCTTGCCACTGAGCAATTCGCAGCCCGGCGCATAGAGCAGCCTGTCCCCCAGCCGCTTGGCCAGCGCCTGGCGGAGCGTCACAACATTTTTTTCATCGCCCGTCGCCCAGGCGCCCAGCATCTCGCTCTGGTTGTCGGCCATGGGACCAATCAGCGCAACCTTGACGCTGGTGGAAGACAACGGCAAAACTGCTTCGCCACCCTTCACGGAATCGTTCTTCAGCAACACAAAGCTCTCTTCGGCTACCTGGCGAGCGGCGGCGCGGAGTTCAGAAGTTACCTTGTAAGCAGGGCCTTCCGGCGCATAGGGATGCTCGAAGAGTCCGAGGGCGAATTTAACGCGCAGCACGCGGCGCACGGCCTCATCGACAGCGCTCTCGGAGAGCTTGCCGGCGCGCAGCTGCGGGATGAGCACGCTGTCATACAGGTAGCCCTCCATGTCCATGTCCACGCCGGCTTCCAGGGCTTTGCGGGCTACGGTGGGGCCGTCGCCGATGCCGTGGTTGGTTAGCTCGGAGACCGCGCCCCAATCCGAGACGACAAAGCCGTCAAAGCCCCACTCGTTGCGTAAAACCTGCTTCAGGGTGAAGGGGTTGGCCGTGGCCGGAACGCCGTTAATGGTGTTGAAGGAGCTCATCATGGTGGCCGCGCCTGCTTCGACCGCGGCGCGATACGGCTCCAGATAAACCTGGCGCAACAGAATCTCGCTCATATCCACGGCGTTGTAGTCGCGTCCGGCGATGGGCGCGCCGTAAGCGGCATAGTGCTTCACGCTGACCGCAACCGAGTCAGGCCGCGAAAGATCGTCCTGCTGGTAACCCTTGACCCAGGCGCGAGCCATCGCCGAGCCAAGGTAGGGGTCTTCGCCACTGGATTCAACAATCCGCCCCCAGCGCGCATCGTGGGCTATATCCACCATGGGCGAGAAGACCCAGGGTATGCCGTCGGCGCGAGCCTCGACTGCGCCGTGGTGCGCCACAGCCTCAGCCGCCGCCGGGTCCCAGCTCGCCGCTACCGCCAGCGGAATCGGGAAGGTGGTGCGATGACCGTGAATGACATCCAGGCCGAAGAGGATGGGGATGTGCAGGCGGCTTTTTTCCACAGCCAGATGCTGATAGTGGTTTGTGGCCTCGGCGCCGGCCAGATTCAGAAATGAGCCGACCTGCCCCGCGGCGGCCATCTCATCCCACCTTTGATTGGATGCGCCTGAGCCGGGGCCGGTGGCGAAGCCGGCTGAATACGACGTCAATTGGCCGATCTTCTCCGTGAGCGTCATCTGCTTCAGCAGCGCCTCGACGCGGGCGTTCAATGCGCTGGAGGCCAGTTGAGCGTTGGGAGCAGGTCTGGTCTGGGCGGGAACAGTAAGCACGGCCACTCCGGGCAGCAAAAGCAGCGGCAGCAGGTTGCGAAGCGAGTGAATCGAGAAGGGAATCATCACTCGGTCATGATAAATCCTTCGCCCTTCTCTTTCAGTAACAATAGTAACGAGCGGATTGCAGGGCGATTTGTCTAGCGTGTCTACCTGCAATTTGCCTTCTGTTTATGCTTGACCTGCACCTTTACCGTAAGGCGCTCTGCAACCCAGATAATATCGGTATGAAGCTAGTGTAAACTTTAGCAAATGAGGGGTTCTGTATGAGATCGTCATCCAACCTGGACATACTTCGCTCCCTGGCCGTTCTGGCCGTATTTGTGTCGCATATTACCCTTTGCATTGGTCGGCTTGAACCTGAATCATACACCTTTGTGGAGGCGATTGGCCGTTCTGGCGTCATTCTTTTTTTTCTCCATACCAGTCTCGTGTTGATGTTATCCTTGGATCGAACTGCTAACGAGCCCGCATTTGCCTCCCAATTTTATATTCGCCGTGCATTCCGAATTTATCCGCTCTCCATTCTCGCGGTTGCCACTACATTCGTGCTTCAGTTGCCACCGGCTGCTTGGTCAAACTCGCGCTATGTCGCTATCAGCATTTCTCAGCTCCTATCGAACTTATTTTTAGTGCAAAACATCACGCACCAACCTGCAGTACTGGGTCCATTGTGGAGCTTGCCGCTGGAAGTTCAGATGTACATCGTGCTGCCCTTTCTTTTTCTGTTGGTTCGATCTGGCAATTGGCGGATGCGCCTGCTTACTTGTTTAGGGGTTGCTGTCGTTTCCGCGTGGATAGTCTGGTCGCTTACCGGAAGACTCAACCTCTTCGCATTTATTCCCTGCTTTCTCGCGGGCGTTATGGCCTTCAAGCGCTCCGGCCGGCCGCGCACTCTGCCGGCATGGATTTGGGTTGTGCTTATTCCCGCATTGATTTTGTCTATGGCAGCGCTGCCGTTTTACGAGCGCCATTTTCTCCAGCCAATCTCCATTTGCATAGAATGGGCTGTTGTATGGACGCTTGGCTTCTCTTGGCCCGTCTTTCGCGAGGTCACCTGGAAGCCGGTTGTTCGCGCCGCATCCCAGATTGCTAAATACTCCTACGGGATTTATCTCGGGCATAACTATGCGCTCTACATTTTCTTCGTTTTATTCAAGAGTTCCCCCGCGATCAGCACACTGCTGGCCACAATTCTTTCCGCGGTATTGGCGGTATCCGCTTACTACCTTATCGAAAATCCTTTCATCACCTTCGGTAAGCGAGTTGCCAGACTTATCGGCCAGAAAGCGGAGCCGGCTTTGGCTAAAGCCTGAGACCTCGGAAGTTTCTGACCCGGCGCACACACGGAGAAAATGAAGCAGCGCACTGCCAGCCAGATCACCTGCGGTTGCCCGCCTCGATATTGCCGAAGTTGAGTCCATGATGAATCAGGTTCAACGCGGTGCTCGGAGGCCGCTTGAGACAGCTCGCGGCGCGGATAATCGAAGTGTGGGGAATGTGACCAATCTATCGCTGTTGAAGGACTACCAGGCCTATCTGCGCGTGGAAAAAGGGCTGCGCCCGCTCACCTGCGAGGCCTACTTGAGCGACCTGAAGACCTTCGCCGAAGTGATCGAAGAGCGCAACGGCGTACTGCTGACGGCCATGCAGGAAGACGTGGCGGCCTTCCTGGAGCATCTGCGCGCGCACGGCATTGACCAGCGCTCGGCGGCGCGCAAGCTGAGCTGCCTGCGGGGCTTTTACAAGTGGCTCTTGCTCGACCGGCGCATCCATCACGATCCGACCGTGAATATAGAATCGCCCAAAGCCTGGAAGGTGCTGCCCAAATCGCTGGCCGAGCCGGAGGTGACCGAGATGCTCGATCGCGCGCAGATGAACTCCGACCACCCGCAAGCTCGTGCCACCGATCTGCGCGACCGCGCGATTCTGGAACTGCTTTATGCGGGCGGTCTGCGCGTCTCCGAGGTCACGGCGCTCTCCACCGGAGACCTGGCGCTTGATCTGGGCCGAGTCCATGTACGCGGCAAAGGCGACAAAGAACGCATCATTCCGCTGGGCCGCTCAGCTGTCGCCACTCTGGAACGCTATCTGCGCGAAGGGCGGCCTCACCTGGCTCGCATCACCTCGGCGCGCGCCGGGGCCAAGCGGAAGGAGCTTCCGGCGCGTCAGGATGCACGGCAGGATTCCACGCGCCTCTTTCTCTCATTGCATGGAATGCCGTTGACCCGCCAATGGGTCTGGCACATTGTGAAGACGGCCAACGGCAAAGCCAGCCCGCATCGCCTGCGTCACAGTTGCGCCACCCACATGGTCGAGCACGGCGCCGATCTGCGCAGCGTGCAATTGTTGCTGGGCCATGCGGATATTTCCACCACCCAGGTTTACACGCACCTGGCGCTGGGGCGGCTCAAAGAGGTGCATCGCCTGCATCATCCCCGCGCCACGCGCCAACGGCCAGAGGCGGCGGAAGCTCCCGTTTCTCTTCAAACTGGCCGTAAAGGCTTACACCTGGTGACTCGCGCCAAGGCGAAGGCGGGCGTGGAAGAACTGATGGGCGAGGAGGCAGTATGAGCGCCGCCACAGCTCCCATCAAGGGTGCCCCCGGTCTCGATTTTGAGACCGGGGAAAACTCCCCTCAATCTACGGGTGCCCCAGGTCTCGATTCTGAGACCAGGGAAGATCTGCCCCAATCCACCTCTCTCGACTCCCTCGTCGCCAATTACCTGCGCGTGCTGGCCAATGAGCGCGGCTCCTCGTCGCACACCCTGCGCGCCTACGAACGCGAGCTGCATGGATTCACGGCTTTTATTGCCGGGCATTTCGGAGTCGAGAATGGCCCGGAGCTCATAGAGCACACCCAGATCCGCGCTTATCTGGGCACGCTTTACGACCGCGGGCTCTCCAAAGCCTCCGCCGCGCGGGCACTGGCGGCCATCCGCAGTTGGTTCAAGTGGCTGGCGCGTCTGGGACTGGTGGAGCAGAACGCTGCCGCGCTGGTGGCCACGCCCAAGCTGCCCAAGCATCTGCCGCGCGTGCCGTCGATTGAACAAATGAACCGCGTGGTCGATACGGTGGGCGAGGACGCTGCCAGTTGGCCGGCACGCGACACAGCGATTCTGGAGCTGCTCTACGGCTGCGGCATTCGCAACGCCGAGCTGGTCGGCCTTAACCTCGAAGACATTCACTGGGCCAACGACGCCATTCTGATACGCGGCAAAGGGCAGAAGCAGCGCTACGTTCCGCTGGGCGACGCGGCGGCTCAGGCCTTGCGCGCGTACATGACGGAGCGCGCGGCACGATTAGCCGCCATGGACAAGAATGGCCAAGCTGGAGCCAAGTGCTTAGAAACACCCGCGCTCTTCGTCAATCTGCGCCTGCGTGGCCTGGGCAAATCCTCCCAGGCGCGCCTGACCACGCGCAGCGTTGGCCGCATCGTCAAGCGCATTGCCATTCTGCGCGGCCTCTCCGCCGAGGTGCATCCGCACACGCTGCGCCATGCCTTCGGTACACATTTGCTGGAGGAGGGCGCCGACCTGCGCGCTATCCAGGAACTGCTGGGCCACGAGCGCCTCTCCACCACGCAGAGATACACGCAACTGACCACCGCGCAACTGACCGTGGTGTACGACCGCACCCATCCGCGGGCGCGATAGACCCTAATAGTTGAAGCTGGCCGTGCAATCGCTCAGCGTCTCGCTAGCCTCGGTGGTGAATTGAATGCGCAGCATATCTCCGGCTGCATAGTTGAAGCTGTGCGCGCTGTCGATCAATGTCTTGTTCACATTGGCTGCGGAGTTTCCCACGGTGACGCTGAGGCCGGTGTTAACCCCGGAGGTTGCATCGCGCATGGCGACGCCCGAAGGCAGATCCCAGAGCGTGAATTTGCCGCTTGCCGGTTGCGCGCCAAAGTGGCCGCAGCGCACAGCCAGATTGCTCACCGTGCCGCCGGTCGCTGTAATCACTTGTTGCAGAGTTTGCGGTCCAGGCGTTTCAGTGCACGAGGTTTGCGAGCCGCCCGCGCCGAAGAGCAGGAGGGTGCTGGACGAGCTTGCCGTCCCCGCGCAGAAGGCCTGCGCGGTGCGAAGGCTGGTGCTTGCGCATCCGATGCAATCTCCCTTGACTGTAAGATCGTTCAACGTGGTGACGCCTGTGCCGGTCAATCCGTTGATGGTGGGCTGATCGGCCAGAACAACTTTTCCTGAGCCCACGGTGCTCGACGCGGCCAACTGCGCGGCGGCGATCTTTCCATGGCTATCGCCCAATGGGATTCCCGCCCAGCTTCCAGGCGCGCCCGACGCCACGTTGACCCAGGCGGCCACTCCGCCCGCCGCGGCGTTGGCGTTTTGCTCCGTATCGCCCTGCGACCAAAGCAGTGAAGACGGAGCGCCGGATAACTTTGTCGGCATTTGAATCTCGGTTGCCAGCAAGGGCGCTGAGAATGCCAGCGTCTCATTCTCGTGCGCCTCAACTGAGCTGCCCAGTTGCACGCGCACGGCATGGGCGTCGGTTGCGTCAATGGATTCAATGATCTTGTTGGTATCCGCGCCAATGTTGATGCGCTGTCCGGCGGAGAGATCAGCCGCGCTCGTGCAGGTCAGCCGCTGGGAATGAGCTGCCGAGGAGCAGGTAGTCATGCCGCCATTCGGCGCGCCTGTCGTCCCCGTTTGCGTAACAACGTCGAGGGCGAATCGCTTGCTGTTGGCGCCGATCCAACCATCCGGCGGCGCCAGAATCTGACCCGCAAACAAGGTGGTCCCATTGGCCAGCGCCTTGAACTCCTTGCCCGCAAAGAGAAAGTCCGAGGCCTGCACGCCGTATTGCCACAACTGGTCGATATTGACATCGCCCAGCAGTTGAATCGGCGAGCGGCTGGCCGCCAGCCGCTCGCCGCCGCTGTTCATGGAAGGCGCGTAGGCCAATAGTGAAATCATGCCGGTGGCTCCCAGAACGTCGTGTCTCGACAGCTCTGGAAGACCGGCCCAGCGCGTGGTTTGGTTGCCCCCTGCGCCGCTCGGAAAATCGCTGTTCATGACGCTCAAATTCAGCGCCTTGTCATTGGGCGGCGACATCACGAAAGATGGGAAATTCGCTGTCCTCACTTGCGAACCCGGCATCACCCAAGTGTTCTCAAAATCCAGAAAAAACTGTTCTCCATTGGCATTCGAAGGGCAATCATATAGTGTGAATACTCCCAGCCCAGGCTTGATCGAGCTATTCACTTCAACCTTGAAATTCCGGGATGTGAAATGAATACCAGCATTCGGAATACACGCCGCGTTGTCCAGCATCACCGCCGCGCCGCTTATGGAACTGTCCCCGCCCAAGCGCCGGTTGTCGATGGTCCCATTTGCCACTCCAAATGAATCCATCCCCCCGATTCTCCAATAAATCCCGGCAACTCCTGTGTTGTCGGCCCTCCAGCCTTTGTCAAAATCAATGTTGATGCCGCCGCTGGAGAAGTAATAGCCATAGAGGTTCGCGCCGGAAATCCACGTATTCGTGATATGCGTCCCGGTGTCCACGCGCGAGCCAAAATAAATTCCCACGTCAAAGGCATTTTCCTGCCCGGGCGATTTGTTCAGCAGCATGATGCTGTGGATCGATTGTTGGTAACGCGCATTGGAAGGCAAGGCAAGAAAGACACTCACGGTGGTAGCTTCGCCGCTGTCCAGGGTGGCGCTCACGTCGGTCCAGCCGAAAGGAAGCGCGGCTTCAAACTGCGCGCTGGAAAGGCCGGTTGAAAGAACTTGCAAGATGGCGCGGTTCAGATAATAGCCCGCCGTTAGCCCTTTAATCTCCACAAACTGCCCGGCAGAGAGCCTGTTCGCTGCCGTGAACGTGACCGTGTTTGCCGTGATGCTGAAGCCTGTAATCTTTGCCACCACCCCCGCTGCCGGTCCATTCCATCGCAGCTCCGGTGGCGTATAGGAACCCTGAATGTTGCCGGTGGTGCCTTCGATCTGGCAGTTATAGGTATTGATCGTCTTTGAAACTACATAATTGCGGCCACCGGGAAACTCCACCACGCCGCTGTTCTGCTGCGTATTTGCCGGCGCATTATTAAAGGTGTTTCCGCAGGCTGAAAAGGCCGCTTGAATGGCCGCTGTATCATCCGTCCTATTGTCTCCCGCCGCGCCAAATGCCGGATCGGTCACGTCATAACGCGATCCTGCGCTGCGATGGTTGGCGAGCGCCGCCGTTGTTTCAACCGGCCGCGCCGGAGGCCCCTGGGCGAACAGTGTGCCTTCCGTAACCAAAAAAAGCAGAATGGCCTGCACAGTTTTGTTCATCATTCCTCCAGCAAATGAATTTTACTACCGCGGATGCAGGAAACGCGGAGAAACCCGTCGCGGGCGATTTTCGATTTCGCTTGCTTCTGATAAAAATGAATGTGTGATCAACCTCATCCGATGCGCGCTGCTTCTTCTGCTTCTGACGCCCTGTCTCGGCTTGGCCCAATCCACCTTCAAGCAGTCTCTTGCCCAGTCGCTGACCGTGCAGCCGTCCTTCGATATCAACACCTACAAGCCGCTCACCGGTCATCAGCGTTGGGAGCGTTGGCTGGACGAAGACGGCCGCTCCGCCTCCATCCACGTCGAGTCGCTGGGAACTGCCTTCTATAACCAGACCTTCGACGTACCGGCTGCGTGGAGCAGAAGCGGCGGCGGACTGGAGCGGCGAATCGGCTCAGGATACGGCAGCAATCTGATCCAGGACACCATCCATGAAAGCATGGCCGCCATTGAACACACCGATCCGCGCTTCTTTCCCTGCGCCTGCACAGGCCTCTTCCGCCGCGGCGGCCACGTTTTCAAAATGAGCTTCTTCACCTATACCAACAGCGGCCATCTCACCCTGGATATGCCCCAGATCGTCAGCATCTATGGCAGTTCCATGATCCAGGCCACCTGGTATCCCAGTCATTACACGGCGCTGGTCCAGGGCGTGCAATCCGGCCACATCGAAGCCGGCTTCATCGGCACCGAGCACCTGATCCAGGAGTTCGCCCCGGAGTTGAAGCGATTCTTTCATCTGCATTGGTAAGGCAGTGAACAGTGGTCAGTGAACAGTGAATAGAGAACAGTGGTCAGTGAAGAGTGAACAGTGAATAGTGAACAGTGAACAGTGAATAGTGAATAGAGAACAGTTTCAAGTCGCGAATACCCACCCCGAAGGGGTGGAACGAAAATAGCCCCGGATGGAGCGCAGCGCAATCCGGGGAAGGACCGCCAAGTAGATCTTTGCGCCCCGTAGGGGCGCCGCGAAATCCTCTCGTTCATTGAACGCACTTTCACGCTACAATCATCTCAATCAAGGAGGGTTCCATGCGCCGCATTCTGCTTGCCGTTCTCGCCTTCGCCTTCGCTCTTCCGCTCGCCGCCCAGGGCGCGCCGCCGCAGGGCAGCGCCGAACAGCCCTACACCGTCGAGTACTATTACAAGTGCCAATGGGGCCATCAAGCCGAGTTCCTCCAGCTCTTCCTCAAGAACCACTACCCGCTGCTGCAGAAGATTCAAGCCACCGGACGCATCCTCTCCGTGAAGATCGAGTCGCCAACCATCCATGTCTCCGAAGAGCTGCGCTGGGACTATCGCGTCACCATCGTATACAAAAACTCGACGGTCGCCACCACTGCCAACCCCGACGAAGAAAAATTCATCAAGGAGTTATGGCCCGACCAGGAGACCTATAAGAAGGAAGAGCAGCGCCGCTTCGAAATCCTCCTCGGACACATCGACCTGCCCATCACCAACATCACGCCGCCGGTGAAGTAGCAGGGGACAGGGAACAGGGATTAGGGAACAGGGAACAGGGAACAGGGAACAGGGAACAGGGAATAGGGAACAGGGAATAGGGAAATCATTGCGCCTATCTGCAAGATGACCACAATCAAGCAGGTAGTTCTAAATGAAAGCCACCCTCGCCCCGGCCTTGCATGGTATAGTGTAGCGCCGACCTCCTGGTCGGCTGTAGTGTGGACCTCCTGGTCCACGCAACGCTCTATAGCAAACGGAGGCAAACGAGCCATTCTGAATCTTGCTGCTGGGCTGCCATTTGCAGCGCTTTTCTGTTCCCTGATCCCTGTTCCCTATTCCCTATTCCCTATTCCCTGTTCTTCCACTTCCGCACCAAATCCTCCGCCGCTTCGGCCCACTCTGGAAACTCAAACTCATAGCCCGCGTCCAGCAGCCGTCCGGGAACGGCGCGGCAGCTACCCAGCACCAGTTCCGGATCAGTGCGCAGAAAGATTGCGCCCAGCCGAATCGCCGGCGCGGGCGCGGGCAATCCATTCGGCGCATCCCACGCCCAGCGCAACGCCGCCATGAACTCGCGATTGGCGAGCGGCGTGGGCGCGGCCAAGTTGAACGCCCCCTTCAAATCCTCGCGGGTAACCAGAAAATCCACCGCGCGCGCGTAGTCGGCCTCATGAATCCAGCAGACAAACTGGCGTCCATTGCCCTGCGTGCCGCCCAACCCAAAGCGCACCAGATTCGAGAGCACGCCAAAAGCGCTGCCCGGCGCAGGACTGAGAACTACGGCGCTGCGCAAAGCCACCTTGCGCGTGCGCGGCGTCTCTGCCGCAAAGAACGCCGTCTCCCAATCGCGGGCCACCCGCGCGGAAAAGCCACGCCGGTTGGCCCAGCGCTCACTGGCAGGCTCATTGAAGGGTACGGGCTTCAGCCCGTACATATCTGCTGCAAGACTAACCGGGGCTTTAGCCCCTGAGGGCAGCTCTTCGGAAAGCTCATTGAAGGGTACGGGCTTCAGCCCGTACATATTTGCTGCAAGATTAGCCGGGGCTTTAGCCCCTGAGGGCAGCTCTTCGGAAAGCTCATTGACTTCCATCTCCCTCACCGGCAGATCCACGCCCACCGCGTCCAGCGCGCGCGGGCCGGCAGTCGCCGCCGAAGCATTCATCCACACCCGCGGCGGCGCGATCAGCCCGGCAATCACCCGGCCCAGCAACCGCGTGCTTTCGATGCGCGATTCATAGATCGCCCGCCGGTTGGCCGCGTTTGGTCGGCAGTTCACGCTTCGCCCGGCCAGATTGATGCAAACGTCCGCGCCTTCCAGAGTCTCGGTCCAATCACCGGCTGTCTTCCCGTCCCAGTGAACCGTCTGCCAGGGCGCGGAATATGGCCCGCGCGTCAGCACAGTCACCTGGTGCCCTTGCTTCTGAAAGTGCTGCGCCAGCATCCGGCCCACCTGGCCGCTGCCGCCCGGCAGCACAATGCGCATCGGACGAAAGGGAAGGGAAGTCTCCATGCTCTCAGCCTACAACGCCAAGCTCAGCGCCGCCGTCCAATCGGCGGGCGAATCCACCAGCACATCCGGCGGATGCGCTGCCAAACTCTCCGGCGCAAGCCCGAAGGTGCAGCCCACCGACCACGCACCGGCGTTTCGCGCTACCTCGACATCCACCTGGCTGTCGCCGATCATCACCGTCTCCTCCGGAAGCGCGCCGGCCTCGCTCATCAGCGCGTGCAACCCCTCCGGATCGGGCTTTTTACTGGCAAAGCTGTTGCCGCCATAGATCCGCAAAAAGAACGGCGCCAGTCCCAGTGCCTCGCAGATAGCTTGCGCCGGGCGAACCGGCTTGTTGGTCAGCACAGCCATCAATCGTGCTGGACCATCGGTATGCTCATGAAAGCGCCGCAGCGCGGCCAGTGCCTCCAAAACCCCGTCGTAGGCATAGGTAAAGTCCAGCTTGTGTTCGCGATAGAAGGCCAGAAAGTAGTCATAAGCGCGCTTCAACAGTTCCTCGTCCACCAGCGCGCCACTCTCCGCTGCCTCCCGACCAAAAAGAGCCCGTCGTATAAGCATAATGGCGCCGTCGCCAATGTAGCCGGCCACCACCTCGTCGGCCAGCGGTTCGCGACCCACAAAAGTAAGCGAGGCGTTTACGCTGTTGCATAAATCCTGCGCCGAATCAATCAGCGTGCCATCCAGATCAAAAACCAGCAACTTCAGTTGTTCGAGCGGAATCGGGCGAAGAATGCGAACCATGCTTCTAGTTTAACGGTTTTTCCGATTCCGAATTTTGATCGATTTCTTGCTCAGGCATCTCAAGTGTTGGATACGCTCGCTTCCGCCGATCCACCACAATTGTCTCCGCCAGCCGGTCCTGCGCGCACATCCGGTTGCGATCCCAAAAGAACTGCAAGAATCCCACGCCGCATTCCAGAACGGCTGCCCCATAGCCAAGCCCCCGCTCAAACGATTGCCACAAACCCATCCGTTCGCCGGTCAGCGAAACCGCCTGCGTCCGCGCGATCCATTTGCCCGGCGTACGGCCATTGCCAAAGTAGTTGAACAGCCCCCAGTAAAAGATCATAACCAGAATATTTCCCGGCTCGTGATAATCCCATTTGATGTCAATATGATCCTGATGAAAAAGAAATTGCCGCCAGAGAAACTCCAGCGGCGCCCAAAGAACAATTGCAAAAACGAGGTCGATCCAATGTCCCAGCCACCGCTGCCAAAAACAGGCCAGCGGCAACCCGTTCAGCGCCTCCATCCGCGCGCTCTCGTGAGCCTGAAATCTGCGCTGTTCTCGTTTCTCACTCATGATTCAGATAATAACTGAGAACTGAGAACTAAGAACTGAGAACTGTAATTGTCAATGCACTCGCACATCGCCCGACCCCGTCTCAACCCGCACCATTGGTCCGCCGCCGTTGATCTTGCCTTCGACGTGATGGTGGTCCGTTGAGCCGTGCGTCAGCATCTCCTGATCGGTGTGAACACCGCCCGAGCCGGTCGAGGCGTCCAGCGTCACCGGCGCATTGCCGATCCACAGATCGATATTGCCGGAACCTGCCTCGAGCTTCCAATCCGTCGTCGGCAGCCCGCCCACATTCAGGTTGCCTGAACCTGTTTCAGCCTTCAATCCGCCGTGTAAATTGCGCAGTTCCAGGTTGCCCGAGCCGGTCTCAGCCTTCACAAAACCATCGCCGGTCTGTTCGGCGTAGATGTTGCCCGAGCCGGTCTCCACTGAGAAGCCGTCATGCAGCCCGGTGGCGCGAATGTTGCCGGAGCCGGTCGAGAGCTTGGCATTCTCGCCCACCCCTTCCACAGTTACGTTGCCCGAGCCGGAGCTGGCGTCCAGAATCGCATTCTCCGGCGCTTGAATCTCATAGTCGACGCTGATGTTGTGCAGATTCTCACGGCGCGTGCCGACGCGGATCATGCCGCCCGTCTGCTCAATGGGCGGATTGGCCGCGAAATCCTTCACCTGCTGGTCACTGGGGCAGTTAAAACCCCAGCAGTTCGTCTTCACCTTCCCCCAGATGTGAACCTGGTTGCCCGCGCCGCGCGTCAGGTGAATGTTGCCCGATCCGGTTGCCACAGTCAATTCCACGCGCCCGCTCACCTGGAGTGTGCGCTCAAAGGTAGCCTCCGCGCCCAAAGCCGGAAGCGCCGCCAACGCCAATGCCGCTGCTGCCATCCAAAGTTTCTTCATCATGCTCCTTTCGTAAAAGCAAAGACTAAGGGACTAGGGACTAAGGGACTAGGAAAAGCTGCTAAGTTACTTGCCAATCCGCCGACTCGCCATCTATCTAGTCCGAAGTCCCTCAGTCCCTCAGTCCCTCAGTCCCTTAGTCCCTTAGTCCCTCAGTCCCTGCATCACTGCTGCAACACCACCTGATCGCCTTCCTTCAGCCCGCTCAGCAACTCGGTCACCGAGCCGTTCGAGATGCCCACCTTCACCGCTACCTTGCGCTTGCCTTCCTTCTGCTTCTTGTCGGGAATCTCCACCGAGGCATTCTTTTGGTTGTCGTAGATCACGGCGCTCTCGGGCACCATCAGCACGTTTTTGTGCTCGTCCAGAATGATCTCCGCGTTGGCCGTCATATTGGCCTTCAACTCGCCGCCGGGATTATCAATCGAGACGCGCACCTCGAAGGTGGTTACATTATCTTTTTCCACGCCCAGCGGCGCAATCTTAGTCACCTTGCCGTTAAAGACCCGGTCCCTGAAGCTCTCCACCTTGATGCGCGCCGGCTGCGCCATGTAGACGTGGGCAATGTCCGCCTCGTCCACCTTGCCCTGCACATAGACCTCATTAATGTCGCCCTCGGTCATCACCAGCGTGGCCGTCGATCCCAGCACCAGAATCGAACTTACCGCGTCGCCGATCTCCACATCGCGCGACAAAATCACGCCGTCCATCGGCGCCACAATCGTCGTATAACTCAACTGCTCCTCAAGCTGCTTCAGTCCCGCCTGCGCCTGCTGCACCTGCGCGCGGGCCTGCTTCAGGCGAGCAGTATCCACGCCGATCTGGGCCTTGGAATTATCGCGCCGGGTCAGCGCGGCCAGGTAATCTTTATTGGCGTCGTCCAGCGCCTGCCGGCTCACCACGCCTTCCTTCTGCATCTCTTTATTGCGGTCCAGCGTGGCCTTGTACATCGGCAGGTCGGGCGCATTGGCGTTCACCTTGTCCTGCTCGATATTGGCCTCGTAGGTCGCCACATTGGCCTCGGCGGCAGCCAGTTGCGCCCGCTGCGCCTCCACCTCCGCCACAATCTCCTGCTGATCGAGCTGCGCCAGCTCCTGGCCTTTGTGCACCTGGTTATTGATGTCCACGTAAAGCTTTTCCACAATGCCCGAGGCCTTCGACTTCACCTCGACCTTGGTGATCGGCTGAATCTTGCCCGTAGCCACCACCGACCGCGCCACATCCCCGCGCGTCACCTTGCCCAGCTTGTTGGGGTCTATGGTCGTGCCGGAAACCAGATGCTTCACTCCGATGCCCGCGAGCAGCACCACGAAAACAATCCCAATGCTTAACCAAATCCAAAACTTTTTGCTCTTGCGGCTTGCAGCCACGTGTTACCTCCAAGGCGAAAATCCGCGCAACTCTCCGTCGTTCTTCTCAATATACGCAGCCGGAAGGAGAATGGTTCCGAAGGGTCAGGAAACCAGTCAGAAGAAAGAAATGGGAGAGGTGCCATGCACTACCCTCCCTGCCGATTAAGATCGTGGCCGGGAAAAAATCCTGCCGGATGTACGAAAGAGCGTAATCCTCTGTTACTATAGTTTATAGAGTTTGTTGACACTTTTCTAAGCAACGAAATGTCGGGGACTTCCCCGCGGGAGCTTCCCCTGTTGATCTGCTTTACTTCTGCCATCAAATATTGAGGAGAACCTGATCTTCATGAGGACGCTGACACTCGTTTTCGTGGCAACTCTTGGCCTCTTTTCGGCTCAGGCATGGGCCGATTCGACGATTCCGTATCCATATTCAGGCACCATTGCACCCACCAACTTCTTTACGGCAGCGGCAACCGGAGAGGTTGATGGGTACTTCGTCAGTGGCGGCAATGCCGGTGCCCTCGACTACATCCAAATGATCGATGTGAGCACAGATTCCTTCAGCGGCTGGCAATTGCCCAATCATGGGACAGCAGTTGGCACTGAAGTGAGCTTCGGCTATGTCACCGCAGGAGACGTTCTGGAGTTTCAAATCTATGACGCCACGGCAACAGCCCCAGGCTACTCGAATGGCCTGGTTTTTTCTTCGAATCCAGCGGATAGCTACGATGGGTACAACCACGCCTACGCCGCCACTTGGACACTAGGAAATCCCCTCGCCCCAATGATACCCTCAGGCGTCTACATCGGCATGGAAGACTTGCCCGGAGCGCCATTCACAAGTTCCCCTTACGGTTCAGCCGATTTTAACTACACCGACGAACAGGCCGTCTTCACCAATGTGGACTATAGCACTGCGCCGGAACCGGGCAGCCTCTATCTTTTGGGAACCGGCCTCCTCGGCCTGGCAGGACTAGTTCGCCGCAAGCTGCGCGCATAACTTTCTCGTACAACCAACAAATCCCCAATCCGTATAGAACGGATTGGGGATTTGTTGTGTCTGATTTTATGCCGTGACGATCTCGCTGAAGTCGGCAATGCCGGAGAAGCCGCTGAGAACCTCGTTGATCAGGCCCAGATGTGCGCCGCGAATCGCAGCATCTGGATCAAGGACCATCACCTTGTCAAAGAATGCATCGACGACCGGTCGCAGCGTGGCGATGGCCTCCAAGGCCTGTCCGTAGAAGCGCAGCTTGCGCAGCGAAGCGACCTCCGGTGCCAGCAGCCCAGCCGCATCGGCGAGTTGCTGCGCTTCAGGCGCAAGAGTCACATCTTTCGGCGAACCGAGGGCAAATCCCTTCTCCTCGGCTTGGCGGAGGATGTTCTTGATGCGCTTGAAGGCCGCGGAGATGGCGGCGAAATCGGCGGACTCGCGCGCTTCGGTCAGAGCTTTCGCGCGCGCAATGGCATCGCGCACGTCATCAGCTCCAGCGGCCAGCACGGCATTCACCACGTCGTAGGTAAAGCCGCGCACGTCTTTCAGATAGAAGCTGAGGCGTTCGCGGAAGAAGTTATCGACCTGCTCTTTGTTGGCTCCATCGGCGCCGCTGGATGCAATCACATCAGTCAACGTGAGCGGCAGATCTGACTCGGCGAGAATTTTCACAATCGAGTTAGCCGCACGGCGCAGCGCAAAAGGATCTTTTGATCCAGTCGGTGCATTGCCGATGCCGAACATGGCGGTGATCGTTTGAATGCGATCGGCAAGTCCGAGCAACTGACCTTCAATGGTCTGTGGAATCGTATCTTCTATTGAAGCGGGCGTATATTGCGCATAGATTGCTTGTGCAACATTTTCGCCCAATCCCTGCGCTTTGGCGTAAAGTCCGCCTATAACTCCTTGTAACTCCGTAAACTCTTTTACTAACTCTGTAGTCAGATCAGTCTTGGCCAGTTCGACAGCTTTGAGTAATGAAGCCTCGTCACAGTCAACGCCAGCGGCCTTCACCTTTTCAGCCAGTACACGAGTTACAGTAAGGTTTTCCTCCGTCTTCCAGAGATAACTTCCCAACTCCTTCTGGAAGGTAACATTCTTCAAGCTATCGACGCGATCTTGCAATGAAATCTTCTGATCAAACTCCCAGAAGAAGCGGGCATCCTTGAAGCGGGCGCGAAGCACTTTCTGATTGCCGTGGCGAATAACTGCCTCGCCTTCCGCGTCCACCTGAATATTCAACACTGTGAGGAAATGCGGGAGGAGTTTTCTGTTTAGACCTTCGACCGCGAAATACTTCTGATGGTCGCGCATTACTGTAACTAATACCTCTTCGGGAAGATCGAGATACTCGGTCTCAAAGTTACCAAGAATGACCGTAGGCCATTCAGTAAGATGAACGACGGTTTCAATCAGCGGCTCATCCTCGCGCCAGCGTGCGCCTGCAACCGTCCGCGTCGCTGCATCCAGCGCCTTGCGAATCGACTCTCTGCGCTTGGCCACATCAACAATGACTTTGGCGACGAGTAATTTTTCCGGGTAACTGCGCGGCTGATCGATCACAACCGGCGCTTCGCCGTGCAGAATGCGATGGCCGCGACTTACATTTCCCGCTTTGATTCCCGCAATCTCCAGCGGAACAACAGCCGCATCGAGCAGCGCAACGATCCAGCGAATCGGCCGCACAAAGCGCTCCGGCTTGCCCGCGCGCCAATACATATTTTTGGCCCAGTAAAGGCTCAGCACTTCCTTTGGCAATTCAGTAGTTAATAACTCAGAAGCCGCGCGGCCTACGCGCTTGACAGTAGCTCCGACATATTCGCCCTTGGCGTTGGTCACTTTTTCCAGAGCACTGACTTCAACGCCGGCCTTCTTGGCAAAGGCCTCGGCGGCCTTGGTCGGCGCACCGTCTTTGAAGGCCACATTCCACGAAGGGCCAGTCAATTGTTCCTCACTGTCGGCCTGACTCGCAAGCACGCCTTCGACCAGCACGGCCAACCGGCGCGGCGTCGAGTAAGTGGTCAGCTTGGCCGCATCGGCCAGCATCCGCTCGCGCGTAAGCAAATCATTCACGCGGCGGCCCAGCTCGGCCTCGGCTCCGGCAATCATGCGGGCGGGAACCTCGTCCAGCCCAATCTCCAACAAAAAGTCTGCCATAGCGATAAGTTCTTTCTGTGTCTTTGAAAATCATCGAAAAGCTGTCAGCTATCAGCTATCAGCTTTCAGCTATTTCCTTCGCCAGCCAAGTCTCTATGCAGGTATACGGCTGATAGCTGAAAGCTGAAGGCTGAAAGCTAACTCACCTGCTGCGCCGCATAAACCTTCGCCGCGCCAACCGCCAGATTGCGAATGCGCGCGATCATGCCGACACGCTCGGTGACGCTGATCGCTCCGCGCGCGTCGAGCAGGTTGAAGAGATTCGAGCACTTCAGCGCCAGCTCGTAAGTGGACATCAGCGGGAAGCGCTGCTTCTCTTTCGCAGTGGCCTTCTCATCGGCCAGTAACTTACTCGCCCGCGCCAGCAGCGCCTGCGCCTCGGCCTCGTGGCTGTTGAAGTGCTCCCACAACTTGCTCACATCTGCGTCTTCGAAGTTATAGACCGAGTACTGCAACTCCTCGGTCAGCCTAACATCGCCATAAGTGACCACAGCGCCCGTATCCGGATCGCGCGCCCACACCACGTCGTAGACCGAGTCCACGTCTTGCATGAAGGCGCAGAGGCGCTCCAATCCATAAGTCAGCTCGGCGCAGATGGGGTCCAGGTCAAGGCCGCCGCACTGCTGGAAGTAAGTGAACTGGGTGATCTCCATGCCGTCCATCATCACCTGCCAGCCGACGCCCCATGCGCCGACGGTCGGACCTTCCCAGTTATCTTCCTCGAATTTAAGGTCGTGCTTGCTGAGGTCGATCCCGATGGCCTCCAGCGATTGCAGATAAAGCTCCTGCACGTTCACTGGCGGCGGCTTCAGGATCAACTGAAACTGTGTGTGGCGGAAGAGCCGATTGGGATTCTCGCCGTAGCGGCCGTCGGCGGGGCGGCGCGAGGGCTGCGCATAGCCGACTTTGTACGGCTTAGGCCCCTGCACGCGCAGAAAGGTCTCCGGCGCCATGGTGCCCGCGCCCACTTCCACGTCAAACGGTTGCTGAATCACGCAGCCGCGCTCCGCCCAAAAACTTTGCAAGCGGAACAAAAGCTCCTGAAAGGTGAGCGCACTGCTCTTCGGTTGAGATAAAAGCTGGGATGAGGTCACAGAAACTCGCTCCATAGGACTGCGTAGATTTTAACAGCATCGTCATCCTCCCAGCCGCGCCAGCGCCTCGGCAGAGCGGAGTTTGCGCTCCAGGTGGCGCTCCAGGGATTGTAACGTAAAGCGGCGCAATTCCTGGGCTCGTCGGCGGGGCCATGGTTCTCCGGCAAATGAGACGACCGGGGCGCGCAACATTCTCTGCGCCAGTTGCCAGGAATCGGCAGAGAGCTCACTCGCCGCTCCGTTGCGATGCATTGCGCAGAAAAGCCCATCTCCGAAGTCATTGGTGAAAATTTCTGCTGGATGCAATGCCTCGCCGCATGCGGTGCAATGCGCCAGATCCGGCAGCAGGCCCATCAGCCGCGTCATCCAGAGCTGAAAATAGGTCAGCGGCATCCACGGCTGGGCTACTGTTGTCTGATCCAGCACGGCAACCAGCAGGCGGAAGACCGTCTCGTGCGGATCGTGGTCGGGCAGCGCCTCGTCCAGCAGCTCGGCGTAAAAACTGAGGACCGCCAGGCGCGCGGGATCGACCGGTGCGGCGAGCGGCGAGCGCAGAATCTCCAACTGATCCAGCCGCACCAGCTCCTGGCGGGGCCGCTCGGCAAACCATGCGCGCGCCACAGTCATCGGCTCCAGCGCTCCGCCAAAGCGCTTGCGGCTCCTGAGCGCCGACTTGGCCACGCCCCGCACACGCCCGTATTCGCGCGTAAAAAAGCTCACGATCAGGTCGGCCTCATGGACCGGCCAGGTGCGCAAAACCACGGCCTCGGAGGTAAGCACGCTCATCGATATAATCTTCGCACCCTTGGCCTCCCGCGATGCGGGAACTGATCGGATCGCGTCCAACCTGGTCTGCGGCGGATTTCTTCACAGGTCGTTTACGTTCCACGTGTAGAATGAAGCTAGAGGTTCCACATGCCCACAGCGATGGTCACCTTCAATGGCCGCATCACACTTCCCCCGCAAGTGCGTAAAAACCTTGGACTGAAAACCGGCGACAACGTCGAGTTTGTCGAAGTCGAGCAAGGCCGCTTCGCCATCTTGTGCCGCAATCGACTGTATCAGGACATCGATCTGCGCCGAGTTGAAGCGTCTGAAACTCCTTTGGAACACTGAGCAGCGAGTTTGCGTAAAGGCAAATGGGGCTTTTTTGCGCCCAAATTTACCTTTCAAGACCGCGAGATTCCATGCAAATCGCAGATGCTCAACGAGATGTGCGCAATACTTTTATTGGCGGGTTTGCCGGTCAACTTGTGTGCAGCGTTCTTTGGGGCGCTTCCGCCGCAACTCTGACTTGGGGTTCGTTTCGCGCCGGGGTAGCAGTTCTGGTCATTGGCGGCTTCTTCATCTTTCCCTTGACCCAGTTGCTTCTTCGCTTGATGGGCAGGCCGCACAGCCTTCCCAAGGGGCACCCAATGAATGGGTTGGCCATGCAGATTGCCTTTGCGGTGTCTTTGGCCATTCCAGTCGCACTGGCGGCGGCGCTTCACTGTCATGGCTGGTTCTATCCCGCCATGATGATCATCGTCGGCTGCCACTACCTTCCGTTTATCTTTCTGTACGGAATGTGGGAGTTTGGCGCGCTGGCGGCGCTTCTGATTTTGCCAGGGCTGCTGATCGGACTTTATCTTCCCGCAGAAGTAAGTTTGGGAGGCTGGGTGACCGCCGCACTGCTTCTGGTTTTTGCCTTCATCGGAAGAAGGACCGCTCTTGCCAAACGTGGATAAAGGTTCATTCAATGCGACCGAGGCTAGCAGAAACTTTGCAGACACAAACGCGCATCCCGCCTGAACGGAATGCGCGCCCCTGTTTGAGTTCAACGGCCACTTAGCGGCCGAAGTGCTTGGCGTTCTTTTCGGCAAAACTGGCCCAATTCTCCGGCAGATCGTCCTGCGCAAAGATTGCCGAGACTGGGCAGGCCGGCACACAGGCGCCGCAGTCGATGCACTCGACCGGATCAATGAACAACTGATCGGCCTCGGCGTGGCTGTCTTCATCTTTTTTAGGGTGGATGCAATCGACCGGACAGGCGTCCACACAGGCGGTGTCCTTGGTGCCGATACAGGGTTCTGCAATGACGTATGCCATTTTGAGTTCTCCCAGGGGAAATCAAACTTCGAGGCTGATGTTAGCACAATGGGCCGGTGAGTGACTCCAACCCCGCCAATAATTTGCGTTGCGTGAATTGGATGCAGAAATTCGGCACGCGGATTCCGAAAGTGAACTGCTCGGGCGCCCCACTTTCGTCGAGTACTTTTTTGAGGCTAGAGTGGGATGCTTGCCGTCCGTGCCGCGCGCTGCTCGGCAAATTCCCGCGGCGTAGGAATCGGCTGGATATTCCGCCCGGCAAACAAATCCTCGAAAAGGCTCTGCAACTCGCTGTGAATCCGCCCATTCGAGGCCAGAACCTCGCGGCTGTCCAAGCGGAAAGCTCCGCCGGAGAAGTTCGTCACCCGCCCGCCGGCTTCCTCCACTAACAGGATTCCCGCCGCCGTGTCCCAGGGGTTGAGGTTGAACTCCCAGAAGCCATCCAGTCTTCCAGCCGCCACGTACGCCAGATCCAGCGCTGCCGAACCGGCTCGGCGAACCCCGTGCGAGCGCAGCGTGAATTCGTTATAGAAGTGGATATTCGGATTCTCATGGCGTTTGTGGCTGGGAAAGCCCGTGGCCGTCAGGGATTCGGCCAGCACCGGCGTGCGCGAGACGCGCAGAGGACTGTTGTTCAGCCGCGCGCCGCGTCCCCGCTCGGCGGTGAAGAGCTCATCGCGTAACGGATCGTAGATGACCGCAGCCACGAGTTGCCCATCGGCATCTGGCTCAAGCCCAGCCGGGCGCTGCTCCAGGCCCAGGCTGACGCAGAACTGCGGAAAGCCATGGGCAAAGTTGGTGGTCCCGTCCAGCGGGTCCACGTACCAGCGGAACGCGCCGTCGAGCCGGTCGCGCGTCCCCTCTTCGCCATAGATTCCGTGCGCCGGAAAGGCCGCTGCCAACCGTTCACGGATCAGCTTCTCCGAGGCGCGGTCGGCAACCGTCACCAGATCCACATCACCCTTGTACTCGGTCTCCACGCCCTTCGAAAAGAACGCCCGCAAGACAGAACCCGCCTCGCGCGCTATCGCCGAAGCTGCCGGAACCCACGTAAATTCCATGAAACTGGATGCTCCTGATCTCGATTGGAAGACCGCGGATTCCGGATTCAGTTCGCTCATCATGCCGCACCGTTGGACGCCAAGCCATTTCCATTCAGGCCAGCTTTGGCGCGCCGAGGAGTCTGCTTGGCCGCCTCGGTGATGCTTCGGATCTGCTGTTTGTAGATGAAGAGGTTAGGCTTGGCCTCGCGGGTCAGCCGCAGCATCCCCTCGTCAAAGTACTCGATCCAGCCGCGCACCGTCTCGCCATCGCGCAGCTTGATCTGAACTGTCACTTGGCGCTCGCTGAGAGAGCGCAGATAGAGCGCCTCCTGGCCGGTCTCGTCCGGCGGCAGCGTCTTGGAGCGGCGTCCTATCGAGAGTGCTGGGGTCATCTGATTATTTTAGATGCTCCATCTGCTTAAAATGGCTTCAAAAGATTCAGATTGAAGGCAGACACATCTTCAATTTGAAAATGGAGGGAAAGAGAGTTTCCACCCTATGATTTTCCAGAATTTGGATAATTTATGCCTTTCGTTCTCCTTGAATGAACGAAGTGTTTTTTAAATTATTTTCCAAGATCCTTGACAGATTTATCATAGGGGTGGACTTCATCCCATCTCAGGCGAATCTCAGCGATATTTACCTGTATTTACAATTAGATATATGAGCTTACGGTCTGAAACCACGTGTCAGAAATCGCCGTTCCTTGTCATTTTCATGGAATTTTTTCACTCGTTCTGGCGGTTGGTTTGATGAATTTGCTCGTGAATCCAGGCCTTAAATTCGCTGGAAGCAGGGTCATTTGCTGCATGATTTTATGGCGCGCCAGAGGGAGCCATTTAAATGCAAGTCTGGGCAGGGAACTCTGCAAGTCGCTCTCATGATTCTTTTCTGGTTCGCTTCAGTTCGTTCCAATCCTTTTCGGTTTGGTCGGCGTAGGCGGTGCCGAATTTGGCTAGAGCTTCGGACAGGCCGTCGCCAGCGCCGATGTAGCCGTTGAGGATCAGCGGGTCGCCTGAGCGGGCATGGCCGCGGGCCAGCAGCTCGCCGCATACCTCGGCGTAGGCTTCCAGGCCGTCACCTGCCAGGTCTTCCAGTTCGATGGAACCTTTGTGATCGTTGAGTTGGCGAACCAGGTAGTCACGCCCGCCGAAGTTGGTCCAACCGAGGAACGGGTCGGATTGGAGCTGCATCGCTTTCTGGCCCTCTGCAACGCGCTGGCCGTTGTGGTGCGGCGGCGCAGCTTCGGGCAGATAAGGCGCGTAGCCGGAGGCGGGCTCCTCCTTGATTTGCAGGAAGAGCGGGTCATCGGGGCCGTTGCCCTCCATGTAGATACAGTAGTCGCGCAGGCCCACGGAGCCGGTTCCAACTACCTTGAAGGCTACGTCCACAGGGCGATAGAGCGAGAGCAGGTGCTGGCGCTGCGGCTCCAGCATCAGCCGGTATGGCTCAAGCGCGGCCAGAACCGCGGTGGCCTGCGCGCCGGTGACGCGGGTCAGGGTGGGCTTGATCTCTTTGAATCGACGCCCGCTGCTTGAGTCCGAAACTGGTTCATGATTTCCCAGCTTTCGCGAAGTGCGCGAAGGAAGGGGCACTTTCGTTTTATTTTTTTGGATATGTTTCCCGGAGGTTGGTTCGGTGAGCTCCTCCAAGGTGTGTAGAGGTGTGGCGCGCTCGGCTTTCATCAGGGCTTTATGTATCGGCTCAGTCTGGTTGAGCCGGTGCACCGGTGTATGACCAATTTCCAGCAGAGGCATCTTGGCAAAGATGCTCATTTTAGCGGCATAGCGACCAGCCATCTTTTCAACGGCGGAGCGGGCGGAGGCGTCCTTGTGTCCGGATTCGCGCCCAGCCAGCACGAGCGAGGCAGCCATGCGCTTCAGATCCCACTCGAAGGGGCCTCGGATCGTCTCGTCAAAGTCATTGATGTCGAAGATGAGCCGGCCGTCCGGAGCAGCATAGGCGCCTAGGTTGCGCACGTGGGCGTCGCCACAGAGCTGCACGGCGAGACCGGTCGAAGGCAGCAGGGCCAGATCGCCGGCCATTACTGGGACGGCGCCGCGGAAGTAGCCGAAGGGCGAGGCGGCCATCAGCGAGTACTTTAGCTTGATGAGCGCGGGAACGCGGCCGCGCATGGAGCGGTCGAGGAGCTCTGCGGCGGGCGTCTTGCGGGCCTTGGGGTGAAGTTGGTTGTGTTCCTGGCGGCCCAATTGCTTGCGCCGCGCCCGGCCAAGATTACGACGTTCTTCCGGAGTTGCCCAGTGCATGAGTGGGAAGATACTCGCTCAGGCTTACACCGCGCAAGTTGCAGATCCAGTAAGAAAAGAGTGAGGCAGCCAAGGAGGCCCGAAAATATTTTTAAATAACCACTTGACGCCGTACACTATATGACATACAGTGTATTTAGTACAGTGTATGAGGCACACCATGACCATTGCTGAAAACATCTTTGAAAACCTTCGCCTTGAGCTGAGGCGCGGCTGCCTGACACTGGCTGTGCTGGCGCAGCTTCGCGAGGAGCATTACGGGTACACGCTGCGCAAGGCGCTGGCTGAGCGCGGGCTGGAGATTGACGAAAGCACGCTCTATCCGCTGCTGCGCCGCCTGGAGGCCCAGGGCCTGCTGACCAGCGAGTGGCGCGAGGAAGAGAAGCGCAACAAGCGGTTTTACCGCCTCTCCGGCGACGGCGAGGGCATCTTTGCCCAGTTGCTTGCCGAGTGGC
>Ga0181520_10002236_pt1 | contig 36649 bp, 24 predicted proteins | sample PEATcosm2014_Bin_29_FD_132451 | JGI IMG/M metagenome (GOLD analysis project Ga0181520, IMG submission 132451) | Peatland microbial communities from MTU Mesocosm Facility, Houghton, MI, USA - PEATcosm2014_Bin02_30_metaG | ecosystem: Environmental > Terrestrial > Soil > Wetlands > Peat | place... | reverse complement strand
CCGTCAGCGGATGAAGAGTATACGCTTGGAGCCGGAGACGAAATCTCCATCCAATATCCTGGCCGACCGGAACTGACGGGCAAGGATGTGATTGGTCCTGATGGACGGATTACCCTGCCCTTGGCGGGTCCGATCAAGGTAGCCGAACTGACCCGTGAGGCAGCGGGAAAGAAGATTGCCGAGGCGATGTCGGCTTACTACACGAATCTGACGGCGACGGTGCAGGTGGAGAAATACGGATCGAATCATGTGATTCTTCTTGGGAATGTGAAGAGTCCTGGTGTGGTGAACTTCGAGCAGACGCCAACACTGCTGGAGGTTCTATCGAGGGGCGGAGTAGAAACCAGTCCGGATGGTAATGTTCCCGAGCAATGCGTGATCTATCGTGGAGACCAGGTATATTGGGTTGACTTACAGGAGTTACTGGCGACCGGCAGCCCCCTGGCGGATCTTCGTTTGCGCCGCAACGACGTGATCTTTGTGCCCGCCTTGTCGACAAGAACGGTGACGGTGATGGGCCAGGTTCAGCATCCAGGAGAGATTGCGTTGAAGCATAACTCGACTGTAGCTTCCATTTTAGGTGAGGCAGGCGGTGTGAGTGATGCCGCAGGAAGCAATCCGGAAGTGCAGGTTGTTCACCGGTCCAAGGGCGATAAGACTCAGTATGTTCGCTTCAAAGATCTTCTTAAGCCGAATGGAGGCATGGAAGTGTCGCTCTATCCAGGCGATATTGTCTACGTGCCCAAGAGTGGAATCTCAAAAGTAGGCTTTGTGATGCAGCAACTGGCTCCATTTTTATCTATGGGAAGCTTTGCGGCGCTGGCCGTTCACTGATTCGGAAAGGTCGTCATGCAGAATTCAACGCCGGAAAATCCATCTCACGGAAGCGCCAAGAGCCTACCGTCGTTTCCGCTACGCCGGGCCGAAGGTTCAACTGAAGCAACGCGGCCCAACATCAGTGTGGTAGACAGCCTGCGCCGTCACTGGTTTGTTACAGGGTGTGTATTTGTGGTGTTATTCGGATGCGGTCTATTTGTACTCTGGAAGAAAGACAAGCAGAGTTACGAATCGCATAGTGTAGTGTATCTCTCGCCAAAATTTCCCAAGATGCTGTCCAGCGATAGCGAGCTGGAACTTCCATACGATTCATATGTTCAAGATCAGCTTCAGACGGTGACGCGGCATGACATTATTGCGGATGCGATTGCGAAGCTGCCATACTCCGTGCGGCACCGGAGCGGCCCGGCGCTTCCCTATGAGATTCAGGTGCTGCAGCAAGCGCTTGACGTGAAGAGGATTGGATCGACTTATGAGATGTCGGTGGGTTTGACGGGACCCTCGCCGGATGGGCTTGCCGAGGTTGTGAATACGGTGACCGACACCTATGTTGAACGAACAAAGAGCGAGGAGTTTTTTGGGCTCGACGAACGCTTGAATACGCTTCAACAGGAAAAAGAGAAGCTGCAAAAGCAGATGGACGACAGCCTCGCTGAGCAGGCGCAGCTGATGCAACAACTGGGAGTGGCAACGATCACTTCGGCGGAGGGAACGTCGAATCCCTATGACGAGTCATTGCAGAAGCTCCGTGATGAATTGGCTACCGCACGGATGCAGCGTGTTGCGGCCGAAGCGCAATTGGCGGCAGCACTGAAGAACAATGGTTCGGGGGATGCGACAGTGAGGACTTCATCGGCAGATGAGGCGATTGCATCCGACGCTGGAGCATCCGGTACTAGAGTCGCGCTGAACAACCGCCGGACTGCGTTGATGGAAGAGATGAATGGATTGCGTCCGGACCATCCGATTTATCAGAAGGATCAGGAAGAGCTGACTTCGATTGACAGGATGTTGAATGACCTGAGAGGCAAAGCCGGAGAAGAGCTTCAGGACAAGCTGCGCCAGGAGGTAGCGCGGACGCGCATGATCGAAATCCAACTGACAAAGGAACTCGGAGAGAAGACACATACGGCCGCTACGGCGGCACCCAAGTTTCAGCGAGCGACGGAGTTGGGACCGGAGATCGACAGTCTACAGAAGGCCTACGATGCAATCAACGACCGAATCCGCGACCTCGAGCTGGAGAGCAGCTCGCCTGGTTCGATCCATGTATCGTCGAGGGCATTGACTCCGCTGGGGCCGGAAAAGAGCAGACGGAGGTTATTTCTTCTTGCTCTGATACTGATGAGTCTTGTGTGTGCCGCAGGCGTTCCGGTGGTGATCGATCTTTTAGATGGGAAGATTTATACCGCGCGGGATGTAGAGGGAGTGGTCGGCTTTCACCCACTTGGTATTCTCCTCGACAATCGCGAGTTTCGCCGGGAGGTTACCAGCGAATATCATTTCCGGTTGGCGGCGGGAATTGATCATGCTGTTCGAAATTCTGGAGCGCGCGTATTTCTCTTCACTTCACCGTCGCATGGATGCGGAACGAGTACTGTGGTGAGGGAGGTGAGCGAAAAGCTGCGCAGTTTGGATCTGCGAACTCGAATGATTATGGCCTCGGAGATTGACGGTTTAGATGCCCCTCCCGGAGAGGTTTCCTGGAGGTCGGAGTTGCAACTATTGCAAAGGAGGAGCAAGTCCGAGTTACAACCCGTTGCGCTGGCGCCGCTGACATCTGTTCATGATCACAAGGGACACCGGATGGAAGCGGAATCTCCCGCGCCGAATGCGGTGATGAGGACGCTGCATCACGCTGTGGAGCAATATGACGTAATTCTGATTGACGCGAATCCTCTGCCGGTTTCAGCGCACACCGAATATCTGGCGCGCGTTTCGGACGCAACAGTGCTAGTGTTGAGGTCGAGCATGACGACCAAGCAGGAGTTGGATCGGGCGGCGCGTCTACTTGAGCGGCTGGATGTCGCTGGCGTGGCGGCTGTGCTGAACAAGATCGGCATGGATCGTGCGGATCGCGCGCTGAGGAAGGAGCTTCGGACGTACGAACAAACATTTAAGCAGCGTCGTGCCGCGGCCGCAAAGGCACCCTCAAGGCAGGACAAAGTGAGCGCCTGAGCCGGAATGCCGCGACTTCAGAAATGGCAGTGATCGCGGTTACGGAGAAATTCAGCGGAGATGAGTCCGCGAGTAGCCTATGCGTTTGTTTGAATTGCTTCTCGTTGCATTGACTGCCTGTACTGCTGTGTGTCTGCTGATGGGTTGGATGCCACGTGGCGAGCGATGGCTTTCTGCAGGAGTATTGGCGGCCGCGATATTGCATGGGATTCTGGAGGGCGCGCGCTGGCAGATGATTCCGGCATACGCAGCCGTTATTATTCTCGGCTATGTTGTGTGGAAGTCTGCAAGAAAGGAGTTTCGATTCAAGAAAGCTACTTCTGGAGTTGCATTGCTGTTAGTATCCGCAAGCGTTCTGTTCTCGATCCTTCTGCCGATGTTTCACCTACCCACACCTACTGGACCCTATCCTGTTGGCACATCGATCCTATACTTCAAAGACACCTCGCGCATTGAGGATGCTGCGCCTTACGCTGGTTCGGCGCGCGAATTGATGGTTCAGATATGGTATCCAGCTCTGGCATCGCAGAATCCATTTGCCCGCTATCGCGAACCGCGAGAGACCGATTTGCTCAGTTCCTACCAGAGCGACATATTGACGAATTCGCGGCTGAATGCCCCGGTTGCAATCCAAGGGGCTCCGTTTCCCGTGATTCTTTTCAACCCAGCCTGGCGCGGGCGACGCACCAACGATACCTTTTTAACTGAGGAACTGGCAAGTCAAGGATATATTGTGGTTAGCATCGATCACACCTACAACGCGCGGCTCGTGGCATTTCCAGATGGACGGGTCGAACATGGAAATGCATCAATCGAAATTGACGATCCTGAGAGTAGCACTCCGCAGCGCGTCAGGGCTATCTGGAACAAAGAGTTGAAAAAGTGGGTAGCAGACGAGCGCTTTGTAATCGATAGCCTGGAGACTATGAATACTACCGCAGGCTCCCCGTGGTTCGGACGCATGAACACAGGAAATGTTGGGGCGATCGGTCATTCGTTTGGTGGTGCTGCGGCGACAGCGGTGTGCGCCGAAGACCATAGAGTCCGCGCATCAGTAAACATGGATGGCTGGTTCTTCGATGCAATCCGTATGCGGGGTCCTCAGCAGCCATTGCTAATTATGGTGGCGAGTACTGGAGAGGCTGATGTGATTCCAGATTCAGACGGGAATGTTGAGGCAGCCCTCGATGCAAAAGACATCTCTGACGTGAAGACTTCGCTGAACAGCTTTGGCGGGTATCTTCTAACAGTGAAGGGAGCTTCTCATGAGGACTTCACGGACCAGCCGTTGGTTTCGCCTCTACCAATGCTCTCGCATCGCGGAACAATTTCAGCCGTTAGAATTCAGAAGATTGTGAGAAGCTACGTGACAGCCTTTTTTGACAAATCGCTTCGCAGCGAAGACACAGTACTTCTTCGCAATGATTATCGTGCTTATAACGAGGTTTCGCTAAACACTTGGCGCACAAACCAGAGTGGCGGCTTACCGATCTCCGGCTCCGGCGGCCAATGAAATTTCAGAACTAAACCGCAAATAAACATCTGCATATATTATCCGATGCAGTCGGCATGGAGGGGCAATGCCCGCGACATCAGAGCATATTATTCATTGTGAATCTGAGATATTTCAGCAGAACATGAACCGGCTGCCATACGAGTTTACTCATAGTCTCGCTGGAAACCGACTCTTTGAGCTTTCCTGCCTTATGGATTTAGCGGAGAAGGTAGCCCTTCGCAGTGCTCCTCATTTATCGGGCGGAGATGTCTATTTCAATGAAGGTCGAATTGAGCCTGATGAAAAGCCGCTACGGCCGGATAAGCCGCGAACTGCAGTCATAGATCTGATTCGCCAAATAGAGAATGCGCAAGCATGGATTATTTTGAAGCACGTGGAGCGTGAAGAAGGCTATCGGGATGTATTGGAAAGCTGCATACGTGACATTTTGGAACTGTCAGGGCAGGAACTTTTGCGTAAAATCAAGTGGTTCGAGGCAATTCTCTTTATCACTTCGCCGAATCGCGTAACGGAGTATCACCTTGACCGCGAAGTATCCTGGATTTTACAGATCCAGGGCGACAAGGAGATTCACATCTTCGACCGCGCCGATAAGGACATTGTTCCAGATAAGGAGTTGGAAGTCTACTGGACAGCCGACAACCGAGCAGCGCAATATAAACCGGAGTATGAATCGAGGGCAATTGTCTATCCTATGCGCCCTGGAACCGGAGTGCATATTCCCATCAATTCTCCACACTGGCTGCGGAACAAGAACGATATATCGGTCACGTTAAATGTTAACTTTCAATTTCACGACAGGCACTGGGCGAACCTTTATAGAGCGAATTATTATCTTCGCCGCGCGGGCATCGTTCCGCGTCCTCCTGGCTCCCATCCTGTATCGGACCAATTGAAGAGCGCGGCTTTTACAGTGATGCAAAAAGCGAAGCAAACGGTGAAGGGGCGCCCAATGATCCCGCCGGAAGCGCGCGAACAAAATCGACGGATTGCCAGGTTGACGAGGTAGAACAGTAGTTCGTAGCAGATTCTGCAAAGGAATCACGAGCAAAATTCTGCGAGAGAAGCGGAGATGGACTTTAACATTGGCGGTTGAGGATAGAAATGCCCTCCTGGGAAGAAGCGCAATGCGAAGCGACCCCGAGTTTGAGTCTTCCAAGCAAGCAACTGATGCCAATTTATTGTGGTATCCCTGATTCCTGCAAACACCGAGATTGGGCAGTCCAGGGGTTCACCGTTCTGGAAGTGATAACTTTCCACCACTGCAATGTCAGCGCGCAGAATAGGCAGATAAACCTCCATTAACTCCGCGTTATGAAAAAACTCTTGTGGGAATCCATCGTAGCGGCGAGCAAGTTCGACCATGAATTCGCGGTCGGTGAGAGTTTGAAGAGATGCATTGGTGTCGTGAACATTTGGTGCGCGCCGTCCGGAAAGATAAAGGCCGATAGGTCGGGCAAGCACATTCCTTTGCAGTCTGCGCGCCCATTCGAAGGCCAACAAAGCACCCATGCTGTGACCGAAGATGGCAAATGGGATATCGAGCCAAGGCGACAATGCCAAAGTCATATCGTCCAATAGTGGATTGATGTGGTTGTAAAGCGGTTCGGAAAGACGAGATTCTCTGCCGGGGAGCAGAATCGAGCAAACCTGTACGGAGGTAGGCAGTGAGGTATTCCAGGAATTGAAGGCCGAGGCACCGCTTCCTGCGTGGGGCAAACAAAACAGACGCAGTTGAGGTTTTTCTGCTTCTGGGCGGCACTGAAGCCAGAGCGTGTGTCTATTCAAAATCATACTTCCTTCCAGCTTCGATTCTAGGATCCTACATAGCATTTAGTTTGCAAAAGAAGTAAAAATAAATCAACTTAAGTCTATTCAAGAGAACACCACTGCAATGTTCAGGGCTTTCGACTGCGAGAACGTCATTATGCGCTTTTGGAGAGTACTGAGGTGTATAGATGAAGTGCTTCCGAAACATTGTTTAACCGATTTACTAAGTATGTGAGGTCAATGGAACCGATATGGCTACTTCGGAATTTGTGCAAAGATCTCCAGCATTCCGGCCTTCTTCCCCTGATTGGGAGAAAAGCCCAACGTCAAGCCCTTCACGCAATTCAAGAGGCATGGTGGCGCTATGGATGTTCATTGACGGAGTTACAACACTGCTTTCCGCTATGCTGGTTGCGATATATGAACAGCATCAAAATTCGATGACGGGAGCGAGAAACTTTTGGAATGGTGCGTTCATGCATGACCAATCCATTGGGATAATGCTAGCGGCGTTGTGTGGGTTTACGGTTTCGCTCATAATCATGAGCAAGAAAATGAATCTATATACACCTATGCGCTTAAGCAGCTTCCTTCACGAGCAAAGGCTGAGTGTGCAGGCCTGCTTCACTTCGGGCCTTCTACTGACGGGCGCACTCTTTCTGGTTAATGCCGGAAGTATTTCTCGTTTTATTGTCTTGATGACAATTGGATTTGTCACGATCGGGCTTAGCTTGCGCCGATTTGTCTATCGAATGCTTATCTACAGGGATTTCGATCGAGGTATCGGCACACGGAATGTGTTTATCGTCGGTACCGGTCCAGAAGCAAACGCATTGCGCAATCATATGGAAAGCATTCATCATCTTGGCTACAAGTTCAAGGGATTCATCGAATTTCCAGCTGCCTGCCCCCGCTTTTCTGTGGCTTCGAACGACGTGGTGGGTACACTAGACACGCTCTTTCAGCATACCCGAAAGCATTTTGTGGATGAAGTGTTCTTTACTGCACCTTGCGAACAACGTGGAGTCGTTAAGAGCGTTTTGGAGCAGGCTCGAGTCTACGGCGTAGATTTGCGTGTGGTTCCCGATATGTATGATGGCCTTGCCTGGAACAGTCCTATCGAATACATAGGGCAATTTCCGACCATTCCACTGCATCGTGGTCACGTACCTGAGATTGCGCTGGTGCTGAAGCGCTTTGTGGATATAGCAATTTCCAGCTTGCTCTTGATTGCAATTTCTCCCTTCTTGCTTGCTATCGCTGTTGCCATTAAGCTGGATTCACATGGTCCCGTCTTCTACTATTCGGAACGTATTGGCAAAAAGGGACGTGTCTTCCGTTGCATTAAGTTTCGCACGATGGTTCGAGATGCGGAAAAGCGTCGTGCAGATGTGATGCATATGAACGAGCGGGATGGTGTGCTATTCAAGATTGCCAACGATCCCCGGATTACAAAGCTAGGACGCTTTTTGCGCAAGTATTCGCTGGACGAGCTGCCTCAGTTCATTAATGTGCTGCATGGCGACATGAGCGTTGTCGGGCCTCGTCCACCCATTGCCAGTGAAGTGCGCGAGTATAAGCTCAGCCATTTACGACGTCTCGATGTAACTCCAGGAATTACAGGGCTGTGGCAAGTGCAGGCTCGTCAGGACCCATCCTTCGACAGCTATATTTCCTTGGATGTCGCTTATGTGGAAAACTGGAGCGTATGGCTGGACATTAAGATCATTTTGCGTACGATTGGGGTGGTGTTTGCCGGAACAGGGTCATGAGGCATAATTTCGATTTATGATTATCATTTGACCTCAATTTGCACAGCGACTGAGTGCTTGATGTACACTGACTATATTGCCTCTTCGATTGCAGAAATGGTGTTGGCTGCGAAGGCAATTGTGGATCTCTATTTTAAAGGCGTGATGCAATGTACGACAGTTCGTCGATCATCGTGACAGGAGGTGCGGGCTTTATAGGCTCGAATTTTGTATTGCGTTGGTTGGCAACACAAAAAACAGGCGTGACTGTATTTGACAAATTGACTTATGCTGGCAATCTTGAGAATTTGGCTACGGTGACTCAGGATAGTCGCTATCGTTTTGTTCATGGTGACATTGTGAATGGCGCCCATGTTCGGCGAATTCTTGAAGAAGAGAAGCCGTGGGCCGTTGTGCATTTTGCGGCGGAAAGCCACGTGGATCGCTCGATTGTAGGCCCTGCTGAGTTTATCAGAACCAATATTGAGGGAACCTTTCAGTTGCTGGAGGCGGTTAGGGATTATTGGGGGAAGTTGTCTGTAGGCAAGAAGAAAGCATTTCGCTTTTTGCACGTGTCTACGGATGAAGTATTTGGCTCTTTAGGTCCAAATGATCCAGCGTTTAGCGAAAGTACGCCGTATACACCGAATAGTCCATACTCTGCGTCTAAAGCAGCCTCGGATCACTTAGTACGCGCTTATCATCACACGTATGGCATACCAGTACTTACAACGAACTGTTCGAATAACTATGGGCCCCGTCAATTCCCTGAAAAACTGATTCCGCTAATGATACTTAACGCCCTAAAGGGGTTGCCACTTCCGGTGTATGGCGACGGGGGAAATGTACGCGACTGGCTTTATGTGGACGACCATTGTGACGGTATTCAGTCAGTATTGGATAGGGGCATATGCGGCGAGACATATAACATTGGTGGGATGCAAGAGATGTCAAACATCGAAGTGGTTCGGCAAATATGTTGCGCATTGGACGAGATCAAGCCGGCAGCCAAGCCGTATGCCGAGCAGATATGTTTTGTAAAGGATCGTCTGGGGCATGATCGCCGCTATGCAATGGATATAACCAAGATCAGTCGTGATTTGGAATGGAGACCAAAGGAGAGTTTTGCAGGTGGACTGCGCAAGACTATCCAATGGTATCTTGATAACTCGGATTGGGTCGAAAATGTGACGAGCGGCTCATATCGAAGCTGGATGAATACGCAGTATGCTTATTCTGGCATGGAAGGTGATGCACAATTATGAGTTCGCGCAAAGGAATCATTCTGGCAGGAGGTTCTGGAACGCGTTTGTATCCGATTACAAACTCAATGTCGAAGCAGCTTCTTCCAATCTACGACAAGCCGATGATTTATTATCCTCTCAGTGTCTTGATGCTGGCGGGTATTCGTGAAGTGCTAGTGATTTCAACCCCGCAGGATACTCCGCGCTTTGAGCAACTTCTGGGAAACGGTTCGCAATGGGGAGTGCGTTTTGAGTATGTAGTGCAACCTCGACCTGAAGGCTTAGCGCAAGCTTTTATTTTAGGCCGTGAGTTTATAGGCCAGGACGATTGCGCGCTAGTGTTGGGAGACAATATATTCTTTGGTCATCAATTGGTGAGTTTATTGAGGTCGGCTGCATGCAGGAGATCGGGTGCTACTATATTTGCTTACCCGGTGAAGGATCCAGAGCGTTACGGCGTGGTGGAATTGGATGCAACCGGCCAAGCAATTGGTTTGGAGGAAAAGCCAACAAACCCAAAGTCTCGATACGCTGTAACTGGTCTATATTTTTATGACAATCGAGTACTGGATATTGCCGCCGGACTACAACCTTCGGCGCGCGGCGAGTTGGAGATTACTGATGTCAATCGCAGGTATCTGCAAAGTGGAGATATGGTCGTTGAGATGTTGAGCCGTGGCATTGCGTGGCTGGATACAGGCACTCATGATTCTCTGTTGGAAGCCAGTTCCTTTGTTCAGACTATAGAAAAGCGCCAGGGGTTGAAGGTTGCCTGCCCAGAAGAGATTGCATACAGGTCTGGTTTTATCGATGCGAGGCAACTCGAAGCGTTGGCCGTAAGTATCAAAAGCGGCTATGGAGAGTACTTGCGAGAGATCCTGAAGACTCCGGGGTTTTAGATGAAAGTTCAAACGACGCAGATACCTGGTGTTTTGATCATTGAACCGAAAGTTTTCGGTGACGAGAGAGGCTATTTTCTGGAGTGCTATAACGAGAAGGCGATGAGCTTAATCGGAATAAACGCGCACTTTGTACAAGACAATCACTCTCGTTCGCAGTCCGGTGTGGTTCGCGGCTTGCATTATCAGATTCAACAGCCTCAAGGGAAACTGGTTCGAGTTGTGAGCGGCTGCATATTCGATGTAGCCGTAGACCTTCGTCGCGATTCTCTCACATTTGGGAAGTGGATTGGAGTGGAGTTATCGAACGAAAACAAGCGCTTATTTTGGTTGCCTGCCGGACTTGCGCACGGTTTTGTCGTAATGTCGGAATATGCGGATGTTCTATACAAGGCCACTGATTACTATGCGCCGGATTATGAGCGGACAATTCTTTGGAACGATCCAGAGTTGAATATCGAATGGCCGTTGGAAGTCGAGCCGATTCTTTCAAGCAAGGATGCAGCAGGTAAGTTGTTTCATGAAGCGGAATCTTTTGAATCCAAATCATATTTAAGGGACGATGATGGCGACAAATAGGATTCTAATCTTTGGCCGGATGGGGCAATTGGGATGGGAGTTGCGGCACAGACTGGCTTGCCTCGGTCATGTAATATCCGTCGAGTATCCAGATGTGGATTTTTTATATCCAGAATCGATTCGCGGCATTGTGCGGAACATCGAACCGAATGTCATTGTGAATGCGGCCGCTTACACGGCGGTCGATAAGGCGGAGAGCGATGTTGAGTTGGCCGGCAAGATTAATGGTGAGGCGCCAGGCATATTAGCGGAAGAAGCCAAGCGGCTAGGGAGCTTGTTGGTACATTATTCGACCGACTACGTCTTTGATGGATTGAAGCAAGGCGCATATTCTGAATGCGATGAACCGAACCCAATGAACGTTTATGGCAAAAGCAAATTGGCGGGTGATTGCGCGATTCAATCTTTGAATGGTGATTATCTGATATTTCGTACGAGCTGGGTTTATGGCGCTCGAGGGAATAATTTTCTATTAACGATGCTGCGTCTGGCTAAAGAAGTCGGTGAACTGCAAGTCGTCAATGACCAAATTGGTGCTCCCACATCGAGTGAGTGTATTGCACAGGCGACCGCAAACGTTTTGGCGCAAGTGCTCACGCCGAGCGGTACTGGGCTTGATGGACGTAGTGGCATTTACAACATGACTAGTGCAGGGGAGACCTCGTGGCATGGATTTGCTAAGAGTTTATTGACTAAGTCTGCAAAATGCATGGGATTCAAAGTTCCGAACCTAGTTCCGATTGCGACGAGTGAGTTTCCTCGTCCTGCGAAGAGGCCAGCAAATTCGCGTCTTTGCTGCCAGCGTTTGGAAGATGCCTTTGGCGTGAGATTGCCTGAGTGGGAAGAAGCTCTTTCGCTGGTTATTGAAACGCTGACAGAGAATGCGTAGAGTGGCGATTATGCGGAGTGCATTTATCGACCATCAATATCGCTTGATTCTACTGAAAAGAGAAAAATGAGTCATCAGGGCAATCACGAGTAAACATGAAGTAGTTCATCTGAAGGTATGGAGAGACATAAATGACAATTGTTTGCAACGTTTCCATGCGATCTGCATCCATATTAATATGCAAGATTATCTATTGCACTGACGGACGGGAGTGACATGGGCGAAGCCTGTCGCGAGTCGCAAGCGTACACTAGTTCTGCAAGATAGTTTTTCAATTAGGTGGATTATCTTGCATATTAGATAAATGATTCCAGTGAATTATCAGATATACGTTCAACAGACGCGAATTGGTAGTCGTATTATACTTCAGCATCGCTCATTCTTAATTGATGATCTGTGATGGTGAGGATGGAGAATGTACATGGTTACAGCGATTCATTCGGATACCAAGACGGTGGTCTTCCCGCATGATTCCGAGACCTCCAATGAAGTTTCCGCGAAATTTGATAAGCAGCCATTTCAGTTTAGCCACAACCTTGATTCGATGGAGATCTTTCAGATGCCTGCACTGCTGAGGCTGGCGAATCGTTGTATGCAGAAGCGTGAACACAAAAGCCACTTTGAAAGCGGCGAGCCAGTGGTGGACGGATATTTCGGCAGCAAGCCATCCGGTATGACCCTGGTAGAGGCGTTGGAACATGTTGGAGAAGGTAAGAACTGGATTATTCTGAAGCGCATTCATGAAGACCCAGAGTACCATGACGCGTTAGAGTTGCTAATTACTGAGCTTTCAGAGATGACAGCAACAAATTTGCGTCGAGAGTATCATGATCCGATTCTGACGATATTTATTACCTCGCCGAATCGCATCACGCCATACCATCTGGACGGCGAGGCCAATTTTCTGGCGCAGGTGCAGGGCCGTAAGCAGATATATCTTTATGATGCGTGCGACCCGTATATTCTGACGGCCGAGGAGATGGAACGATATTGGACAGGGCATCTATTGGCGCCGAGATGGCACGAAGAACTATCAGAAGGCCAGTGGCGATTTGAAGTATCTCCGGGAGAAGGTGTGTTCAATCCGGCCACGTTTCCGCATTGGGTAAAGAATCTGAACAACATTTCAATATCGGTGAGCATTAACTTTAAGAGGGTGAGAAATGATGAGATTGGGGCGAACAGAACTAACTACTATATGCGTAAGATGGGCTTGCATCCTAATAAACCAGGCAGGTCAGCAGTTATGGATAAAGTAAAAAATCTGACATTTGGCAAGTTGTACGAAGGGATGCACGCGACACGCCGCGTACTGCGCTCTCGCTTTGGATTATAGTGAATATTCGCTGCATTAATCGATATAGTACGGAGCATGAACAATGCGAAAAATAATCAGAGCAATCGTGCGTCGTATCGCCTTTAGGACAGGATGGTGGAAGGGACTCTATTTGCGTATATGCAAGCCTGATGGACGCGAATTTGCACTTTATATGAAACTATACGGCGGCTTGTATGAGATGGGTGAGAATTGCAGCATTCTTTCTAGCACGACATTTACTGATCCCGCATACGTAAAACTAGGCAATAATGTGCACTTCTCGACCTGCACTCTGATTGGTCATGACGGAGCTGTGGCGATGTTAAATCGTGTCTATGACACAAGACTCGATTCTGTGGGAAAGATTGATATTCGCGATAATGTATTCATCGGGTATGGAGCGATTGTGCTACCTGGTGTGACGATCGGGCCGAACGCGATCGTTGCTGCTGGCGCAGTAGTTAGTCGCGACGTAGCTAGTGGAGACATTGTCGGTGGAGTTCCGGCGAAACCGATCGGAAGGGTGGAGGACATTGTGACCCGGCTAAGGGCTAAGACGGATTCGCTTCCCTGGGGAGATTTGATTCGGAGCCGAGGCATCGATTTTGATAGCAAGATTGAGGAAGAACTTGTTCGCTACCGGGTGGAGTATTTTTACGGAATCAAGAGCGCAATCGATAATTAATTCACTTGCAAATCATATCAGTATGCAGAGGGCCATTTGACCTACGACTCGACAGTATTGACGCCGGAACTCAGCGAAGAGGAGCGGGATATTAATGACGGCGCTCACGATGATTGCTTTGCTCACGCTGCCCTGGAATCGACGGCGATGCGGGCGACATTCTGGACCGTGACTGACTATGGATGTTCCATGGCGCTACGCGTTGTTAACAGCATGGTTCTTACACGTTTGTTGATGCCGGAAGCGTTCGGTTTGATGACACTGGTGTCGACGTTAATTGTTGGAATCAGCCTGCTATCAGATATTGGTCTTGGTCCGAGCGTAATTCAGAATCCTCGCGGAGACGAGCCTACGTTATTGAATACTGCTTGGACATTGCAAGTGCTTCGTGGCGCAGGCATCTTTCTAGTATCGCTAATCTTTGCCTTTCCTATATCGCTGATTTACCGCGAGCCCCGCCTTCTGGCTTTATTACCTGCGCTGGGCACAAGTGTTTTCATCAGCTCCTTCAATAGCACTAACCTGCTTTCGATGTCACGGCACATGGGTTTACGCAGACTGTTTGTCCTGGACATTACTACGCAGATTGTTTCACTTGCGGTTACAGTGGGTTGCGCATTGATGTATCGATCGGTATGGGCTTTGGTAGTCGGCGCGATAATGAGTATGGTCTACCGGCTCTCACTAAGTTACTATAGGCGGTTGATTCCCGGCATTCGCAACTCCTTTTCTTGGGATCGGGAGAGTCTTCATAGCTTGGTTCACTTTGGCAAATGGATCCTGTTGGCCACGGCTTTTTACTTCTTCGCATCTCAGGCAGATCGGTTGATTCTCGGAAAACTGATAAGTTTCAGCCTGCTTGGCGTGTATGGCATAGCTTTTTCCGTTTCGGAGATTCCACGTTCGATTATTAACGCATTTGCCCAAAGAGTCGGATATCCATTTATCGCCAAGATGTCTTATTTGCCAGTAGCGGAATTCCGAAACGTGTTTTTGCGCTACCGCCGTTATACTCTCTGGGCGGGCGCGGTCTTGCTATGTCTGATGGTGCATTTAGGCGGTTTGCTGGTCACGATAATGTACGATGCTCGCTATCACGCTGCGTCATGGATGGTGCCAATTCTGGCACTTGGCTTGTGGCATACGTTGATGTACGCCACGACGATGCCAGCGTTGTTTACTCTTGGCAAGTCGCACTATGGCGCGATAGGCAACGCATCGTACTGCATTGCGGTGGTTACTGCTATTCCTCTGGCCTTTAATTATTACGGAATGCTCGGTGCCGTGGTCGCCGTTGCGGCGGGAGACTTTCCACTGTATATCGTGACGGTTGTTGGAGCTAGTCGTGAAGGGGTTTCAACCTGGAAGCAGGATTTGTCGGCAACGGGAGTATTTATCGTACTTCTTGGGACGGGCTTGTTATTGCGAATTGTGATTGCTGGATGAAAAAGTAGCATACTTTATCGCTTCATTCAAAATAAGTGACACTATGAAATGACTTCCAACTACGGACAAACTAAGATGACTACGACTGTTTCAGCGCAGAACTTATCGGATAATGTTGTGGCGAAGGAGCGATCGGCCGAAGGCGGAATCGCGTCACGATTGCGGCCTTTAGGACAAATTTTCGATGAAGTAGCGACAATGCACTCAGGGCGGACTGCACTGAGCTTTGGTGATGAGCAGTTATCTTACCGTGAGCTGCAAGCGCAAGTAACTTTGTTAGCGAGCCGGCTGCGTGGCATTGGCGTGGGACCGGAATCACTCGTCGGCGTATTCATGGAGCGTTCTATGCCGGCGATTGTTGCGTTGTTAGCTGTTATCAAGGCCGGTGGAGCTTATCTACCGATTGATCCTGCTTATCCGGGAGAGCGCGTGACATTCATTTTGGACGATGCCAAGCCGTCTGTTCTGCTAACAGAGGCGCATCTGCTCGAAAAACTGCCTGAGCATAGTGCGATTGCGATTTGCCTGGATCGTGAAGAGATGGCAGATTGTCATTCGGGGGGCGACTGGAGTGAACCCGGATTGACAGCAGGAAATCTGGCGTATGTGATCTATACGTCTGGATCGACAGGTAATCCCAAGGGTGTGATGGTGACGCATGGCAACGTCGCACGCCTGCTACAAGCAACAGAAGAATGGTTTCACTTCAATGAGCAGGATGTGTGGACACTCTTTCATTCGTTGGCCTTTGACTTTTCTGTCTGGGAGATATGGGGCTGTCTGCTGCATGGCGGTAGGCTGGTGATTGTTCCTTTCACCGTCTCACGTTCGCCAGAGGACTTTCATGATTTGCTCTTGAGAGAGCAGGTTACTGTATTGAACCAAACACCGTCTGCATTCTATCAACTTATGACGATTGACCAGCTTCGACGGTCGCCTAAACTGGCCTTGCGAACGGTAATTTTCGGCGGCGAGGCGTTGAATTTCAAGGCGCTGCTGCCGTGGTTTGAAACGCATCCTGAGAGTTATCCGCGCTTGATCAATATGTACGGAATTACTGAGACCACGGTTCACGTGACGTATCGGGAGGTAACCGCGGCCGATGCCAGAAAAGAATCTCAAAGTTTGATTGGCGTGCCGATTTCGGATATGCAGATTTATTTGCTCGGCAGCGAGGGACAGCCCATTGCGTCTGGAGAAATAGGAGAAATATATGTAGGTGGTGCAGGCGTTGCGCGTGGATACTTGAATCGCCCAGAACTAAACGCTGAGCGCTTTATTACCGATTCTTTTACGGGAATTCCAGGTGCCCGGCTGTACAAATCTGGCGATTTAGCGCGCCTTTTGCCGGATGGAGAAGTTGAGTATCTTGGTCGCATCGACACACAGGTGAAGATTCACGGTTTTCGCATCGAGCTTGGCGAAATCGAAGCCGCCCTTGCGGGGCATGAGCGGATTCGGGAGGCGCGCGTGGTAGCGCATACAGATGAAGCAGGGAATAAGCGGCTGGTGGCCTATTATGTGACTCGCGATCGAGAGCCATTAGAAACGCTCGAACTCAGCAAGTATCTTAGGGCCAAGTTACCGCCGTGGATGATGCCCTCTGTTTATCTTTCGATCAGGCGTTTTCCGCTGACTTCTCATGGCAAGGTGGATTATGCGGCATTGCCGGCTCCTGTTGCTGGCTCAGCTAAGGTCAGCGTGGAATCGAACGGCACAGAGATGGAAGAGATGGTAGCGGGAGTATGGCGGGAAGTGTTGGGAGCGCAACACGTAGAGGCAGACGATAATTTTTTCGATATTGGAGGAAGTTCATTGCTGCTGATTGTTGTTCATGCAAGATTGCAAGCGCTGTTAAACAAGAAGATTCCTATTACAGAGCTTTTTGCCTGCACTACTGTACGCGCACTTTCTGAGAGGTTGGGAGGTATCGCTGTTGATTCCGGATTGTGGCCTACCTTGGCGCAGGATCTGGCTCACAAGCAGCGGAATGCGTTTGCACGTGCAAGAGCGGCAAGAAAGGCGATCCTATGAGTGGCCACGAGAATGAAAATAACCTTGAAGGCATTGCGATTATTGGTATGTCTGGCAGGTTCCCCGGCGCGCGGGATCTGGATGCATTCTGGACGAACATTGTATCGGGTAAGGATACGATCACACGTTTTTCGCGCGCTGAACTGGAAGCACAGGATCGAGCGTCACTAGAGTTTGGTCAAGATTACGTAGCGGCTCACGGCGTTTTGGATGGCGCAGATTTGTTTGATGCGGATTTCTTTGGCATCTCACCACGCGAAGCGGATTATCTAGATCCGCAGCATCGGCTCTTCTTGGAAACCTGCTGGAATGCACTGGAAGATGGTGGATACGATGCATCGCAGTTTCCCGGACAGATCGGTGTGTTTGGTGGATGCAGCCTGAATACCTATCTGTTGGCGAACATTTGCGCAAACAGGGAAGTCATTGACGAACTTACCGGCAATTATCAGGTTGGCGAATTGCAAGCGACGCTGGGTAATGACAAAGACTTTCTTTGCACACGTGCAGCATACAAGTTGAATCTGCGCGGACCTTGCATGACGGTTCAAGGAGCGTGCGCGACATCGCTTGTTGCCATCAGCCAAGCTTGCCAGAGCCTACTGACCTATCAGTGCGACATGGCCCTAGCTGGAGGCGTCTCAGTTACCTTTCCGCAACATCGTGGCCATGTATTTCAGGAAGGCAGCATGGGGTCTCGTGATGGTTGCTGCCGTCCTTTTGATGCCGACGCGTCGGGGACTGTTTTCGGACACGGTGTGGGGGTTGTGCTGCTGAAACGGCTTGAAGATGCTCTTGATGGAGGGGATCGAATCGAAGCTGTGATCCGCGGTTTTGCGGTCAACAATGACGGCGCTGCAAAGGTCAGCTACATGGCACCAGGAGTGGATGGTCAAGCAGCGGTGATTGCATCTGCCCAAGCGATGGCTGGAATCAGTGCGGAGTCGATTACCTATTTAGAAGCGCATGGCACAGCTACACCGCTCGGCGATCCGGTAGAGATAGCGGCGCTGACGCGCGCATTCCGCAGGAGTACGCAACGAAACGGTTATTGCGCCTTAGGCAGCACGAAAGCCAACATTGGCCATCTTGACGCAGCTGCTGGAGTAAGCGGACTTATTAAGACAGTCCTTGCTATGCAGCATCGAACGATTCCGCCGATGGCTAACTTTCGTCAACCGAATCCACGCATCGATTTTGCAAAGACGCCTTTTTATGTGAGCAGTGAAGCTCTGTCATGGAACACAAAGGGGCCACGCATGGCTGGCGTAAGCGCCTTTGGCGTGGGAGGTGTTAACGCACACGTAGTTCTGGAAGAGGGGCCAGAAATTCGATCGGAAGCGTCTTTCCGCTCTGGCCAATTGCTCTGCATTTCTGCGCGCACTGATGCTGCTCTTGATGCGACACTTGGTAATCTCGGTCAATATCTGAAGAAGCATCCTGAACTGAATCTAGCCGACGTTAGTTTCACGCTACAAAATGGCCGGCGCGCTTTTCATCATCGTGCTTCAGTGGTTTGTAGAAGTGTGGAGGAGGCGGCACTCGCGATTGCACAGCCAGGGAGCCGTCTGATTCACAGAAGTTCCAGCGTACTCATGCGGCCGCACACTGTCTATCTCTTTACTGGGCAGGGTGCACAGTTTCCAGGCATGGGCCGCGCGCTCTATGAGTCGGAGCCGGTTTATCGGCAACAAATCGACGAATGCGCCGAGATACTGAGACCTAAGCTGAACCTTGACTTGTGCACACTGCTCTACCCGAAGGATGCAGACGCAGAGAGAAGCGCTCAAGAGTTGACAGAGACGCGACTGGCGCAACCTGCACTCTTCGTCACAGAACTCGCGATGGCCAAGCTTTGGATGGAGTGGGGAGTTGAGCCGAAGGCGATGACGGGGCACAGCCTTGGAGAGTTTGTCGCGGCAGTTTTGGCTGGTGTGATGAGTTGTGAAGATGGACTTAGACTAGTGGCGATACGTGGACGATTGATGCAGCAGATGAAGCGCGGTGCTATGCTCTCGGTTCGGCTTGGCGAGGAGAAATTATCAGCGATGCTGGACGAGAGGCTTTCTATTGCTGCACTAAACAGTCCGTTCCTGAGCGTAGTCTCCGGGTCTGTCAAGGACGTTGAGGAACTGGAGCATCGGCTTGAGCGGGAATCAGTTGAATGCAAGCGTTTGCGTACATCTCATGCCTTTCATTCTGTCATGATGGATCCGATGTTAGACGCCTTTGAGGAAGAGGTGCGGAAGACACGACTGAGTGCGCCATTGATACCTTATGTATCGGGAGTGACGGGCAAATGGATCAAACCGGAAGAGGCAACGGACCCGCGTTACTGGAGAGATCATTGCCGTAAACCTGTGCGTTTCGCGGATGCTGTTGCATTACTGCTCGACGAGTCCGGTGCTGTTCTGCTTGAAGTGGGTCCAGGGCAATCGCTGACAACGCTCGCGCTTCAGCAGCGTGGTAAGCGAACTACTCCGGTCGTAGCGTCAATGCCGGAGCGCGTTGTTGATGACATCGCTTCAGGAACAATGCTGGAGGCGTTGGGGCGGTTATGGGCTGCGGGTATTCAACCGGAATGGAAGCGATTCTGGAGTCATGAGCACAGGCAGCGTGTGTCGCTACCCACCTATCCGTTTGAGCGCAAGAAACACTGGATCGAGCCGACGGCTAACGCTGCGAAGAGGAGTGCTTCTCGACAAGCCACAGTTGAATCGCGAGAGAATGAAACGCAAATCCAGAGAGAGATCGATATGCCCATTGACGTAGAAGGAAGTGTTGCAGATCGGCGGCTTAGACTCCAGCCCATTGTGGCTAGTCTCTTTGAAGATCTGAGCGGAATAGTGACCGAAGCCGAGAATTATGAAACGTCTTTTTTGGAGTTAGGATTCGACTCTCTATTTCTGACTCAAGTAACGCAGGCCGTGCAGAAGCGCTTCGGCGTCAAGGTGACTTTCCGTCAGATCGTCGAAGAGTATTCGAGCATACGCGCACTTGCCGATCGTTTGGATTCGATTCTGCCAGCGGATGCCTTTCCAGCAGAGCAAACACAACCAAAGCTACAGCCGCAGATATCTGCAACTGAGACGAGTGTGGCTTCAGCTACTGCTATGTCGGCAAGTGATGCTGGTTCGTCGCTCGAAGGACTAATCCGGGCGCAGATGCAGGCCATGTCGCTACTTTTCGAACAGCAATTGGCAGCAGTTCGTGGAGCGGTGCCATTCTCCGAATTGTCGCTACGTTCTGTCCAGTCAATGAATCCATTATCTGTTGCAGCGAAGAAGATTGTATCGAGTGACGAGGCGCCGGCAAGTGCGACCAAACCGCACGGTCCCTTCAAGCCAGTGCAGCCTGGAACAAACGATGGGTTGACGGAGTCACAACGAGAGTATATTCAAACTCTAATCGCGCGATATACTCACCATACCAAGAAGTCGAAGGAATATACACAGAAGTATCGAAAGCATCTAACCGATCCACGCGCAGTCGCCGGTTTCCGCACATTGTGGAAGGATATGGTCTATCCTCTGGTGACGAACCGCTCGAAAGGCTCGCGCATTTGGGATATCGATGGCAACGAGTACATCGACATCGTCAATGGATTTGGCGCGATCATGTTCGGGCACGGACCGGAGTTTGTGACCGAGGCGGTACGGAAGCAGATCGAAGCCGGAGTGGAGATTGGGCCACAGAGTTCTCTGGCCGGAGAGGTTGCAGAACTGATTTGCGAACTAACGGGTATGGAACGGACCGCATTTTGCAATACCGGGTCCGAAGCGGTGATGGCTGCGCTGCGCGTGGCCCGTACCGCGACCGCACGCGACCAAATTATATATTTCACAGGTGACTATCACGGCACCTTTGACGAAGTGCTTTTGCGTGCCACTCCACACGGCGCTCAGCCGATTGCTCCCGGCATCATGGCGGGTGGCGCAAACAACACGGTGGTGTTGGAGTACGGAACCGCGGCCGCTTTGGAGTACATAAGAGCTCACGGCAATGAGATTGCCGCAGTTCTGGTCGAACCAATTCAGAGCCGTCATCCGGAGGTGCAGCCCAGTGAGTTTTTGCATGAGTTGCGCAAGATTACGGCAGAATGTGGAACTGCTTTGATCTTCGATGAAGTTGTGACAGGCTTCCGCGTGGCGTTGGGGGGAGCGCAAGAGTACTACGGGATACGAGCCGATCTGGCCACGTATGGAAAGGTTATCGGAGGCGGCTATCCCATCGGTGTTTTGGCGGGAAGGGCGGAGTATCTGGATACGCTCGATGGAGGAGCATGGCAATACGGCGATGATTCGGCTCCTGAGGTTGGAATGACGTTTTTCGCTGGAACATTTGTGCGTCATCCTCTCGCGCTTGCGGCAGCCAGAGCTGTCTTGCTTTACCTAAAGGAGTCAGGACCAGAGTTGCAAAAATTGCTAAGCCAAAAGGTTGCCAAAGCTGCGCGTGCCATTGAGGAAGTTTTCCACGAAGCTGGAGTGGAGGTGGGCGTGCATCCGTGCGGAGCATGGCTCTCGTTCAGTATGCCTGTGGATGCACGATTCGGCAGCCTTCTTTATTACCATATGCGTGAAAAAGGAGTTCACATACTTGAAAGTTACCCATGCTTTTTTACTACAGCGCATACGGATGAAGATTATGCGCGTGTGGTAGAGTGTTTCCGCGAATCGATCCGGGAGATGCGTGTAGGCGGTATGCTTTCTGCTTCGGCAACGACTGTATCTGCAGCGGACAACTTAGCACGGGGTGCAGAGAAGATATTAGAAATGCATCCGGCTGCTCGCAGTGAAAGTCCCGACATGGCTCCTTTGACCGAATCGCAACGCGAGATATGGCTGGCTGCAACGCGAGGAGATGAGGCGAATTGCGCCTTCAACGAATCGCTAACGCTTTGCCTGCGCGGGGAGGCGAATGAAGAACAGGTACGCTATGCGATTGAGTCGGCGATTGCCCGGCACGATGCTCTTCGTTCTACGATCGATCCAAATGAAGAATGTATGCGGATTTCGCCCGCCTTTACAAGTCAAATACCGTTCGTCGATTTAAGTGCGCTTTCTGCCGAGGAGCGCGAGGCAGTTCTCCACGCAAGGGTTATCGATGAGGGCCGTACACCCTTCGATTTGTCCAGTGGTCCACTGGTGCGTGCTACGCTCTTCCGCACTAAACCCGATGAGTTAGCGCTGTTATTGACAGGGCATCACATTGTTCTGGATGGATGGTCGGCAAATCAGCTTCTGGAAGACATGAGTATGATCTACAGCGCAACAATAGCAAAAACTCAACCTGCTTTGGCGCCGCTGATGCCTTTCAGCAGTTATGCATTGAATGAACAGGAAAAGACGAAGGCTGGCGCCTATCGAGAGAACGAGAGCTATTGGGTGAGTCTTTTTGCGGGACGGTTGCCAGTTCTTGACCTGCCGACTGACCGGCCGCGGCCGGCGTTAAAGGGTTACAATGGCGCCACTCTGCATACGGCCCTGGGCGGGGAATTATACGCGGAACTCAAGAAGGCGAGTTCACGCCTAGGCTGCACACTTTATGTGACGCTACTCTCGGCATTCCAAATACTTCTGCACCGGCTCACTCGGCAATCTGAGGTGGTGGTTGGCATCTCATCCGCAGGTCAAGCTCTTTTTGACGAAGTGAGTCTGGTAGGACACTGCGTGCATTTCCTGCCGATGCTGAGTGAGCTTTCTACTAGCTGCACTGTTAACGATCATTTGGCCGCCACACGCCGGAAGTTGCTCGACGCATATGATCATCAGGAGTTCACCTACGGAACATTGCTGCGCAAGCTGCCTATTCAGCGCGATGCAAGCCGATTGCCGCTTATCGAAGTGCAGTTTAATTTGGAAAAGCTGGGGACGAATCTTCATTTCGACGGATTGCAATCTGAAGTGCACGCTAATCCGAAAGAATTCGTGAATACTGATCTCTTTATCAATGCAGTGGAGTCCGGTGAAGATATCCTTCTCAATTGCGATTACAACACGGATCTATTCGATCAGAGCACGATGGATCGTTGGCTGGCCTCGTATGCGACGATTCTGCGCGCAATAGCTGCAAATGCGAACCGCGAAGTGCAAGATGTGGATATCTTGTCGGAGACCGAGCAGAAGCTGGTGGTAGACGAATGGAATCGCACGACTGTGGATTTGGGCAAATTCGAGCCGGTTTACCGGTGCATTGAGCAGCAAGCGTTGCGGACGCCGAATCGAGTTGCAGTGATATGTGACGGAGTAGAGTGGACGTATCGGCAGCTTAACGAATATAGTAACCGGCTAGCTCGGCATCTGAATCGCCAGGGTATCCGCGAGGGATCACTGGTGGGCGTATGCATGGAGCGCTCGCATCAGATGCTGGGTGCTGTTCTGGCTGTGCTGAAAGCAGGCGCGGCTTATCTGCCTTTGGATCCAAGTCATCCTGTCAGCCGCTTGGAACTAGTATTATCGGATGCCGAAGCATCCATGCTGTTGACACAGGAACATCTCGCTTCACGGTTGCATACAGAGGCTCGCGTTGTATGTCTCGACAGCGAACAATCATTGTGGGGGCGGGAGAACGGAGCGAATCTGGAGATTGCCAACACAGCGGATTCACTGGCATACGTGATTTATACATCCGGATCGACAGGTAAGCCCAAGGGTGTGGCAATCGAGCATGGCGCGCTAACCAATCTGTTGCGCAGCATGGAGCGGGAACCGGGGCTGAACGCTGATGATACTTTAGTTTCGGTAACAACACTATCTTTTGATATTGCAGCGCTAGAACTATTTCTTCCATTGATGGCAGGTGGGCGGTTGGTGATTGCTGTCAAAGAACAGGTTCTCGACGGATTTCAACTACTAAAGCTGCTGAAACAGTCACAGGCGACGGTGATGCAAGCTACTCCATCAGGCTGGAGGATTCTGTTGGAGGCGGGTTGGAAGAGCGAGCCGAAGTTGAAAGTGCTGTGCGGTGGTGAGGCATTGCCCCGTGATCTAGCCGATTCGCTGCTGGCTTTAAGCGATGAGGTGTGGAATGTTTACGGACCGACAGAGACAACGATCTGGTCTTCGGCGACGCGGCTCGATAGTCAGAATGGTCCGGTACTGATCGGACCACCGATCGCCAATACGCAGTTCTATGTGCTTGACGAGCGATTGCATCCGGTTCCAATCGGCGTGACAGGTGAGTTGTTTATCGGCGGTGCGGGGTTGGCGCGTGGATACTGGCGCCGGCCTGAATTGACGGCGGAGAAGTTTTTTGCAAATCCATTTGGCACTGGGCGGATCTATCGCACGGGAGATCAAGCGCGCTGGCATCGCGACGGCCACATCGAGTTATTGGGCAGGACTGACTTCCAAGTAAAGTTGCGGGGCTTCCGGATTGAACTGAGTGAAATCGAGAGTACGTTGACCAGTCATCCGGCGGTACGCGATGCAGTGGTTGTTGCCATCGAAGTTGCATCCGGCGACAAACGGTTGGCCGCCTGGGTTGACTCACCATTGGCCAATCCTCCCGCAGATATGGACACTCAACTGCGCGAGTTGCTTTCTGCGAAACTTCCTGAGTATATGCATCCGGCTGTTATTACATTCCTGCCAGCTCTTCCCAGGACCGCGAATGGAAAAATTGATCGCAAATCTCTTCCAAGTCCATCTTTCGCCGGCAACTCGTCCACAAAGATATTTACTCCAGCGGAAACGCCCCAGCAGGCGAAGATGGCAGCAATCTGGGCTGACGTTCTCAAGATTGAACGAGTCGGAATCACAGACAGCATCTTCGAACTGGGCGCCGACTCGTTGTTGATCTTCAGAATCTCCGCGCGCGCCAGCCAAGAGGGCCTGTCTATCCAACCTGCACAGATCTTTCAATACCGCACTATTGCAAATCTGACAAAAGCTCTTGATGAGGTCGAGACTGCGAATGCGGAACACCCCCCCACAGGTCCGGTTATTTCCGCAGTTTCCAGAGAAAGATTTCGGAGAACGAAAGCCTGATGCAAAGCACAATCGACAATATCTTTTCTGTTCCAGAGGTCAAGCATACTGCGGCAGCATCCGAAGAGGATGTTTTCGTGATGCCAGCGACGCCATGCCAAATTCGCTTCTGGCTATTGCACAGCATTCATCCAGACAATTATGCATTGAATATGCCGATTGCATGGACTTGCAAGGGGAACTTCAATCCCGATGTGGTGGTTGCAGCTCTGGCAAATCTGGTGCAGCGTCATGAGTCGTTGCGCACAACCTTCGACGTTGTGGACGGTAAGATTGCGCAGGTGATTCATCCCTCCATTGAAATCTCTCTTCCGGTCGAAGATCTGCATCATCTTCCTCCCGAAGAGCGCGAGCAGAAAGCCAAAGAGATCATACATCGGCAAGCCAGAATTACGATGGACATGAAAGAGGGGCCGCTGTTGTTTGCTCGTGCGATCCGGATGGATGCCGACGAACATATTCTCTTGCTCACGATTCATCACAGCGTCTGTGATGGATGGTCGAATGGAGTTCTGATCCGAGACTTTGCAGCAATCTATGATGGATTGATACGTGAGGTTTCCACAGGATTGCCGGATCTGCCGATTCAGTTTGGCGATTACGCTGTCTGGTTGGATGAGTGGAGAAAAGGGAAGGAGCTGACAGAATACCTGAAGTACTGGCGCGAAACTTTAGGCGGAAACTTTAAACCACTACCGATCAGGCACGACTTTGCCGGGGATGGAGACCAGCAGCATGGTGCGATCGAGACTCTTCTTTTGCCCGCGGGATTAGCACAGGCTGCACGGGATTTCTGCGCCGCGCAGGGGATAACGCTCTATATGCTACTGCTGACGGTCTATTCTGTTATGCTACATCAGTTAACCGGTGAGCGAGATATTCTCATTGGCACACCTTGCGCTAACCGGCGACAGGAGATGGAGCATCTAATTGGGCCTTTTTCGAATCCGCAAGTAATCCGTGTGAGGATGGAAAAAGAAAATAACTTGGGAGCGGTTTTGGAATATGTGCGTAAATGGACGCTAGGCGCGATGATGCATCAGATCCTTCCCTTTGAGGATTTGAACGAAGACGAATTCTTCTCACGCGCCGAGAACCAGATTTCTCTCCAAGTCTACTTTATATATCAGAAGGCATTCATGCAGGTTCAACATACTCCGTCACTGGTGATTGTTCCCTTGCGCTCCGTCAGTCCAGGAACAACATTTGATCTGCTGCTTAGTATTGTGGAACGCGCTGAAGGACCGCGTCTGCAATTGGAGTATAATCCAGGCCTCTTTAGTGCCTTGTCCATCCAGCAGATTCTCCAAAGATACATCCATGTTCTTGAAGCCATTCTGTCGAATTTGGAAAGTCCGGTGTGTGAAACGACGGAGTGGACTGGTGGCGAACAGCAGTTGTTACCACCGTCATCCAGTGCGGCGGACAGCGGAACAGCCGAACCAGCGCGTAATTTGCCGGATTCTTTGAGAAGAAATCTGGATAACGGAACACTGACATCGGATAAGCTAAGAGGCGATTGTGCGCCGCCTGATTCTTTAGAGCTACAAATCGCCGAGATTTGGAAGATTGCGATGGGACTGAAATGTCTGGGGGCACGAGAGAGCTTTTTTGATCTTGGTGGGAGATCGCTCGCAGCGATGAGAATTGTTTCGCGGATCAATCGAACCTATTCTCTTGATTTCGGTTTGGCGACTTTGTTTTCCGCCCCGACGGTCGAGCGTATGGCGGAACTGGTGCGGAAACGACTTTCGGCCAATGTCAGTTCTTCAATTGTGGCTATGCAGCCGCGTGGGTCGTCAGAGCCTCTATTTATTATTCACGGTGCAGGGGGAAACATTATTCGCTTTTATCAGCTTGCCATGCTTGTTGGAACGGACCATCCGGTATACGGCATTCAAGCGCAATCCTTGCTTGCTGGAAAACCTGCGCTGCTTCGTATAGAAGATCAAGCGGCGTTTTATCTGGACGAGATTCGAAAGATACAACCTAAAGGGCCATATTACTTTCTTGGATACTCTTTTGGAGGAATGGTGGCTCTTGAGATTGCACATCAATTGCAGGAGTTAGGTGAACAAGTTGCCCTGCTGGGAATGCTTGATAGCCGACAGCTCAATTGTATAGCGATGGCACAGAAGGATGACGATGTATTGGTACGTATTGATCGGCGCATTGCGCGATTCCTGGGAAATGTAAGGTCTTTGTCAGTCAAGGAAATGGGTGCATATCTTTGCGATAAGCTATTAACACGGGCGTTGCGCAGGATTTATGGTATAGCCGTAGCATTTGGCTTTCGTTCTGTGCCGTCCTACATGAAGAGTACCAACGATATTTCCTGGATAGCGGCCATGAACTACCGACAGAGGATTTGGTCTGGCAAGATCACGCTCTTTCGCACCTCTGTCCAACCTGATCCACGGTTGCCAATGGATTTAGGATGGACTTCCTATGCAAGGGGCGGCGTCGAAGTGTATGAACTTCCTGGCGATCACGACCTGATATTCCGGGAACCGAATATCCAAGTCATGGCCGATCAACTGCGAGTTTGTCTCCAGCGATCCAATTCCGAACAATCGGATGGTGCGGTGGTTTACAGAACTGAACCCGTGGACTGCGTAAAGTAACGAGTAGAAAGCCTTCTATGGTCGACGTCCGACAAGTTTATATGGTGCTTTCGCCGCGCTCATTGGGTTATGCCAAAGATGCGCTGGAGAGTCTTTTGTCAAATTCTCTCGAATCGCTACATTTGCGTTTAATTACCGATTCAGAGCAGGACAAGGTGAAACTTTCCGAGACGATGGCGTCCATCGATGCCGGCGTACATCGATGGACGGTATATTCGGAGTTCGACTTGGCTGAGCGCGAAGAGGCTGTTTTTGCAGCTCACGACAACTTGCGCGAATTTCGTCATGGTCATCCCTGCTGGCGTAAGATTACAGATCCACTCCTGCTAAGCGATCCAGACGAAGAGCTGATATTGCTTGATCCTGATCTTTACTTTCCCAACCGTTTTAAGTTTGAGTCAACACCACAGGACGGATTGCTATTGATGTGGCAACGTCCAAGCTGCCTTTTCCCGCCCGAGGTAGTAAAGGCAGCTATTAACAACGGAATACAGCTTGCGCATCATGTGGACATCGGCGTTGCACACTGGCGCGCGTCAGCGGATCTGGATTGGCTGGATTGGCTTATAGGCAGGTTAGGCGGCAATCGTCTTCCGCGCATCATGCACGTGGAAGCAATTGTTTGGGCTGCTTTGGCGATGCGAGTCGGAGGAGGTCATCTCGACCCTGCATATTGGAAATGCTGGCACCGTTCTTCGGCAAAGCGAGTGCTGACAAAACTCGGCGTAAGCGGACGCAGCATTCTGAGGTCGGAGCCCTGGTCTAACCTCAAATGCTTTCATGCCGGTGGCGAAGCGAAGTGGTGGTTGCACAAAGCACGAGAGACAGGGATGCTAAACGGAGGAACCGTGCGCAGCCAGAAAGGTCGCGTCATTCCGTTCGTGGAACTAACCCCTGCGCACTTTGCAAGGGAACTTGTCTTCAAGCGAGTGTTGAAATCAATGGGGTATTATAAAATCTTCCGAACCGCGTGAGTTGATATGCGAATTTGTATTGTTGCAGAAAATGCATCGACTCGTTTTGGCGGCGAGGCCATTCTTCCTGTGCATTACTTCCGCCAGTTGCGATCGCGCGGCGTCGAATGCTGGCTAATTGTTCATGCGCGAGTGCAGATGGAAGTGGAGGGTTTGTTTCCACAGGAGTTGGACAGGATTGTTTTTGTTCCTGATACGTGGCTTCAAAAACATCTGTTTTCTCTTGGAAGTTTCTTGCCTGATCGCTTATCTGAATCTACATTGGGACTTATCAATCAGCTGATTACGCAATTCCATCAGCGTGTGATAGCGCGCCGCTTGATTCGTAATGAACGAATTGATGTGGTTCACCAGCCCATTCCGGTTTCTCCCCGTTTTCCATCTGCCATGTTTGGACTTGGCGTTCCAGTGGTGATCGGACCGCTGAACGGAGGTATGGAGTACCCGCCGGCATTTCGTCGCACCGAGAAATGGATGAGCCGATCGGCAATCGCGATAACCAGGCGTTTTGTGAATGTAGGCAACACGCTACTTCCAGGAAAGAAGCGGGCCAGTGTTGTACTCGTTGCCAATGAACGCACTAGGAAAGCACTGCCCTCGGGTCTTCGCGGCGAAATTATCGAATTAGTCGAGAACGGCATTGACGTTGGAGTTTGGCAAGCTACGCGTGCTATTCAGATAGGTACAAACTCGCGTTTTATATTCCTCGGACGCTTGGTAGATTGGAAGGCTGTTGATGTTGTGATTCGTGCACTGCAGGAGCTTCCAACTGCCGAACTTGAAGTCATTGGCGATGGCCCCATGCTTAGAAGTTGGCGGACTCTGGCTAGTGAACTAGGGTTGAAGGATCGCGTACATTTCACAGGATGGCTTCCACAGCAGGAGTGTGCGGCGCGTTTGAGAGATTCTGTCGCATTGGTTCTGCCGAGTCTATATGAATGCGGAGGCGCCGTAGTTTTGGAGGCTATGTCTATGGGTAAGCCGGTAATAGCTACCGATTGGGGTGGCCCTGCAGATTACCTGGACACCTCCTGTGGTGTGCTGATTGCACCCGACAGCTATACTGGATTAGTGGCTGGATTTGCCTCGGCGATGCGGAAGATGATCGACTCACCGGAACTTCCAAGAGTTATGGGTGCGGCGGGACGTGAGCGTGCAATTCATGATTATGATTGGCAAAGAAAGATTGATCAAGTGATTTCTATTTATCGCGCACTTTTAGAGAAGTTAGATGTTTGCAGTGACAATCACGAAAGCGAGACAGCTTCCGTCGTGATTTCGCGGAAGAACCAAAAGTTAAATCAATAGCATGGATACGAAGAATGATAATTCGAAACTGCTGGTTGAGGGCTGGAAAATGTCTTTGAATATGGAACAATACACAGGACTCGATCCCGATGCAGGAGTATTAAAGGCAAAGTCCTCTGCGGCATCGCCGCAGAGGATTGCTTATCTTCTCAGTCGCTTTCCCGCCGTTTCGCATACATTCTTTTTGAATGAAGTCCGCGAGTTGAGAAGGCAAGGCTTGTCAGTTGAGACTGCTTCCATCAACCAACCTGACCGTTCCCGTTCGTCGATGCCCGCCGTTGAAGTGGAAGAGTCGAGGAAGACATATTACATCAAGTCAGCGGGAGCTGCGCGCGTAGCGATGATCGCAGCAAAAACAGTCTTGCTAAGACCAGGTGTATTTGTTCGTGGCTTGGCGAACGCATTGCGGTTGAGCCGATGGGATCTGAATGCAATAGTTTTCGCGCTGTTCTATTTCGCTGAGGCTCTGGTCCTGGGAGACTGGATGCGATCTCGCAGTCATCGTCATCTGCACATTCACTTTTGTGGACCGGTGGCGACCGTGGGTATGATTGCCGCAAAAGCATGGGGTTTTACATATTCGTTGACTGTACATGGCCCTGATGAGTTTTACGATGTGGAGAAGTTCTATCTTCGTCAAAAGGTTGAGAACGCAAAGTTTATTTTATGTATTAGTGATTTCTGCCGTAGCCAGCTAATGCGAATTGCAGCACCGGAGCACTGGAACAAGATGCGTGTAATAAGATTGGGGATTGCCCCCGATGTTTTTGTGCCAGCGCGGAAGAATTCCAAACTTGAGGACGTGCTGGAGATTTTGTGTGTGGGCCGTCTGGTTCCGTCAAAAGGACATCTCATCCTGTTACGCGCTTGTGCGGATCTGGTTGCCAAGGGCTACTTGTTTCGGGTTCGGTTGGTAGGTGCTGGGGCGGACCGTAAGCATCTGGAGGTTTTTGCAAAGCAAGTCGGAATTGCAGCGATATTCGAGGGCGCAAAGAGCCACGACGAGATCAGACAGTTGCTGGATCACGCAGACATCTTTGCCTTAGCCAGTTTTGCCGAAGGTGTTCCGGTAGCGCTGATGGAGGCGATGGCAATGGAAATCCCCTGTGTAAGTACAAGCATTGCAGGAATTCCAGAGCTGATTCGCGACGGCTTTGATGGGCTGCTTGTTCCGGCTTCATCTGTTGAAGCGCTAGCCTCAGCGATTGAGAGGCTCATCGAAGACCCGCTACTGCGGCGCAGCTTGGGGGCATCTGGACGTAAGCGTGTGCTTGCGCTTTATAATCTTCCGCAAAATGTAGCTTTACTAGCACAGGTGTTTAGAATGCTTGCAGCCGATAGCCTTTGAAAGGACAATGCATATTCAGAATCAAAGTTTATACCAATTCGATGTCTCCATCGTGATCGTTTCTTTCAATACGCGCGATGTATTGCGGGATTGCTTGCTCTCAGTTTATCGAGAGAAAAGGAATATTCGCGTACAAGTTATTGTGGTTGACAACGCCTCTTGCGATGGATCAGTTGCGATGATTGAGCAGGAGTTCCCAGATGTAGTGTTGGTCCGGAGCAGCGTCAACCTGGGATTTGGTCCGGCAAACAATGTGGGGTTTCAATCGGCGAGTGGACGCTATATTGTCCTGCTTAACTCAGACGCGCTTTTAACTGAACGATCGCTGGAACTCTCCGTTGCCTGCATGGACGCGAATCCTAGCGCTGGACTTGGCGGCGGTCGACTGATCGGGCGCGATGGCACACTGCAGCCTTCTGCGCGTATGTTTCCCACGGTTTTCAACGACCTGATAGTGCTCTCAGGGCTTGCAGCGCGATTTCCACGATCACGCATTTGTGGGCGTGCCGATCGGACCTGGGCCGATCCTATGAAAGCGGCTAATGTAGATTGGATACCTGGGGCGTATTCAATCATACGCGCAGAGGCCCTTGCGTCCGCCGAGGCCTTTGACCCGCGCTTTTTTCTGTACTATGAGGAAGTTGATCTTTGCCGGCGTATTAAGAGTAATGGATATACGGTTTGGTATTGGCCAGATATTTCTGTCGTGCATATTGGAGGGGAGTCTTCACGACAGGTTCGAACGCTTCATATTTCGCAGACTGGAGCGCAGTTGACACTTTGGCGTATGCGCAGTATGCTGCTTTACTATCGTAAGCATAGTGGAGTTAAAGCGTGGTTTGCAATGATGATGGAAATTGCTTGGTATTGGCTACGGTCACTCCGTAGAAGGTGGAGCAGTAATCTGGATCGTCGTATCAGCGCTGACTCGGATCGTATCATGATTTCTATTATGAGGAAAGCATGGCACGACACACAAGGCGGCCGATTATCTCCGGAACATCCGTGGTAAAAACAGATTAGCAATAGACCACAGGAGGATAATGATCGAAGTGACATATAACCTAATACGCCAAGAGATCAAGTCATTGCTGACTTCGATTTTATCTTCATATTATAAGTTAACATATGGTGTGCGAAGAAATCTGGAGCGCGTTTGCAATCACGCTCTGCTTTCTTCCAGGTTGACAGTGCCGCTCGATTTATCGGTGGTCGTATTGGGTCCTACTGAGGTACATGGTACTGGCTTGATCTATTTTGGAAAAGAGACGCTTTTGTATCCATCGATTTATTTGGAGACTGAAGAGAATGGATCGATCAATATAGGCGATGGAGTGGTGCTTTCGCGGGGAGTTCATATTGCATCGCGAGACAGGATCATCATTGGTGATGGCACAATGATTGGCGAATATTCGAGCATACGCGATGCTAATCATGTTCGGATTCCTGGCTTGGCGATCCGCGAATCCGGTCATATTGCGCGCCCTATTGTGATTGGAAGAGAAGTGTGGATCGGGCGTGGAGTAACAGTTCTTGGCGGTGTCGTGATCGGGAATGGTGCAACGGTTGGTGCTAATGCCGTAGTTACGCGCGATGTGCCGGCTGGAGAAACTGTTGTTGGAGTCCCCGCACGGACCGTAGGTGCGAGCCAATCGCAATAACTTCAGTTAAATCAAAGAGAGAATTATGTGCAATTGTGAAGCAAATTGTAAAAGTCTGTTTGCTATCACGGATAATGTGGAGATAAAGTCGAGATTATTGACACGATTGTTTGCGATGATTGGAGTTTTTGCAGCAATTTATATTTGCTCTTGGCCGATTATATTTTCATTTAATCTTTGGATACTGAAGGATCGCGGAAGTTTCTAAATCTGGATTATTTGATTGAACAGCACTTTCGGTTAGGAGTAGACACATTTTTCTCATATGGATTGCTGCCTGTGCTTATTCAGCATTGGTTATTCGTTATTGTAGGAAGAGGTTATTGGCCGTTAATTGGATGTGCTATTATTACGATGATACTGGTTGCTCTGTTTTGCGCATTATTGCTACACTTTTTACCCAATGAATCAATTTGGTTTGCGGCGATCCTCGCAATGAGCAGGATTATCAATCCGGTCAATCCTAATCTTCCATATTCGATTGTTGAGTTATCATTATTGTTCGCTCTGCTTTTTGTTTTGATCGGGCGGTTAGAAATTAGCCTGGCCGTCTCAGTAATCGGATGTTTAAGCGTGCCGTCATTGTCGCTGATCATGACTGTATCGCTGATCGTACTTATATTCATCGAATGGTTCACAGAACCAGTTTGTACGATATGGAGGTTGTTACGCGCGCTTGCGCCAGGTGTTCTAAGTTATTTTGTACTGGTAGCTATTATAGCCGCTCAATTTGGCTGGAAATCTGTTTTCGCTACGGCAACACCCATAGAAGGAATGAGCTTTTACAGGAAAGTTAACTTTGGATCTTATCAGGCGCTAATGCAGTTTCTTCACCCGTGGGGGTATAGCGGGATTCGATATTTAGTCTATATTCTGTTCACACCTGCGGGTTGGTGGGTAGTAAGCACGATTCTTCTTGCTCTCCTCGCCGTGGTGGCAGTGGGCAGAATGGTAGTCGAACGCAAATTGAAGCCCAGAGAAGAGGCCATTGTACTCTGTGCCTTGATTCAAGTTGTATTTGTTTGCTTTGCTTACGGTGCACCGCATCAGCATTACTTATTTGACCCTATTCTTGTAGTGGGGGTATTACTAGGATTGTCGATGATGGAGAAGAGAATGTTGCGCGATATCATAATATCAGTGTTTGTGGCTCTTGGAGTGTTTGGACAAGCAGTACTTGTTCGAGAAGTGTTACAGGCATGGAACGAAATCCGTTTTCCTTCGGCAACCGAAAATCTGTATGCGAAGGCAGAATGGGTAGCAGAATGGAAGAAGATACTGGATGTGTCTGCACGGCACAATTTGCTTCTACTATCGTATAGCACGGGCGTTCATCATTATTTTCCGACTATTCATTCTCCAAATGTCTGGACGCTGCAGGTTGGACAGCTTTTGCCAGAAGATTATACACGAGTCATTCAGCAAATCGATAATGCGGATATAGTGGTGCTTGACCTGACCAGTCCCACTGATTATGTGGATACGGATGCCGAGGTTAAGCGGCATTTAAACTTATTATGCCTATCGCAATCGACTGAATACTTCCAAATATGGTGGCGGCGCTCAATGAAGCCCGCTGATCTGACTTGTATTGTTAATCCGCGAAAATCAGATCATTGAAGATAGTGTGGTGGACAATGTTCGAAAACATTCGAGAAGATTGGCGCACTCATGATCGACAACTTTCCCGGCAGGGTTTGTGGGCGATGGCTGTATATCGCTTCGGGCGTTGGCGTTACAGCATTCGCTGGCGTTGGTTGCGAATGCCTTTTTCAATTATTTATAAGATAATGAAACCTCTGTCCGAGGTGCTGACCGGAATTGAGCTTCCATGCGAGACGACGCTGGGACGGCGATTCCGAATCGATCATTTTGGCGGAATCATCATCAGCGGAGATGCAATATTTGGAGATGACTGTGTGATTCGCAACGGAGTGACAGTGGGTCTCAAGAACACAGGCCAGCGCGGCGCTCCGATGTTAGGGAATCGTGTAGACGTTGGTGCAGGCGCTAAGATACTGGGTGCAATTCGTATAGGAGACGATGTACAAATCGGTGCCAACGCCGTCGTGCTTACTGATGTTCCATCTAATTCGACGGCTGTAGGGGTTCCAGCGCGTGTGATTCAGCGGAATACCCTAAGGATGGACGAGGAACTGGTGCAGACAGCATCTGCTGAGCGAGGTTTGTACGTTGATAAACCATAACGAGATCGCCATATCTGGTACAGGCACAGTTTCTCCATCGCTTTCGATTGTTGTAATTGGACGCAATGAGGGTGCTCGGCTAACCAAATGTCTAGAGTCTATTTGTCATGTGCGAGGCGTCCTTGTTAATGAAGTAATTTATGTCGATTCAGACTCAAATGATGGAAGCCCGGAAGTGGCGTCCAACTTCGGAGCGACAGTGATAGTGTCCCGTGCAGAACGTCCGACTGCAGCACTGGGGAGGAATGCAGGTTGGCGGCGCGCTACCTCCGACCTGATTCTATTTCTGGATGGAGATACGGTGCTGCATCCAGAGTTTGCTTTTGTTGCGTGCGATACATTGTTGCGGGAGCCATCGATTGCTGCAGTGTGGGGACATCGCCGTGAGATTTCTCCCGAGACCTCAATCTACACCCGTGTTTTGGACTTAGATTGGATATACCGGTCCGGAGTTACTCAATTCTGCGGTGGTGATGTATTGATGCGTCGTACGGTTCTGATTGAGACTGATGGCTTCGATGATACTCTGATTGCTGGAGAGGAACCAGAGCTTTGTCGTCGCATTCGCGCGCTCGGATACTGTATTCTGCATATCGACCATCCAATGACTGGGCATGATTTGCAGATTACTCGCTGGAGCCAATACTGGAAACGAGCTACACGCGCAGGGTATGCATATGCAGAAGTATCGGAGCGCTTTCGAAAGAGCGAGGATCCATTCTGGACTTCGGATCGCAAAAGAAATCTGATTCGTGGTAGCTTTTGGATTACTTCACTTGTCTGCGTTATTGTAGCAAGTAGTTTTTTCGGAATTATTCCATTGGTACTCTGGATGACTTTGCTAATGTTGTTGTCCCTTCGTTCAGCTTGGAAATCGCATTGGAAGAGGAGCACGTTTGGAACTTTGATTCTATATGGAATTCACTCTCAGCTTCAACAAGTTCCAATTCTGATCGGACAGCTTCAATTTGAACTGAGCAAGAGGCGAAAGAAGGCTTCGGCGCTAATTGAGTACAAAGAGAGACGCGCCGATTGAGGCCGGTGGAGAAGAACCTGGGTTTTCGGATAGCAATAGCTATATTGCGGGACGTACGCAGACTCTGTTTTGGCGCGCTGGCGGTAGCATTGGTGACTCCACTATGTCTGGCTTTTCAAGCGGGAATCACGCTGACGGTGCAGGATAAAGCAGGGGGCGCACTAGCGGGCGCTTCGGCGGAGGATGCTACCGGCCACCATTTGGGTTACACTAATGCCAATGGGCAGATAATTGTTCAGTGCAATATACCTTGTTTTGTTCGCATCTCTGCCGTCGGTTACGCAGAAGATGAATTGCTACTTAGTAGCGAAAGAATTATTCGGCTAGAGCCAGCTCCAAGCAAAGAAGAAGTTATGG
>Ga0181520_10002234_pt1 | contig 36679 bp, 16 predicted proteins | sample PEATcosm2014_Bin_29_FD_132451 | JGI IMG/M metagenome (GOLD analysis project Ga0181520, IMG submission 132451) | Peatland microbial communities from MTU Mesocosm Facility, Houghton, MI, USA - PEATcosm2014_Bin02_30_metaG | ecosystem: Environmental > Terrestrial > Soil > Wetlands > Peat | place... | reverse complement strand
CCGAGGGAGAGGGCCGGGGAGGGGGAACGGCGCATGGCTGCTCAAGAGACTATCCGGGCTTGCTGTCGCCCCTTGAAACGTTCGATTGGAAATCTTCCCACCCACTATGAACGTCGAAGAACCTCTTTTCTGTTAATGCTCTAATGCGGGGGCGTCTTGCCCCACGCTGGCTGCTGATGGCGGGAGTGGCCTGGGCCGGGTGGCGGCCGGGGATCCACCGGCGTATTTCGCGGAAGGCTGCCACGGCGGCAGCCACGCGACTACTGGACTTGGACCCGGTAAAATAATTGCGGATAAATTGCCGGGTTGGTGCAGGGCGAAGTGGCATTGTTGGTGATCCACGGTCCCGTCACGTTGGTGGCCTGCAACAACGTCCCGGCGGGCCACTGCAACACCAAGCTGCCGCCGGCCGGTTGAATGCTGATCACGGGGAGGGCGTCAACCGTCAGTTGCACCGCCGGGCTCGTCACCGCCAAGCCATCGGCCGTGAACGCCAGTTGATAGTAGCCGGCATTGCCGGCCGTCACATTCGGCAAGACCAGCGCGTTGGTGGTCGCCCCGTTCAGGTTCGTGTAACTGACGCCGCCGCCCGCCTGCCACTGGAAGGCATACGGCGGCGTGCCCGAGTAATTTGAGCACACCAACGTCACCGTGGTCCCCACAAAGGCGCTGGCTGACGGTAACGCCACCGGCGTGCCGAGTGTGGGAATGGCCGCAACCGTCTGGCTCAAGATGCTGGAAGTGCTGGCAAGATAGTTGGCGTCGCCGGCGTAAATCGCCGTGATGAAATGATTGCCCGGCAACAGCGCGGTGGAACCGCAGGTGGCGAGTCCGTTTTGCAGCGCAGTGGCGCCCAATATCGCCGCGCCGTCCAGGAAGACCACATTTTCGCCATTCGGCGGCGCGGGAGTGACGAGGTTGGTAAATACAACGAGCGAGCCATACGCGGCATTGTTGGTCGAAGCGCTCAAGGAGCCGGCCGTCACGGCTGGGTTCGCCACGATTTCAATGGCGTTCACCCCGCCATAATTCCCGTTGGTAATCAACAGGTCAAACGCTCCGCCTGAAAGGTTGGTAAAGACGATGTAATTCGCCCCCGGCGTCTCCCCGGTCGCGCCCGGGTTCGACGGGGTGAGCCCCTGGGTAAAATGCCCGTCATTGTTTGTCGCGGTGGTGTATAAACTCCATTGCGCCATGCCCAGAACCGCGGTGTTCGTGGTCTGGCCGGCGTGATAGATGACACAGTTCTCCCCCCCCCGGCCGGTGGCTCCGCCGTTGAAATAAAAGTAGAGGCGGTAACCATTGGTGAACGGCGGGTCCAGATTTGTGACCGAAAGATACCAGGTGTTGTTGCCCACATTGATATAACCATCCATCAACGCCAGATTGTTGGACATCGGAGCGTTGTTGTTTATATAATTCACCTCATTGGCCCAGTTATAGACCAGCCTGGCGCCGGAGGCATATTTCGCGCCGTTCGCGGCATAAAAAAGCAAATTGGTAACCCCGCTGCTTCCGCCATTGATGCCGTAGATGTTGACCCAATTCGTGGTGTTCAAAACCCCGGCGCCCCAGCGGTTGTCAATCGCATTATATCCCCAATTCTTGTCGGCGGCGAACTTGAGGGAAAGGCGCGAACCCGGACCGCCCGCGCCATTCGACACTGAATAAGGCGACAATTGCCAAAGATTGGCGGTTATGAAATGGGGATTATAGTACGACTTGTCCGCCGCCACCTTGGCCAGATTGTCCGGCGAGCCGTCGTCTGAGTAGGCGATGGTATAAACTCCGTTGCTGCCGGTCCCCGCGCAGATGTTCGGTGCGTAATACAATTCGCCCCACTGCCCCTGAGCCTGGTACACGGGCACCGGAATGCCCCACGGCCCCATGGGCGTCGGGGCAAATTGCGCCATGATCGTCACGCTCAAGGCTGGCATGAATACGGTGGCATAATTGCCTGGCCCGAGCCGGATGGTGGACCAGGGATTGACCAGATTGGGCAGTCCCACCGCCTGCGCATGATTCGTCACCCATGCGCTCCCGTTCCAATAGGTCCACGCTGAACTCACCGCCAAATCCCCGACGGGCGCGCGCGCCACCTTCGGTCCGTCATAAATGTAATAGTAGCCATCACCCCCGTTGACGAATGAACCGTAGTTGTCCGTGCCGGGGGAGGGAACCTCGCTTATGCTGTCCAGCGTCAGTTCCGGCAGCGACAGCGTGGCCACGGCCATGCCGGTGTTCGTTATGGCGGCGGCATTGATCTCGTTCAGCAGCACCAGCAGCTTGTTGCTCTCGACCACACTGTCCCCGATCCAATAGAGATTCGCCGGATTGGTGGGCACAAAAAACGTCGCGGTCCCGTTGTTCATCCAGTACAGATTGGTTCCCACCTGATGCACCAGGCTGTTGCGCGGCAACGAGCCGCCGCCGTGAATGTTGGAATAAAACGTGTTCGTGAGCGTCATCGTCCAGGTATCATTAAAGATCCACGCCACGCTGCCATCCGGCAACTGGGCCGATTTGTCGTTGTCTCCGCCGCCCCAGCCGACGCTGTTGGTCTTGGAATAGTTCAATTGTCCCCATTGCCAGAGGTAGGTCATGGGAATGTCCCATCCGTCATTGTTGGTCAGGTCCAACACTTCCACGTCGTCCAGCCAGTAGTTTGCCGCCGTTTGAAAGTCAAAGGCCACCGTCACCGTGCCGGAAGCCCGGAAGGCATAGAGGTATTCCTGATAACTGTTTGCATTGGTCGAAATTTGAAAGGGAATCTGGGGATAAGCCGGAACCGCCCCGTTGAAATTGATCCCCAGCTTGGCGAAATCCACGCTCGCACTCGCCCAAAACCGCAGCACGTAGGTGTCCGAGCTGCTGGCGGTGAACGGACTGCTGGTAATCTGCACCGAATTGGAAGCCGTGCCCGGGTTGCTGACCGTTACCAACAGCGCGTTGGTGCCCGTGTGGATATCACCGGTCGAATTGGCAAACGTCGCCACGCCGCCGCTGAGCAGGCTGCTGTTCCAGCCGGACAAACCGGATTCAAAGCCGCCGTTCGTCAGGAGCTGGGCGCCCGCCGGGCTGACCGCGAACCAGACCAGCAAGCCAGGCAGCCAAAGCCATAGCTTCGGCCGGCGGCGGGTTTGCGGGATGACCGCCCGGGCTGGCGCGACAGCATGGGCCGCGCGTTCCTCAGGCATCGGCAGTTTTATATCGTTACGCATAGCTATTGCACCAGAACGCGATAGAACATTTGTGAATTGGTCATTGGCGCCACGTAGGGCGAGGCGCCGCCATTGGTTATCCACGGCCCGGTGAGGTTCGTTGCCTGCAACAGCATGCCATTGGGCCATGCCAAGACGAGGCCGCCGCCGGACCATTGCATGGCAACCTGGACCGGTGAAGACGGCACCGCCGCGACGACTTCGAAGGCGTTCAACCCCGCATAATAGCCGTTGGTCACCAGGAGATCAAAGGCGCCACCGGAAAGATTGGTGAACACCAGATAGTTTGCGCCGGGCGTTTCGCCGGCCACACCCGGGTTCATCGGAGTGAGGTCCCGGGTAAAATGCCCGTCATTGTTCGTGGTCGTGGTATAGAGGTTCCATTGCTGGGTTCCCAACACCGGTGAAGTTGTTGTTGGTCCCGCGTGATACCTGATATAATTCTGGCCGCCCCATCCCACCACGCCGCCATTGTAATAGAAATACAGGTCGTAGCCGTTGGTAAATACGGAATCCAAATTAGTCACGGATAAGTACCAGCCGTTGTTAACCACAATAAAACTGTCCATGAGAGCCAGGTTGTCCGGCTGGGTGGTCTGCTCGTTGATGTAATTCGGCTCGCCGGCATAATCATAGACCAGCACCGCGCCGGAGGGGACCGGAATCCCGTTGGTGGAGTAAAACGGCACCGGACTGACGCCGTTGCTGGCCCCGTCGGGGCCGTATAAGTTGAACCAGTATTCCGTGCCCAGCGCCCCGGCTCCCTCGCCGCTGTTTATGGCGTCATATCCCCAATTCTTGTCGGCGGCGCATTTCACGGACAGGCGCGGCCCGGCGGCGGTGGCGATATTGTCTCTGGTCAAGACCGTCAGCGAAGCCACGGAACTGGTCACCCACTGGCCGCCGGCGGCAAACGCCAGGCGATAGTAAGCGGAATTGCAGGTCATGACGTTGGCGAGCGTCAGCGTATTGGTGGTCGCCCCGGGCACGTTCGCATAATCACCGCCGCCTGCGCTCGTCTGCCACTGGAAATCATACGGCGGCATTCCGCTCCAATTGGAACAGGTGAGCGTCACCGTCGCCCCTTGAGTTATCACATTCGCCGGATTCGCCACCGGCGGGCTGATCGCAGGCAGCGCCGGATTGACCGTGAGGCTCAACACGGTTTGCCGGGGAATGTTCCAGCCGCCGGCCACCAATTCCAGGGAACCGCTGGCAACGCTGTCGTTGGTGAACTCGACGGTGACCACTTTTGCTTCGCCGGGTAAAAGCGAGAAATAATTGTCACTGTAGATCGTCGGCAAAACCCTCGCGCCGGTGCTCGCGTTCAGCATTTGGAGCCGGATGGCGAAAGCGATCCCGGCACCCGGGTTGGTCAGGGTCGCGGTAATGGTGGTCGTGGCGTTCGTGATTCCATAGCTCGCGGAACAGAGCGGGCTGACGCTGGGGAGCGAACTGAGGGCGCTGTAGCTCAAGTCATTGGTTCCCCGCCAGTAAAAATTGTCGGACAGCAGACAGCCGCTGGCGTCGGTCAGCTTCAGCTTGATGAAATGGACGCTGGACAGGCCGGTGGTCCAACTGGTCACGCTGTTACAAACTTGGAACTCAAACATTGAGTAGCCCCACATGGTCGCGCGTTGAGTCCCATACATCCGCACATAGCGGCCGGTGGCCGGGGAAAAGCTGGACGTGGACCAGCCGCCCGACGAACTTAACACCATTCCGTTGGTGCTCCAGACGGTGGTCCAATGGGTGGCGTCATTCGACACCTGGATCTGGAAGGCGCTCGCATAGGCGGTTTCCCAAAGGATCGTCACGGAGTCAAAGCTCTGGGTGGACCCCAGATCCACATAAAGCCATTGGGGATCGCTGTAAGCGCTCGACCAGCGGGTGGACAGATTCCCGTCCACGGCAAACGGGATGGCGTCGTTGGTGTTGTCAATGGATGACGCATAAGCGGGCTGGTGAAGGGCCAGATTGTTGCCGGCGTTGAACAGGGTGAAGCAATTGGAAAGGCTGTCGGCGGCCAGATTGATTCCTGGAATATTGGTGCTGAATCTGAGGGAGCCGTCCAGATTATAAACCTGGATGCCGGCGGACACATTGGTCAGTGGTTGGGCGGTGGCATTGATGACTCTCACTGAATTATCCGCGCAATCCCACTGGATATGCACCGGTTCGCAGCCTTTCTTGCTGCCAAAATAGGCGCCCCCCACCTCAAAATACCAGTCATAAGTCTGCCAGATGGTTGACGGCCAGGCCGGCTGGCTCATCCAGAGCAGGACGCCGCTGCCATCGTTAAACAGCTTTGCGTTCCAGGCTTCAAAAATGGCTTTGTAGGTTGACAGGTTCAACAACTGCGCCTTTTCACAAAAGTCCGTTATGCTGGTCGCCGCGCCATATTCAGTGCTGACGGCGTTGGTATATTGCGGCAGGCCCTTGTTCCCAATGTCCGTGGCCCAATCATGCAGCCCCCAGTTGGTGTCGCCGGGGGGCCAGAGACTGGCCGCCGGCATCATCGCCTCCAGGCTTTCCACTGGCGGGATCGAAGGCAGGCCGATCTCGGTGGTAAAGCCGTAGGCATTGCTGAAATACCACTCCGGGTCTTGCACCGCATAGGGCCCGCCGCCGTGGATGCCGCCCGCGTTGGAGGCGGGGAAGTAGATTCGTGTGCCATCCAGTTGACTGATGTTCGTTGCCAGGAAGGTGTTCAGCGCCGCCGGCGGGCTGGCCTCGTTCTCGCCGCACCAGACCGCCAGGCAGGCCCGGTTGCGCAGCCGCCGGATCTTGTCCACGGCACTCGCCTCAAACCGGTTCGGATCGCTGGGGCCCAACCCGAAATTGGATCCGTTCAGCCAGAATTCATCCCAGACCATGATCCCGTATTTGTCGCAGGCATCGTAAAACCCCCCAAGATCCGAAGTGCCGTGCCAGGCGCGAATCATCGTAAAATTCATTCCCTGGTGCAGACGGATCGCCGTGTCCAGTTGTGCGTCCGTATATTTCAGCATCGCATCGGGCATTCCCCAGTTGCCGCCCTTGCAGAGAACCAACTGCCCGTTGCAGGAAAGCTGCAAGTCATGGCCGTTCGTATTGTAGGAATACTGCCGGATGCCAAAGCTGACCGTTTGCACGTCCGAAACATTCGTCCCCATCAGGAATGACAGTTGCAAACTGTGCAGGTTTTGCGGTCCATAACCGTTGGGCCACCATAGCGCCGGGTCGCGGATGGAAAGCTGCGGGATCTGGCCCGGCCCCAGCGCGAGGTTCGTCGCCACCGCGGCGGCAATCGTCACATTGGTCTGAAAATTGATGCCGTCCGGCAGGATGACGCCGCTCAGGGTGCCACTGACTGCGGTGTTGCCGGAGTTGGTCAGCCCAACCTGAATGGCCAGGCTGGCCGGCGAGGTGTTTGGCAGCGGCAAGGTGGTGGCGACGAACGGATCAACGATGCTGACCGCGGCCGAGGTGCTCAGATAGACATCTTGATAAATTCCAACGTCCCGCCCGGCCACTATCGGCATGAAATCCCAGCCGTCCGCGGCGATGAAGGCCGGCGAATCCCAAACGGTCGCGTTCGACCAGTAAAGCAATACCGCGACGCAATTGGTCGCCGCGGTCGAGACCAGCGACGTGATGTCGAATTTGCCCCGTTCGAACGGGCCCGGGATGCTGCCGGCGTACGAACCATTGACATAGATGTCGGCTTCCCAATTGATGCCGTTGAAGTTCAGCCAGATTTTCTGTCCCGCATAACTGGCTGGCACGTAGAACGTGTCCCGATACCAGTAATAGGTGTCGTAACAGCCGGAATCCTCCAGCCCGGCCATGTTCGTTCCGAAATACGGATCGGGAATCAGCCCGGCATTTTGATAGCTGGTCAGGGCGGTGCCCGGCACGACGGCATCAATCCAAGGCGATGAATTAAAACCCACCGCTGAAATCTCGGCGCCCGTTTGGGTCACGTCCGGAACCCTGGCCAATTGCCAGCCGCCGGCCAGCAGCTGCGTCGCCGGCGAAGCCGCACCAACCATTCCCGGTTGGGACAAGGCAAACCACACTCCCAAGGAGCAGAGCAGCAGGAGGCCATGGAACCGGCCAGGATGCCGCCAGGATGACTCAGGTTGCCCGCGCATAGGTGTCAAACAGGCTGCGGACGACGAGCGCCCTTTCAAACTCCGCGCGCGACATGGATTTGGCCGGCGTGACCTCTATTGCCATTGGCCCGGACGAATCAAGATGGACAAAGTTGTCCGAATAGCGGGCGTCCGCCTCCGCCAGGCTTAACCACGCCCACAACGCCGGCTTGGCGGCGGAAACCGTGACGCGGAATCCGGTTTTGGTTTCTGCCACCTCGGTTTTCAGGCCGGGATCCACGAGCTGCAGGTCTTTGGGCCGGGCGAACGTCACGAGGTTGCGCGACACGTCACGGCCGTCAATTTTCAGCTTGAGCCAGACGAGCAGATTATTGGCGCCATGCCGTTGGCTCATTGAATTCAAATCCAGCGTTTGGGCGACCACGCTTTTCCGCGGCGCGATGTCCACCGCGAGCGTGCCGTCATTGAGCAGTGTCCCTTGCAGATCGGTGACGCGCCATTCCAGTGTGCCGCGCTGGGACGCCGGCAGGTCCGACGTGAGAAAAACCGCCACGGTTTTTGCCTTCGCATCCTCCAGCCCGGAAATCATCGCCGGGGCGTAGAAATGCCGGGCCGCGTAGTGCAGCGCCTTCCACCGGCCGTAATAATCCACCGAAGCCCAGCTGGCGACCGGCCAGCAGTCGTTGTATTGCCAGAAGAGGCAGCCCATGGATTGCGGCATGTGCTGGCGCCAGTATTCCGCGCCCAGTTTGACGCCAAAAGCCTGCACCAACTGGCTGACCCAGAGCGTGCTTTCGAAATCTTTGCCGGCCCGGAAATAATTCCCGGTCATGCTCTTGATGCGGTCGTTGCCCTCCGGACATCGCTGATGCCATTTCATGATGTCGGTCATGGTGGAAGCGCGGTCCCCGGCGTCGGTATAGGCGCAAACCGTGCTGGGCTCGGGAAAAGATTGATAGCCAAACTCGCTCATGAAGCCGCTGAGTTCCCGATACGCTTCAAAGGTGCGCGCGCCCCACCAGACACCCCAGTAATGCACGTCCCCGCAATCCGGGCTGCCGGAAACATAGCTCGCTTGCGGCGCGCAGGCCTTGACCTCGTCGGCGAGCGCCCGCTTGAACAGGCTCTCGTAGCCGTCGCGGCCCATCGAAAATTCCGACCAGTCGTCCTTCACCAGCAGGCTGATCTCGTTGTTGCCGCACCACACGGCGATGCACGGATGATGACGCAGGCGCTTGAGATTATCGCGCGCCTCGTGGCGGACATTTTCGACAAATCCCGCATCGAAGGCCGGATAGCTTGCGCAGGCGAACTTGAAGTCCGCCCACACGCAAATCCCCAGTTCATCACAGGCGTCATACAAGGCATCTTCCTCGTAATACCCCCCGCCCCAAAACCGCAGCATGTTCATGTTCACCGCCGCGGCATCCGCGATGTACTGGCGCAGGCGCTCCGGCGTGACCCGGTTGCTGAACGCATCGGACGGAATCCAGTTTGCGCCTTTCGCAAAAAAGTCCACCCCGTTGACGACAAAATGCAGAGGCCGGTCCTGCTCCTTTTCGACGATTTGCAGCGTGCGCAAACCGATGCGTTTGGTGACCGAATCCAGCTTGCGGCCATCGCCGCCGAGCAAATCCACGCGCACCTCGTAAAGGGGCTGCCCGCCCAGGCCATTGGGCCACCAGAGCTTTGGCTCATTGAGCAGCAGTGCGCCGTCGCCTTTGCCGTCCGTGAGGGCGATCGTTGTGTCCCCAACGGTTTGGCCGTTCTGGGCCACCGTGAGCCGGGCGCGCAAGGCGCTGCCGGCGACATTCTGCGACGACACTTGGACCGTCAGACCGACGCGACCTTTGCGGGAATGGTCTTGCAGAATCAACACATCATCCAGCCGCGCCTGATCCACGGCTTCGAGGCAGATGTTCCGCCAGATGCCGCTGGTGATGAGCGTCGGCGCCCAGTCCCAGCCGAAATGACACGGCTGCTTGCGCAGCCAGGCGCGGCCGGTGACTCCCTTGTTTTCCTTGCGTTTGCCCTCGAGCGCCTTGACAAACGCCGCCGGGGAGGCAATGGAAATTTCGATGCGATTTTCGCCCGGCCGCAGCCCCGGCTTCACATCAAATTCCCAGGTGCGAAACATGTTGTCCGTTTTTCCAATCTCCCGGCCGTTTACGCGGATCGTCGCCAGCGTGTCCAGGCCCTCGCAGCGCAACCGCACCTGCCGGTGGGAGAGCGTCTCCGCATCCACATCAAACTTGCGTCGGTAAACCCAGTCGGTTTCGCCAACCCACTGCACGGATTTCTCATTGTCGCGGTAAAAGGGGTCCGGAATTTTCCCGGCGGCGAGCAAATCGGTGTGAATACAGCCGGGCACCTGGGCGGGGATCCAGTCCTGGGTTCCGGCCTGCGCCACCTGCCAGCTTCCGTTCAGCGAAACGCAACGGAGATTGCTGGTGGCCGCGCGGACCGTGCGCGGAAGCAGCGCGCCGCCGATGCAGAGCGTCGCCGTGGCCGCGGCGGACGCGGTCAGAAATTGACGGCGCGAAAGACGGCTGGCGGTGGGCGGCGGCGGGTTCATGAATTGCGGTTTCTTATGCAGAAACAGTTTAGAACAACACCCGGAATTGTCGCTGGTCACCGGTGCCAAAAGTGCGGGGCATCCGTGCCAGCAGACAGGCTCACCGCGCGGCCTTTATTTCGCAAGCCGGGACGGCATCAGCGCCGGCGGACGGTCTTTTGCTCCAATCGCCCGGCGGTAATCCGGGCCGGAGGTCATCCCCGATTTGATTTCGCCGCCCGCCGCAAGGGGCTCTTGCGTGGGAGTGCTCGCCCGGATCGCGGTGTCATTCAGCTTTTCAGCTTTTCAGCCTTTCAAATAGCATTATGTTTGTTTCCACCATGCCACCCAACCCAGCCATCCTGCGTTGTCAATGTGACCGCGCGCAGCGAAGGGTTCGGCCGGGGCGCAGCTTTCCGGCTCGAAATTCCCGTGACGCCACCCCGGGGAATCACTGCCACAACGAAACCGACTCTGAACTATGCCAAATTTTTCCTGGGAAGACTCCGCGCCGCCGAGAATCCTGATCATTGACGACAATCCGTCCGTGCATGACGCGTTTGATGAAATCCTGCGCCGTGAGCCGGCCAATGAGAAGCTGGAACAGGAGGAGGCCATCATGTTTGGCCCGGCCGGAGAACCGCGCGTGCCAAAACCGACCTATCAAACGGACCATGCGTTGTCGGGCGCCGAAGGCGTCGAAAAAGTGCGCCAAGCCAGGGCGGCGGATGCCCCCTATCAAGTTGCCTTCGTGGACATTCGCATGCCGGGCATGGATGGGGTGGAAACCATTGAACGCATGTGGCAACTGGATCCGCACCTCCAGACGGTGATTTGCACCGCCTACGCCGATTATCGGTGGGAGGACCTGGCGAAGCGGCTGGGGGAGACTGACCGTCTGCTGGTTTTGAAAAAGCCGTTTCATGAGATTGAAGTCATGCAACTTGCCAGCACGCTGGCGCGAAAATGGATTCTGGGCCGGCAGGCGGCCATGAAATTTGAGCAGGCCCAGGCCCTGGTATCGCAGCGCACGCAGAAACTCATCGAATTTCACCGCCGCGAACATCAACGGATTGAGGAACTCGATCAGTCCAAACTCCGTCATCTTACGAACTTGGCGCAGGAATTCCGCGGACCGTTGACGGTCATGTTGCACACGCTCGAAAACGCGCCCGCCGGCGCCGCGTTTGAAAAATCCGCGCGGGAAACCATGCAGCGCAACGCCCAGACCCTCCGGCAACTGGTTGAGGACTCGCTGCTCGTGCGCCGGCTGGAACTCGAGGACCGGCGCCTGGATTGGACCCAAATAGAGTTCATCGCCTTTGTGCGCGGATTGATTCAGATGTTCGCCGCGGGCGCCGGCGAGCGCGGCATTGAACTGGATTTCGATGCCGAAGTGGATTCGCATCCGATCCGGACGGACACGGTCAAGCTCGAAAAGGCGTTGTTCAATATTTTTGCCGCCGCGCTGGGCGCGGCTGCGGACAAAAGCCATCTTTTAATCCGGATTAAACCCGAAGACTCAGGCGTGGCACTCGACTTGGAAATTCCCAGGCCGATCCGGGACGTTGTGGACCTGCAGGAGCGTGACCTGGGACTGTTGCTGAGCCACGAAATTCTCCGGTTGCTCGGCGGCGACTTGCGGGTCGAACCTTCCCACACGCACGCGGCGGACCAAGCGCCCGGCTTGAGCCTGCTGGTTTCCTTTCCGGGAGCCGGCCCGGAAACAGCCCCCGCCGCCGGCTCCGAAATGTCCGCCCGGCCTGCTCCCGGACCGGAGGAAACCATCGAAAAGAGCCAGCCGGTGATCCTGGTCATCGAGGAAAACACCGACCTCCGCGCCTTCATCCGTGAAGGTTTTGGCGACGACTATTCCGTTGTGGAAACGGGCACCTCCGTGCAGGGCCTGGCCGCCGCCGCGGACGGCGTGCCCGACCTCATCGTCATTGGCACGGGCGGCTCAAAGACGGATGGCGTCCGTTTGTGCGCCGAGTTGAAGCACCACGAGATCACCAGCCACATCCCGGTGGTATTGCTCGCCTCGGATGATTCGGAGGCGGTCCAACTGCGCGCGCTGGAGGCCGGAGTTGACGATGTCCTAAGCAAGCCGTTCCGCCTGCCCCTGCTCAAGGCGCGCGTGAACAATCTGCTGGAAAACCGTCGAAAGCTGCACGAGCATTTTCAGCAGTTGCAAACGGTGCTGCCGCGCGAACTGGCCACCAACCAGATGGACGCGGAATTTCTCCGGCGCGTGGTGGAGATCGTGGAGAAAAACCTGGCAGACTACGAATTCGACATGGAAAAACTGGCGCGGCTGATGGCCGTCAGCCGGCGCCAGTTGTTTCGAAAATTCAAGGCCCTGGCCGGTTCCACGCCAAACGTCTTCATTCGCGACATCCGGCTCAAGCGGGCGGCGCAATTACTTCGTGAATCGAACATGACCGTTTCGGAGATCATCTATACGGTGGGATTTTCCGATCCGAAATACTTTCGCAACATTTTCCGCGAACACTTCGGCGTGCTGCCCGGCGAATATAACAAGCCCGTGAAGGCCGCCGGTTAGGACAACCGCGCTAATGCGGCGGTGTGGCGTGGAACTTGACTGAGCCAGGAGGGGCCGTGGGTTTGGCCGGCGGCCGGGCGCATGCGCTTTTCCCACCCGGGGCGGGCGGCCGGACAGTCGTCATCCTCTGGCGATGAATCTGTAAGTCCACTTTACACGGAGGGTCAGGAGTGCCATTGGCACTCCTGACCCTGTAACTTGGGCACTTATCCACAAATAGAGTTGTTCGCGGCCAGGGCCAGGGCTGATAGGTGGCGATAAAATCAGAGTTACAGATCATATTTTCACAGAACCCTTGACGCCAAGTTGCAAATTTATGACATTGGCGTTCCACTAATATCTCAATCGTGAACCGCAGAAAACTTTTATTCTATCCGCACTTATCCTGGTCGCGGCTGGCGTCCTGATCAGGCCGCCGCCTTTGGCGCGGTGATTGCGGCCGAGGCGGCCGCGTGTCAAACAACAAACCTATGAATAACCGTTACCAAGCCACACCGTGGCGATTTCCGCTTCATTGTTTCTGGCGGGGCATCGCGGCGGCGTTGGCCATGGCCTGCGCCAGCCTGGGCGCCAAGGAACCGGGCACTTTGAATCTGGCGGGCACCCGACACTTTGACAGCGACAGCATTGCCAGCACCGGAAAGCCGGAACGCCGATGGCTGAGTTACCCGGGCGCCCGGCTTTGCGTCAACCCGGCCACCAGCGATTCAGTCGTCGCGGACACCCCGACGAATTTGGAACTCGATCTGGGAGGATATATTGGCACGACGGTGGTGCGCCTATCGAACGTGGTCCGCGCCGGCTTGCGGGACGCCAGCCAGCCGGATTCCGCACCCGAGTGGGCCGTGTCCGGCAGCACAAAATGGTTTCCGTACAAGCTGGAATTCACCGGCCGCTTCGCCGCCGGCGCCACGCTGACAGGGACCGACGCTTTTATCGGCCGGGACGGCGCATTGATTCGCACCCTGGACGTCAAAGACGCCGGGGCCAAGTCGCTGTTGCTTTGCGGCCAGGCGGACGAGAGCAGCCGATTGGCCTGGGACGAAGACAACCACGCGCTGTTGGTGACCGGCACGAACTATTTCTACGCCCTGCGATTCGTTGAGCTGGGCGGCCGCGCCAGGAAGCCGGCCGAAGCCGTCACAAAACCGCTGCTCAAGGGAAACCAGTGGCGGCTGGAGCTGCCGCTGAACGGCGGGGCCGGGCATTACGGAATCAGCTTTGGATTTGCCACGCGGCCCGAGGGCCAGCACGTGTCTGTGGAGCGCGCGCTACGCGCCTTCCAACAACCGGTCAAGGACAGCCTGGACAAGGTCAAGACGCTGATGGATCAATTCCTCGGCAAAGTGCCGGCGCCGCAGCAATGGGATTGGCAGGCGGTGAACGCGTATGGAGTGACTCCGGAGAAATGGCGGCAGGCTTATTACATGGCCTGGACGTTCCTGTATCAGAGCACCCTGGACGTGCTGCCGGAAAATCCGGCGTTCCCCTATCCCCAGATGAGCCTGGGCAAGGGCGCGCTTTGGGATGGCGGCGAACGGACTTCGATCGCGACCTGCGGCTGGGAAAGTTTCCTGGGCCTGCAATGGTTTTCGTTTATCGATCCCGATTTCGCCTGGCGCGCCTATGAAGGCATCATGTCGCGCGTGGACGGGGAGGGGCGCCTGGGCGGGGAATCGCTGCCGTCGCGCAAGGCGCAGACCGCGTGGATGCTCTACCAGCGGCAGGCGGACAAGCAGCGGCTGGCGGCCGTTTACCCGGCCCTCAAGCGCTACCTGCTGTGGCGGGAGCAGAACCCGCGCTGGATCTGGAGCGGCGGCCATGACATGGCGGACGAAAAGGACCTGGAATTCGTGGTCTCGTGGCTGTTTGACATTGAATACGCCGCGCGGATCACCGAGGCCCTGGGACGGCCCGACGAGAGCGCCTTTTGGCGCGCCAAGGCGCAGCCTATGATCGCCAACATGAACCGCTGGTTTTTCTCCGACCCGGAGGAGCTGCACCAGTATTATTTCACCAATTCCGGAACGCATGCCACGGCCAAAAGGAATGAAGTGCGGCCCATCATGGTACTTACGGCGCTGGGCCTGCCGGTTCTGCCGCCGGCCATGCAGGAGCGGCTGGAACAGCTTTTCGCGGCCCAGCACAAGCCCGACGCCGCGGCCGACGGCTTTAATTATCTGAAATACCCGGACAACAATTTCGTGGCCTACGGTTTGATTGACCATCACAACCTCCAGGCCCGCGAGTACCTGGAGGCCCTCTTGCGGGATTTGATTCGCGGCGGCGAATTTGCCGAGACACTCGAAGGTGGCGACGGGAAAAATCCCACCACGGGCGGCGTGAAGCCCTCATTGTTCAATGCCATGAACATCATTGAGTTCACCTGGCTGCTGAACGGGATCCGTTACGACTCCGGCTCGCCGGCGGCCTACGTCTTGCCGGGCCGGCCCCAACCTCATAAATAAATCGCCGGCCCGCAACCCAAGTCGGCAAGGATACCCACAAGACCATCACCCATGAGCGAAACTGACCTGGTCAAACGATTCGCGCAAAACCCCATTTTGTCGCCGAAAGACATCCGGCCCAGCATTCCCGGCATGAAAGTGGAATGCCTGTTGAATCCGGGAGTGTTCCGGTTCAAAGGGCGCATCTGGCTGTTGCTCCGCGTGGCCGAGCGGCCCGAACAAAAGCCGGGCAAAACCACGTTTCCCATTCTGGACCATGGCGCGGTGAAAATCCGTGAATTCGAAAATACGGATCCCCGGCTGGACTTGAGCGATCCGCGGGTGGTGACGTTTGCCGGCGAGGATTATTTGACCACGCTCTCCCATCTTCGCCTGGTGAGCAGCGAAGACGGGATTCACTTTCGCGAAGAGCCCGGCTATCCCCCGCTCACGGGACAGGGCCCGCTCGAAGCGTACGGGATTGAGGACTGCCGCGTGGCGCGCATTGGTGCCAAGTATTATTTGACGTACACGCAGGTTTCGTCCAACGGCGTGGGCGTGGGCTTGCGCTCGACCGATGACTGGAAAGACATCCAGCAGCATGGAATGATGCTCGCGCCGCACAACAAGGATTGCGCCCTGTTTGAAGAGCAGATCGCCGGGAAATACCAGGCTCTGCACCGGCCCAGCAGCCCGGAAATCGGCGGCAACTACCTTTGGATCGCGGAGTCGCCGGACCTGCTGCACTGGGGAAATCACCGCTGCATTGCCCATACGCGCGCGGGCAGTTGGGATAGTGCCCGGGTGGGGGCGGGCGCCCCGCCGATCCGCACGCCCGCCGGCTGGCTGGAGATTTACCATGGCGCGGACGAGAAACATCGTTATTGCCTCGGAGCCCTGCTGCTGGATCTGCAGCAGCCGTGGAAAGTCCTGGCCCGCTCGAAGACTCCCATCCTGGAACCCACCGCCCCGTATGAATGTTCCGGATTTTTCGGCCAAGTGGTCTTCACCAACGGCCACTTCGTGGACGGCGACCAAATCACGATGTATTACGGCGCGTCCGACAGCGTGATTTGCGGCGCGCGCCTGTCCATCGCCCAAATCCTGAAATCACTGTAACCCCTCATCCCATGTACAATCCGTTCACTGAACTGCGGGTATTCCTGTCGTATCCCCGCAACATGCGGGTGCTGCTGATCACGAACCTCATCTACGCGTTCGTGATGCCGATCGTCGAGATCTTCATCGCCGCCTATGTCATGCGCAATTCCAACGATCCCCGGCTGGTGATGGCGTATCAGCTGGCGATTTACAGCGGCATTCCCTTCACGTTCCTGGTCAACGGCTGGCTCTTGCAGCATATCGGCGTCCAGCGCCTCTACTCGCTGGGCATGCTGATCAGCGGCCTCTCGATGATTTGCATGATGTCCCTGCACCAATTGAGCATTGCGGGCCTGGTGGTGGCGGGCGTGCTCATGGGCATGTCGATCGGTTTCTATTGGTCAAACCGCGATTTTCTGGCCTTGTCCAGCACCAATGACTCAAACCGGAATTATTATTACGGCTTGGAAAATTTCTTTTCCACCGCCGTCAATATTGTTTGGCCGGCCAGCGTTGGGGGATTCATCGGTCTGCTGGCTTTGCGGGGACAGGCCAATCTCGCCTATGTCATCATTACCGTCATTGTGTTTGTGCTGGCGGTCTTCGCGTCGGTGGCAATTCATCAGGGCAAGTTCCAGAACCCGCCCGCGACCAAGTTCATCTATTTCCGCTTCCACTGGCTCTGGAATTGCATGCAATTGCTGGCCATCCTCAAGGGCGTGGCGCAAGGCTGCATCGTCACCGCCCCCGCCATGCTCATCATGACCCTGGTGGGCAAGGAGGGATCACTCGGATTGCTGCAGACCATCGGAACGATTTGTTCGGCCATTCTGTTGTATATCCTCGGCCGCACCACCGGCCCCAAGCACCGCATCTTCATTTTTGGGATCGGCCTGACCCTGTTTGTGCTGGGCGGCATTCCCAACGCCATGTTCTTCAACCGGACGGGAGCCCTGGTCTTCATGCTCTGCCTGGCGCTCGGGCGCCCCTTCCTGGACATCGGCTACTTCACCATCCAGATGCTGGTGATCGACACCGTTTCGGCCATCGAGAAGCGCAACAAATATGCCTATCTTTTTAATCAGGAATTCGGCTTCTTCATCGGCCGGTTCGGGGGCTGCGGCCTGTTCCTGTTGCTGGCCACCATGAAGGACACCACCTTTGCCTTGCGCTATTCCGTTCTGCTCGTCGGCCTGGTGCAACTGCTTTCGGTGTTCGTGGCGCGCGTGCTTTTGCGGGCCTGCGCCAAGTATGCGGTGGCGCCGGCGGACGAACTGGCCGGGGCCAGCCATTGATCGAATCCCAGCGGCCGGATGCCACGGACCGCCGCGTTGTTAATCGCGCCGGCGGGAAGCTGGGTGAATGCCAACCTTTGGCGCGGGCGCCAGCCGCCCCGTGGCTTGTGCGCCGATGGCCATGGAGATAGCATCGCGTGGACCACAAGCGGCCACGTCTATGAATGATTTATCAGTGCGACCTCCCGCGATCAGCGAACTGCCCAGGGTCATGCGGTTGTTCAGCAATGAGCCCATCCGGCCGCAAGCCCAGATTCTGGTGGCGGTGAAATCCAAACCGGTCGCACGTTTTGTCGGCGCCTTGGCGGGCTGGCTGGAGGGCGAGTTTGGGAAATTTCACCTGGCCTGTTTGCCGGGAACCGCCCGGCAAGACGCGGCCAAGGCGTTGCTCCAGGAGGCCGCTGTGACCGCCCGCGCGTCCGGCCTGAGGCACCTCATGTACGGCAAGCTGCTGGCCGAGGCGGACGAGACCTACGCCCTGCTGCGGGAACAGGGTTTGTCGGTCATGCGCACGGAGCGCTTTTTTGAACTCGACGTGGCCGTGAGCATGGCCCGGGTGATGAAATTGCTGGAGCGGCACCAAGCGGCGATTCCCGGCGACTGGCACACGGAATCCATCCGGCATCAGCCCCCGGAGCAGGTGCTGGATTTGATTGCCGAATATCGGTTGATGCCACCGGACGAAATTCGGGCTGGCTGGCGATGGGGGGAGCCGACGGCTTTTCATCCGGACATTTCCAATATTCTATTTGAGAAGGAGGAGGCTTTCGGAACGCTGCTGGCCCGGGTCAAGGGCGATGCGGCCTGTTTTGACGTGCGGGTGGTCAGGCATCCGGATCCGCGTCTGGGCGGACTCGCGAATCTTTGCATGTTCCATCACTGCCTGAAACAGTACGACCCGTCGGATCCCGTGCGCCGGTTGCAGTTCCGAAGCGGCGAGCACGAGCATCGGGAGACGGCGAATCTGGCCATGCGGATGGGCGGGAAAGAACTCGCTCCGCGGCATGTACTGGTCTTGGCGCTGTAGGCAAAGGGAGCCGCGATGTTTCCAACGGGGGGGCGTGGCGGCGCGCAACGGCCCCTTTTCGTCCTGGCCGACGAGCGGCCCTGAATTTCGGGGAAGCCTAACGGTCTGCCCGGACGATCAACACGGCGTTGGTGCCACCAAACGCAAACGAGTTCGACATAACCGTCGTGAGTCCGGACACCTTTCTCGCCTGGCCCGGCACGTAGTCGAGATCACACTCCGGATCGGGGACCGCCAAGTTGATGGTCGGCGGCAGGATTTGATGCTGAAGGCTGAGGACCGAGGCAATCAATTCCAAGGCGCCGGCCGCCCCGAGCAAATGGCCGTGCATCGCCTTGGTGGAACTAACCGGAATGGCGTATGCCTTCGCGCCAAACACCTGTTTGATCGCGCGGGTTTCGGTTACGTCATTGACCAGCGTCGCGGTCCCATGAGCATTGATGTAGCCGATGCTGTCGGCGGTAATTCCGGCATTGTCCAAAGCGGCCTGCATGGCGGCCGCCATTCCGGCCTCGGACGGTTTGGTGATATGCCCGGCCTCGGCCGTGGTACTGTAGCCAATGACCTCGCCGAGAATCCGGGCGCCGCGGCGCAGCGCCCGGTCTCGGGACTCCAAAACCACCATCGCCGCGCCTTCGCCCAGGACAAATCCGGAGCGATCCTTGGAGAAGGGGCGGCACGAGGCCGCGGGGTCGCTGGCTTCCGGCGCCAAGGTGCCGAGGCTTTCCCAAGCCATGAGGAGTCCGTACTCCAGGCTGGCTTCCGAACCGCCCGCCAACATGACATCCGCATAGCCATGCTGGATGAGGCGGAACGCTTCGCCGATGGCCACGGCCGACGAGGAGCAGGCCGTGGAATACGTCAGGCAGGCGCCCTTCAGGCCGAATCGCGCGGAGATGTGTGAGACCGGGGCGTTGTTCATCGCCATGGGAATCGACAACGGAGGAAGCCGGGTTGCGTTTTCGACCAGCAGTTGGATATGGCTGTCAAACAGCGCCTTGATTCCGCCGACGCTGGTCCCCACATAAACTCCGGACCGCCGCTTTTCCTCTTCCGCCAGCTCCAGCCGCGCATCCTGGACGGCCTGTTCCGCCGCCACCAGGGCAAATTGGCTGACCGGATCCAATTTGCGCGCAATGTTTCTGGGAAAATGCTCCTCCGGGTTGAAAGCACATCGGGCGGCAATGCGTATTCCCAAGCGGGGGGCAAAATCATCCGGAAATCTGCTCACGCCGGATTTGCCGGCGATAAGATGGTCGAAGAATTCCGGGCCGGAGTTTCCCAGCGGCGAAACCACGCCCACCCCGGATATCACCACCCGATTCATTCGGTTTTCGGGTTCAATGGTTGCCCCGGCGTTTGTTCCTTTACCGTCCGCTCAACCAAGGCGATTAGATCTTGAACCGATTTCAGGTCGAGGTTCTGGGTGGGGAGCTTGATTTTGAACTCCTTCTCGATGGCGTAAAAGAAATCAACCATGTCCAGCGAGTCGAGACCAAGACTTTGGATGGGCGCATCCGTCTTTATCAATCCCACATCAATGTTGTACTCGTTTAGCAACAACGTCTTGAGACGTTCCAGAATGGTCTTGGTCATGCTTAGATATTGCCAGCACTCACCGCCGGTACGGTTTTAGGTTCGTCCCGATTATCTTGAGGCATAAAACGGAAACTTCAAGTGTGCAATAAAGCCACAGCCGCTGAAGGCCTACCATCCCGCCGGGGCCGACGGCGCCACGATTTTGGTGCCGAAGGCGCGGAATTCGGAGAGCCCGGCCGGTTGGCCTGGCGGCAAGCCGGTGAAGTTGATCCGCACATAACGTCCCGTGGTCACGAAAACATCGGCTTGGACCCGGGCGGTGCTGGTGTTTGCGGCTTTGCAGGCGACGAGGGTCCAATGCGTGCCGTCCAGCGAGGTTTGCACGGTGTAATGGTAGATCAGGCCGTCCGCCGGCCAGTGCACCTCGTCCGCCGTCAAATTGCAGGCCGCGCCCAGGTCCACCTGCCACCAATGACCGGTGTGGTCGTCAGCCGCCAGCCAGGCCGTGTCGGCGTTGCCATCGTTGCCGTGGCCGGCCGCATGGCCCGTGCGTTCGCTATCCGCCGTGGACGGCTGGTTCAGCGCAAGATTGTTGGTAAACCAACTCGCGGGGCGGGTGAAGGCGATGTCATCCAGATAACCGCGATAGCCGCCGGCGCCCTCGGGCTGATCGTAGCCCACGTCAATCCGGCTGACGGTCTTGCCGGCCAGGGGGGTCAAATCCACCGTCACATAATTCCACGTGTCCAGAACGAGCTGGCTGCCTTGAGCGGCCGGATGCAGGCGCGTGCCGTGCTGGTCGGTCAGGCCGCTGTCGCGGAGATTGGTTTTGTCCGTGAAGACGAGATCCAGCGCAACGAAGGCGCTGTTGCTTCCCGTGACGAGGCCGCTCGTTTTGGGGCTCTGCGGGAAAACCCAGTAGGAAAGGCGCATGCCGGGGGTAACGATGACATTGGATCCGGTCAAATCAAACGCCTTCATATATGCGCATTCAGTGGCTTGGCCGGAGCCCTTGCCCGAGTACAGGATCGCGTTCTGGCCGCTCTGGCTGTTCTCGTTTCTGATGGCCAGCTCGGGACCGGCCGGTCCGCTGGTGATTGGTCCCACGTTGCTGACGCCGCCGGGCGCCTCGTCGTCCGCGGTGTTGGTCGTGGACAGCGGGATGTCGCTTGATTCCAAACCGGTTCCCCAGACGTACGTGGGTGCGAACGGCGCCGTCATGCCATCCATGTACGAGGGAGGCGCGACCATAATGCCCGCGCCCCAATTGGTATTGGGCGTGTCGGCCATGGTGAAGGCGAGCGTGCCGCCGCCGGCGATGTCGGTGAAACGAATCCAGGCCGCCGGGCAGGCTTGTCCGTTCAGCGTCAGGCTCTGGACATAAGGCGCATCGTCACCGGCGCCGCCGGTGATGGTCACGTCGCCATGGGCCAGGTGCACGACGGCTTGCGGAAACAGCGGCCCATTCAGGATGAGGACGTTGTCGCCGGGGATTTCCGGATACAGGCCGAGTGCCGCGAAGACGTACCAGGACGCCATCTGGCCGAGATCATCGTTGCCGGGCAAGCCGGTCGGCGCGGTGGAAAAAAGTTGCTTCACGCATTGGCGGACGACGGCTGAGGTCTTGTAGGGCTTGCCCAGGAAACTGTAAATCCACGGTGTCTCGGAACACGGCTCGTTGCCCATGTAGGCATAATGCGAACGTCCGGTGTCGGGGTCGTTGATTTGGGTGAAGAAGCCGTCCAAGCGGGCCGCGGCCGCCTCCGGCCCGCCCATCAGGTCGGCCAGCGAGCGCAAATTGAAGGGCACCATCCAGAAATACTGGTAGGCCGTGCCTTCCACATAAGCCCCGCCCTGATCCGCGGGAGAGCCGGCGGACCACCGCGCATCAGCCTCGCGCATTTGCAGATAGCCGGAGTCGGCGTTGAAATGGTTCCGCCAATTTTGGGCGCGATTCATGGCGAGGGTATAATTGGCGGTGTCGCCCAGCGCTTGGGCGAATTGTCCCAAGGCAAAGTCGGCGGAGCAGTATTCCAAGGTCATTGAGACCGGGCCGTAGCCGCCGCGCTCCCCGGCGGGAATGTATCCCAGATTCAGAAAATCGCGCTCCGCGTCGCGCTCCTGCACGCCGTTGACGGCCACGACGGCGGGATTCACGGCGGCCTTCACCATGGCGGCGAGGGCGCCGGCGGTGTCGAAGTTGGTGGCGCCGAAAGCGTACATTCCGGCGATGATCGGCGTGGCGGGGTCACCCATCATGATGCCGGTGTCGCCGCCGGGAACACTCCAGCGGGGCATGGCGCCGCCTTCGCGCGCGTCTTGGACGAGCGACTGTGCCATGTCGCTGGCGCGGTCGGGAGCGATCATGGCCAGAAACTGGCATTCGCTCCGGTAGATGTCCCAGCCGGAAAAGAACTCGCATTTGGTGAAGTTGGTGGCGGTATGGACCAATTTATCGAAGCCGAGGTATTGGCCGTTGGCGTCGCCGACCACGCTGGGGGCCTGCAGCGCGTGATACATCATCGTGTAAAACGTCTCCCGGTCCGCCACCGTGCCGCCGGTCACCTGGATCTTGTTCAGGTAGCCGTTCCAGACATTGCTGGCGGAGCCGGCCATGGCATCGAACCCGGCGCTGGTGAAGGCCGAGGCCGGACTTTCAGTCTGCAAGTTGTTCCGGGCGTTGGCCACACTCACATAAGAAATGGCCGCCCGCGCCAGCACGGCGCCGCCGCCGGGCAGGTTGAAACTGAGATAGGCGCCGGTTTCGGTTCCCGCGGCGCTGGTGCCATTGGGAATCAATGAGCCGCCATTCCACACGCCGTAAGCGGCGAACGGCTGGTCAAAGACCGCGTCGAAATAAACCGTCACGGGCTGGGCCGAACCGCAAAATCCGTTCTGGATGGTCCAGCCGCTGATTTCCCGGCCGGCCGGGTCGAGTTCAATGGCGGCATCCCGCGTTCCGGTGGCGCCGCTGCCGGCGTTAATCAGCAGGCTGGCGGCATTGCCGGCGGGATACGTAAAGCGGCCGAAGCCGGTTCGGGTGCCAACCGTCAGTTCAGTGCGGATTCCGTTGGTGAACTGGACGGAGTAATACCCGGGCGTGGCGATTTCGCCGGCGTGCGAAAACGTGGACGGATAGGCAGTCCGCCCATTGGTGCCGCTGTTGGCGGGAGACGTCGTCACGCCGCCCAGTATTGGCGTAAAGGCGAAGTCACCTCCGTAAGCGCAACCGGCGCCGCTGAGGTGGTCGAGGCTGAAGCCCACGATTTGCGTATCCGGATAGAAGTAGCCGCCGGCGTGGCCCAAGCTGGTGGTATCGGGGCTCCACTGCACCATGCCGAAAGGCACCACGGCCCCGGGAAAAGTGTCGCCGTCGTTGGCCGTGCCGTTCAACGGTTGCACATTGGTGGTGAGCGTTTGCAGGGGATAGGCGTGGAGTGAGAGCGAGAGGCTGCCAGCCAGGCCCCAGGCCAGTGCCAGCCGGACATGGATGGGCAGAGGTGAGCGCGGGTGTCTGAGGGTTGTCATGATCTTATTGTTCAAAAAGCCTATCAGTTGTTTCTGCAAACGGAATTCCGCAACCCGAAAAAATGACCCAGGCGGAAAAGAAACGGCGGAGCGTCCAGCCTTCGCTCCGCCGTTTGTCCGTTACCTTGGTTGCCGATTAATTAACCACCCGATAGAACTGCCTGTCCACCGTGGGCGCGACCGTATAGGGCGAAGCCGCGCTGTTGGTGGTCCAAGGACCCGCGAGGTTGGGGGCCTGCAGCAATGTGCCGGCCGGCCACGAGATCTGCACCCCGCCGCTCACCGGCTTGATGGATACATTCACCATGCCGAGTCCGGCGTTATAGAGCGTTTGAATCTGTGCGGCGCTGAGGGCGGCCGTATAGATGCCCACCTCGTCAATCTCACCGTTGAACACGTCGGCACCACTCGTGGATTCCGAATCGTTGCCGATATGCACACCGGAATCGAAGGCCATCATAATCAGGTTGTCCGTGGTGTAATGGCTGGCCGAGCTGGAGCCGTTGGTGTTGATCATCCAGATGGTGGCATTGGTGGTGGCGGGGTTAAGCACCAAGGCTACGAAGGACCATTGATTGGTCGGCGGCACCAAGGTCGAATTCCACCCGTAGGTTGAGATGTCACCGGTCCACTGATAACCCAGACAGGCTTGGCCGGCACTATTGGTGGTCGGGAAGTCCAAGCCGGCAACGGTTGCGCCACCCCGAGCGAAGACCACGCCGGCAAACTGATGTTGATAGGCCGCGGGATTGATCCAGGCGGTGATGGTGACCGCATTGGTGTTGAGGTTCATGGGCGGACAGACAATGTCCGGGTTGGCATTGCTGACGGTAAACTGCGCGGCATAATTCACGGCGCCGAAGCCCGGGAAACCGTCGGCGGCAAGCGGCCCCATGATGCCGGCGAAGCCGTTCGTGACGCCCGTGCCATACGCACCGTCAAAATCACCGGCGTAATCATACGCCAGAACGCCGCCCGCCGCGGGATCGCTCGTCTCATTCAGCGCGTAGTACGCCGCGAGCGTCCCCGTCCCCGCCACCGACAGCGCCGTCGCGCCGTATGCGTCGGTTGGATTCGGGCGGATGGACAGCGAGACACTCATGCTGTTCGTGGCGCCACCGGGGTTGCTGACCCTGAGGGTGTAATTGCCGGCATTGGCGCCGCTGACGTCGCGGATCGTCAGCGCCGGGCTCGCGCTGCCGCTCACATTGGCGTTATCCGAAAGCGGGCTGCCGTTAAACGACCACTGGTTGGTCAGCGTGGAACTGCCGGTTGCCGCGACGCTGAAACGGGCGGTTTGGCCCGCGTACAAAATCTCGCTCGCCGGTTGCGTGCTGAGCGTCGGCGGCAGATTCGTGCGCAAGACCGAGGCCGCATACAGGTCATAAACCTGATCCGTGGTGAGCGAGTGATTGAAGATCCCCACATCGCTGATCACGCCTTGGAAATTCTGGGCGCCCAACCCACTCTTCGGGTCACATCCGATATATTCCACGTCGTTCCAAGCCTGTACTGCGTTGGTGGTGATGTTCGGGTCGACCGCGAAGTGAATTCCGCTGTTGTTGATGACATACACCGTGGCATTCGTGGGCGTAATGACCACGGCGGCAAAGGACCATTGATTGGTGGGCACCTCCAACCCGGACGTCCAGTTCCAGGCGCCTTGCTGGTCATTCCAGTTAAAGCCCAAGTCGTAAAGGCCGTTGGCATCGAGGCCACCATGAAAAGCCATGCCGCAGACCATCGAGTTCGTGCTCCGGGTGTACACCACACCGGCACCCGAGGGCTGGATTCCATTGGTTGGGTCAATCCAGGCGGTAATGGTCACGGTATTGGTGTTTAGATTCCAAGGCGGCAAAGTCACCACGCTATTGGTATCGCCGCCCTGAATGGCCGCGGCCGTGTTGCCACTCGCAATGCCCGGCCAGCCATTCGCAACCGACGGCCCCATGACCCCGTCAAAGCCGTTCTGCACGTCAGCCCCGTAAACACCATCTGCCTCGCCCACATTATCGAAGGCAATCAAGCCGTTGGTGGAAGGATCCCCCGTCTCGTTGAGCCGGTAATAATCCACCGGACCATCCGCCAACTGGACCAATTCATAAAAGCCGCCATTGGTGGCCACCACGGTCAGGGTGCTGTTGGTGCTGGCCACCGGCCCCCCTGCGTTCATGACCACGACGTCATAGCTTCCGGCATCGCCAGCCGCCAAATTGCTGATGACAAGGGAAGTCGTGGCGGTTCCGGAATATTTGGCTCCATCCGTTATGTTGGCTCCTTTAAATTGCCACTGGTATCCCGTGGCCAGGCCCGACTGAACGGCAATATTAAAGTGCGCCGTCTGGCCGGCAAACACTTGGGCCTGCGGCGGGTTTGGGCCGACCAGAATAACCGGTTTCACGGTTACATACGCCGGCGCGCTGGTGGCGGTGCCCAGTGAATTGGCCGCCACCGCCTGGTAGTTGAGCTGGTCACCGGCATTGCACCCGGCGATCGTCAGAATATTGCTGGTGGTTCCCACGAAATGCGCGTTTTCAGGCAAATTGGTATAGACTCCGCCCGTTCCGGCGGCTTGCCACTGCAACGTCGGCGGCGGAGCCCCGATCGCCGTCACCGTCATTTGCACGATGGCGCCGTCACCATTCGTGCTGGACGGTGAACTATAGTAGAACACTGGCGCGCCCGGATCATTCGTGACCCCGGCGATAATGGGCACATTGGGGGTGGTTTGATAGCAATAATCCACCACCTCGAGCTGCACGTCGTTGATGTTGGCCGCCTGATAAATCAAATGCACCCAGGCATAGTTGGTATTCCCGGCGCCATCGTTCAATTCCACGCCGACATATCCTTCGGTATTCGCATTGTCAGGCCATTGCCCCACGGTTTCCTTTTGATAATTTTGACACAGATAAGCCGTCTTGGCCGGCGGCCACTGCGCGGCGTACGCCATGCCAATGTTCGTGCCAAAACCGGTAAGCGGCGCGCCCGCAGTCGCAATGTTCGTACCGGCATCCATGTTGGTGGTGGACAACGTCCACGCATTCGCCGATGCGCCATCCCCAGAACGGGCACTGACGAAGGGCTTCGTCGAGCCGGGAGAGTTATAACCATCGAAACGCACTTGAAAGTTCTCCGTGCCAACGTTTTGCAAATCAATGATTTGCGAATAGAATATGGAGCCGGTGCCGGGGATCTCATAGTCTATCGAACCAGACCACAAATAGGATCCGTGCGCCACGCCCGCAGCCATCAGGGAGGTGGAAGCAAGGGCCAGACTTTGTTTTTTATTCATAGGGATTGAGTTGATTGGTTATTCACTGATAGCGGATAGGTTTTGGCTTGGGGGAAAATTAGAAAGTAAAATTGGCCTTTTAATTGAGCATCGTGGTCACGCTTGAAAGCCACCACACGTCGGCGGTGGAATCGCCCGCGGGTGTTCCATGTACCATTTTCGATGCCGCTATCGGGACCACCGGTGGCTTGATCGTGCTCCCCAGCCACTTGTGCGTTTCGGCGTGACCATCAGAAAAGCTGAGCGCGCAAGCTCCATTGTGGTAACTGGCCGGGAAGTCCTCAATTGTGGGGGTGTCATTCCCCGAGGTGCCATCATACATAACCCACGCAAAGGCACCGTCGTTGATGCTGTCGGGATGCTCCTCGATGAAGACCCACGTTGACACCGGTCGGAGGATTTGCGAGTTTTTGGAATAGGTTTTGTATTTGCCCGCAGTACCCAGGAACCCGCCCGTATCAAAGACCTGGCTCATGGAATTGCTGCGAATGCGGTGCGACGCCGTGCCATTTTGGTATTGCGAATACGACTCGACAACGGGGTCCGCCGGACACCAAAAAACATCGCGACTCTTGCCCACGAACGGCATCAACGGACTTTTATCGAGATCGTACCTCGGATCAACATCCGCGACACTCGGTGTTTGAAAATTGCCTTCCATCCAGTTGGCCCGCCCCGAAATGCCATCAAAGTCCGTCAGCAGCACGTCATCATATTCCTGGGAGTAAAGCAGCCATCCCACCATGAGCTGTTTGTTGTTGTTCAGACATCGGATTGCCATGGTCTTTTGCTTCGCCTTGCTCAAGGCCGGCAACAGCATGGCCGCCAGAATGGCGATGATGGCAATCACCACCAAAAGCTCAATCAAAGTGAAACCGGCGGAGCAGCCGCGGTTTCTGCCTGGTCTATCGGACCGCGAAACAAACCGGGCGGGCGAGGCCGTCCCTTGGCGGCGTTGGTTGGGTGTCATATTTTCAGATTACCATCCCAGGCTTCCGCTTGTCGCAGGCGGGCCGTGCCAAAATAGCGGGGGTGGCGTGCCATGCGGTCCAAAAACGGGCCTGAGCGCCGGCTTTGCCGGGGGTTATTTTTTGCAAGAGTTCTTCGGGGAATGGGCCGGGCCGGAGACAAAAATCATGTTTGCCGCCCGCCTTTGTTTGGCGGCGTCGCGGGAATTTCCAGCACAAAGGTGGCACCCTGGCCCAAACCCTCGCTGTGGGCCACCAGGCTGCCGCCCATGTCCTGCGCCGCCAGCACGCTGCTGTGCAAGCCAAACCCATGCCCATCCTTGCGGGTGGAGAAACCCTGGCCAAAAATCCGGCCCAGATTTTCGCGCGCAATGCCCATGCCATTGTCGGCCACCCGCAGGCGCAGGAATCCATTGGCGGCGGCTTGCAGACCCACCACGATTTTCTTCTCCGGGGCCGAACCTTGGAGACAGGCGTATTTGGCGTTTTCCAGCAGGTTGAACAGGATTTGCAGAACCTTGTGCCGATCCACGGTCACGGCCGAAAGCGGCTCGAATTCCCGCACCAACTCGATGTTGTGCCGCCGCAGCGACTCCCCGTGCATCCGCAGGGCGTCCTCCACCACTTCCGCCGGCGGCAGCGTTTCCAGCACGCCGGACACCTTGGCGTAGGCCTGCTGCATGCCCACGATTTCATTGATGTGGTGGATGTTTTCGTTCAAGACCTTCACTTTTTGCAGCAGCACCGCCTGCTCTTCGGCCAGGTGGCCGGCCAGCAGGCCAACGTACTCGGGGAGTTGGCGTCCACGCTGGTCCTCGGTGACGAATTTGGCCAAGTCATGCTGATTTTTGCCCAGCAGCTCCCCCAGGCGGCTGACGCTGGAGATTTTGGAGTTGCGCACCAAGTCAACGATGGACGCGCTCAGTATGTTCACACTGGTCATGACGTTGCCCACATTGTGCAACACACTGGTGGCCACCTCGGCCATGCCGGCCAGCCGCGACGTGAGCAGCAACTGTTTGTGCCCGCGCTCAACCTCCGCCTCGATGCGCATGCGCTCCTGGATTTCCTGCGTCAACAGATTCCCTTTTTTCTCCAGCTCGATTTCGGTGTGCTTGTGGTCTTCGATCTCCACCTTGAGGGCGTGCGTGCGCTCCTCCACCCGGCGGCGCAGGGCCCAAATCCAGATGGCGGCCAGCAGCAATACCGCCAGCAGTGCCCCCGTCACCGTCAAGGCGTGCCGGGCGGTCCACCACGACGGGCTGTGCAGCACCACGATCGGGTCGGTCCAATTCAGCAGCACCTCAAAACCGTCAATGTCCCGGCCCTGGATCCGGTCGCCTCCCTGCCCCAGATAAACGCCCGCCAGCCTTAACTCGCTGCCCCAGGGGATCGCCGGCACGACCCCCGCACGCAGCGGCATTCGCGCCAGCCAGGACCGCGTGCCGGACTGCATTTCCAGAATCTGGTCGGTCCCGCTCAACCGCTCCGAGATCACCGTTCCTTCGACGACGACGTGCGTGGAATCATACTGCCCATTCAGCAGGTTGCTCGACGTCACCATAACCGGTTCCGGTATCGGCCCCTGAGCCAGCCGACGCACCAAGGCGCTCGTGATCGCCGGTGCCGGGCCGGCCAAATCCGGAAATCCCACCGCCTCAATCCGATCGCCCGGGTGCAACTCGGCGCCCGCTTCCAGGCCCAGCCGCAGGCCGTTGGTGCCATCCATGAGATACGCCTCCATGCCGCGCTGCTGCAACACCACCCCGCCGATTTTCACCCGCTGAATCGGACTGACGTGTGACTCAAACAAAAACAGGTCGCTGGCATGTTTGAGCGGCAAGGCGAAAGGATCAGCCGGCGCGGGCTCATCCACCGCCAGCGAAGCATTCACCAGCCCGAAGCCACCGAGTTTGACCTGTTGCGTGTTGATGTCCCGGTGGGGCACCAAACAGCCCCGCACCCGAACCAAAGCCCCCAAGTAATTGGTGAGCGAGGCCGGCAGGACCTCCGGCAGATCCACAGCCACCCGGCCGCCGCTGGTCAAAAAGTCCAGCGCCGTGCCATTGACCGACAACACCACGCCCTGGACCTCGATGTATTGCGTGTCCAAGCTGCCGTCCACCAGTTGCGTGAAGTTGGGGCGTTCCGGATTGGGCATGGCCCCGCGGCCCAGCGAGGTCACGCGTTGGGCCGAAATATCCGGCGCAAATTCGGCCGCGGTTTTGCCCTCGACTTCGAGGTATCGTCCAAGTTGCGAGAGTCCAACCTCCACGTTGGTGCCCAAACTAACGTAGATGGACCACGACTGGTCCTGCAGAAAAAAGCCGCCGACGCCCCACGAATGGGTGACCACGCCGCGAACCTTTACCGGATAGCCCAGTTTCGCCTCGTCGCGGCTCAGTTGCTTGACGCCCTCAACGGTCGTCAACAGCGGCAGCCCGTTTTCGGAGCTGTCCACGGATTCGATTTTTCGCAGCGCATAGCAGCGCAGGGTGGGGATTGCGTTCACCGTGCCAGCCAGACCGAACGCCTCCACCCGGGCTCCGGCCTCGAGGTTCCAAATGTCGCCGCCGCCCAAAACGATTTTCCCGGCCTCGTCCTCCAGGGCGAGCGCCCCCGCTTCGGCCCGCACAACCCCTCGCAAGCGGACGAGCTGCGGAGTTTGGCTCTTGGCCAGCCGGGCGCCGACCTGCCGGGTGCTGGACATCGGCTGGGTGTTCCAAACCCGTTGGGGCACATCCAGCACTTGCAAGTTTTCTTCCGAATAAACCGTCAATTGGCCAGCCACCCGGTTTCCTTCCGGCGCGAAAAAACCCTCGCAAATGCCCGTGGCCAGCACCCGCAGTCCCATCAACCATTGCGGGTCCATCGCAAAATAGGCGGGGAGCCACACCTGCGTTCTGCCCCGGCCGCTGGATAGTTCCAGCCGCAAACCGCCGTCATCCCGCGCCGCGAGCGTCACCACGCCCTCCACCGCCGCGCTAAAAGGATTGTCGTCATTGAGCAACTGGCCGGCCGCGAGTTGCGGCAGCGGCGGCAGCGAAGCAGCACCCAGCGGCGTGACCGCCAGCCGCGTTTCGCCCAAGTCCACCATGGAGCCGTCATCCGAGGCGCACACGATGGTGTAATATCCCGGCCGCGGAACGGCGAGATAACCTTCGAACACCAAACCGTAATTGTCGGTGTTGCCGGCGAGGCTGACATCAGCCACCGTCAGGTCAAAATTCGAGGCCACCCCCGCAGCCACCACACTCAAGGTTGAAAAATCGGGCAAGACGCTCCATTCGCCACGGTAGCATCGAAAGCGCACGCCGTTCCGCCAGGAAACCTCGCCCGTCGCGGCATTCGTCTCCGCGTGAAACAGCATGTCGGTCGAAATCACCTGGCGCGGCAATCCGGGCCCTGCGAGCGACACCACCAGTCCGCGGTCGCCCGTGCGGTTGAAATAACGAACTCGGATTGGCAGCCGCCCCTGGTCCAGCCACAAGCTGCCAGACACGTCATACAGCGAATGCAGCCCATCGCTGTCAATCAAGGGTTGCGAGCCCTCCATGAGATTCGTGCCGTCAACCATGCCATAGCCCTGAAGCTGAATCCGCTCACCCCGCTGCAACGGAGCCGCCGGCGGGGCCGGGACGACGTGAAGTGCGGGCGAGCCATCCAGGACGGCCACGGCGCGGGAGTTGCCGCCCACCAGCACGGTGCCCGACACATCCAACCGAACGAGCCTCCGCACCGGGACTTCCGCGGCTGCGGGGTGTGAAATCTGGTCGAGGTTCGTGATCAGTTCCGGCGCCGAGCCAAAGCCAGGTCCGGCCGCCACCAGTTTGATGGAAAACAACAGCACCAGCACCGCCAACGGGTGGCGCCGCAAAACCCGAGGGTTTAAGCAGCCTGCGCTCATGAAAGAAATCTTCTCATCATCCCATATCGGACGCAATTCCCCCGTCCGCGCGGGGGGGGCCCCTCCTGGGACCGCCGGCCCGCGCGCGCGGGCCATGGTTTGCCACACGGGGGGACTCGTGGGGCGGCATCGCTGGGCATGCGGCAACAAAACAGGATTCACCGCCACGAATCCAGCAAATTGTCCAACCGGCTTTTGCCGCGAAATCCCGCGCCGGCGCGTTTTTCGTTTTACATCGTCCCGGACTTTTGCGAAATGTCTGCAAGCTTTTGATTCCCGGTTTTGTCGAACTCAATCACCTCATGAAAAAATATCTCCCGCTCTCCGTGCTTTGCAGCCTGGCCGTTTGGCCGGCCTTGGCCGGCGAAAATCTCATGCCCGTGCAACTGGCCAATCCGTTGCAAGGCACCGATTCATCCTGGCCCTTTTCGCACGGCAACACCTACCCGGCCATTGCCCTGCCCTTCCCCATGAACACTTGGTCGCCGTTTACCCGGCCCGACCGTGAATCTTTTTATTACCAGTATCATGACCACGAAATCTACGGCATTCGCGAGACGCACCAGCCCAGCGCCTGGATTCCCGAGTACGGCGCCTTCGCCTTCATGCCCGTTTCGGGCAAGCTGGTCTTCACCGACAAGGACCGCGTTTCCACCTTCGATCACACCAATGAAATCGCGCAACCCAGCTACTACAAGGTCCGGTTCGATACCTGGAGCACCACCGCCGAACTCTCGCCCACCGAACGCGGCGCTCTCTTCCGCTTCGGCTTCGAACACCCCGGCGACGGCTATCTGATCCTCGATCTGCTCCCCGGCGACAAGGCGTCGTCAATCCAGATCCTTCCGGACCAGAATAAAATCGTCGGCGTCGCGCGCAGCAACCAGGGCGCGGTCCCGGACAACTTCGGGAATTACTTCGTCATCACCTTCGACCAGCCCTTTGCCGCCAGCGGCGTCTGGTCGAATGACACTGCCACTGCCGGCGCCACCAACCTGACCGGCAAACACGTCGGCGCCTACCTGAAGTTCGACGCCGCCAAGACGCCGGTCGTCACCTGCCGCGTGGCGTCCTCGTTCATCAGCCCCGAACAGGCGCAGTTGAACCTGGACCGGGAAATTGGCCAGGCCAGTTTTGAAACCATCCGGCGGCGCGCGGAAGACGCCTGGAACGGCATGCTCAACCGCGCCCGCATTGCCGGCGGCACCGAAGAGCAACGCCGCACGTTTTACAGCGCCCTGTACCGCAGCATCCTTTTCCCGCACCGTTTCAATGAAGTGGACGCGGCGGACCAGCCGGTTTATTACAGCCCCTACGACGGCAAAATCCACCACGGCTATCTGTTCACCGACAGCGGTTACTGGGACACTTTCCGCGCCGCCCATCCGTTGTACAATCTGCTCTTCCCCGAGATCAGCGCGCAGATCGTCGCGGGCGTGATGAATTCGTATCGCGAAAGCGGCTGGCTGCCCCAGTGGTCCAGCCCCGGCAACCGCAACGCCATGATCGGCAATCACGCCTTCTCGCTGCTGGCCGATGCCTGGGTGAAAAACGTGCGCAGCTTCGAGGTGCACGACGCCGTCGCCGCCATGGTGCACGACGCTCACAACGCCGGCTTCCTCGGCATGGGACGGGACGGCTGCAAGCTCTACGATTCGCTCGGTTATGTGCCCTATCCGCAGGTCTCGGCCGCCACCTCCAAAACGCTGGAATACGCCTACGACGACGCCTGCGCCGCCCTGCTGGCCCGCGCCGCCGGCCGGGATGCCGACGCCGCCAATTTCGACCGCAGCGCGATGAACTACACCAACGTCTTCGACGCTGCGACCGGCTTCATGCGCGGCCGCCAGCAGGATGGCCAGTGGTGCGCCCCCTTCGATCCCTGCGAGTGGGGCGGCCCCTTTACTGAAGGCAACGCCTGGCAGTGGAACTGGTCCGTCATGCAGGACATTCCCGGCATGATCAAACTGTTCGGCGGCGAGGAAGCCTTCACCCGCAAGCTGGATGGCCTCTTCAACGCCGGCTCGGCCGTCAACCCCGGCACCTACCACGGCATGATTCACGAAATGAACGAGATGATCGCGCAAAATTTCGGGCAATACGCCCACGGCAACGAGCCGGTGCACCACGTGGTTTATCTTTACGACTACGCCGGCCAGCCGTGGAAGACGCAGATTCGCATTCGCCAAGTGATGAACGAACTTTACCAGTCCACCCCCGATGGCATTTCCGGCGATGAAGACACCGGCCAGATGTCGGCCTGGTATGTGCTCAGCGCGCTCGGCATTTATCCGACCTGCCCGGGCAGCGATGTCTATGCCATCGGCAGCCCCTTGTTCGACAAAGCCACGCTGACGGTGGCCGGCCACCGCCAGTTCACCATCGTGGCCCGGGACAACGGCCCGCAGCGGCCTTACATCCGCGCCGCCAAGCTCAACGGCCAGGACTTCAACAAGGTCTATCTGACGCACGGCCAGATCACCGCCGGCGGCGAGGTCGTGTTCGAAATGGCCTCGTTCCCCGAATACAAATGGGCGTCCGACCCCAGCGCCCGCCCGCCCACGCTGGTGCCCTCGGCATCAAAGTAGCCACCCCGGCACATGGGTGCGGCTGGCAACGTTCCCGGGACCCCTCCCGGGAACGTTTTTTTTCGGCTGAACGAAAACTGCTTGCGCCCAGCACCGCCTGGTTCAATCTGAGCCCGTTGAAATCAAACTCCCATCGCGTCCTGCTGGTGGGCTGGGACGCCGCCAGTTGGAATCTGCTGAATCCCGCCTTGGATGCCGGCGAATTGCCGGCTTTGAACCGCCTGGTCGAAGACGGCGTGGCCGGCGAGTTGCTGGCCTGCCAGCCGCTGGATTCCGCCGCGCTGTGGACCACCATCGCCACCGGCAAACGCCTATGGCAGCACGGCATCAGCCATTCGCGCGAGTTCGATGCCGCCCGGCAGCAGGTGGTCCCGGCCGGCCGCCGGCCGCGCCGCACCCGCGCGCTGTGGGAGATGCTGGCCCAACACGGCCTGCGGAGCATCGTGGTCGGCTGGCCCGCCACCCACGGTTCCCAATCCCCGCTGGCCGCCATCGTTTCCGACCGCTACTCCGAGCCCACGGCCCCGCCCGGCGTCACGCCCTGGCCGCCGGCCGGGCCGGGAACTTATTGGCCGCTGGAACTCGGCAAAGCCCTCGATGCGCTGCGGGTAAACCCGGCGGGCATCGGCGCCGACATCGTCGCCCATTATATTCCGCAATGGAAAAAGATAGACCAGAAGCAGGACCGCCGGCTGGGACAATTGCGGGCGCTGTTAACCGTTGATCTTTCTCACTTCGCGGCTGCCCGGCACCTGTTGCAGCATTCGGAGTGGGATTTTGCCGCGGTCCGCTTCCCGGCCGCCGGCCAGCTGGCACGAATTTTCCTGCCCTTTCATCCCCCCCGCCGCCCCTGGATCACCGAACGGGACTTTGAAATCTACCACGGCGTCATGCTTGCCGAATGGCGCGCCTGCGACCGGATGCTCGCTGCGCTGCGGCAAGTGGCCGGCCCGGGCGCGACAGTCATGCTTGTTTCCGGTCATGGCACCCGGCTGCCGGACATGCCGCCGGCCGGCTTTCCGCAAAATGATGAGCACGGCTGGAAACTGCCGCACGGCCTGCTGGCCGCCGCCGGCCCCGCCCTGCACCGCGACACCCCGCTGCACAGCGCCGCCATCCTGGATATCGCCCCCACCATCCTCACCCTTTTGGGCCTGCCCCTGGGTGAAGACATGGAAGGCCGCATCCTGGTGGAAGCCTTCCAAAAATTTCCTGAAATCCGGCGGATTGATTCTTGGGACAAGGATTTTCCTCCCGTCGCCGAACCGCCCGGCACCGATCTTCCCGCCCCCCCCGCCGCGCAAGGCCTGCGGCAGGAGTCCGAATGGAATGTCGCGCAATCATGCCTGGAGGCCGGCCGCCTCCAGGAAGCGCTCCCGCATTTGGAAATCCTCTTCCGATCCGCGCCCGAACGCCCCGACTTTTGTCATGCCCTTTTTCAATGCCAGCTGGCCCTCGGCCAGTTGGCGGCCGCCCAGGAAACGCTGGAGGTGCTCGTGGAAACCGTCCCGGCAGGCGTGGCGGCGCTGCTGCCGCAGGCCGAATTGGCCCTGGCCCGGCGCGACACAAAAAAGGCGCGCGCGCTCGTCCAGGAAATTCGCCGCCTGCAACCCGCGCACCCCCTGGCGCTCCGCCGCCTGGGCAGCCTGCTGGTGCGCCTGCGCGAATGGCGGATCGTCGCCGAAATGGCCAAAGCCGCGCTCGTTCAATTTGAAAGCGACCCCATCATCTGGCTGGGCCTGGCCGAGGCTTCCTTGCGACTGCAGCAGCCCGCCGAAGCCGAAGCGGCCGCGCGCCGGGCCATCCAGCTCAAGTATTTTCTGCCCGATGCCCATTTCATTCTCACCCGCGCCCTCGTGGCGCAGGGCAAATGGGACGCCGCCCGCGATGCCATGGCCGCCCTGAGCAAGCTGCAGCCGGACAACCGGGCCGCCGCCGGATACAGTCGCCTTATGAATCGCCAGGCGCAACCGAAGCCCAACCCGTAACGCTCGCCACAAAACTTTCGCCCGCATTTCCGCCGGCAGCCAATCTCCGCTCAGGTATTCGTCAATTCACTGGCTGTTGAATTGGACGGCTTGAACCCGTTGGCACACTTTTGGCGGGGTTGAAATCTGCGGAAGTCATTGAAGCTGGTTCTTTCTTTCATTTCCCCAGAGTCTAAGGAACCCATACGGTTCGGAAAAACTGTTGCTGGCCACCCAGGGGCACGGCATAGGGCGACGCCGCGGCCGAGGAGCCCCCGGGAACGTCAAGATATGGCCCCGCGACCTTCGTCGCGCTCTGTAGCTGCGCCGTTCCGCCGTTCGTCGGGTCCGCCCACACCAAACTGGTCTGGCCGCTGGTCTGAATGACTGTGAGGGGGGCAAGTCCCGGAACCAGCTCCACCACTTTGAGGTTCTCGATATTCACCGTGTTGTTTTTGTCGTAACCAAACAGCGCGCCTACGTCCGGACTGCCCTCGACGGTAACCTGCAGTTCCATCTGGTTAACCTGTGAAACGTATTGGTTGAACAGCGCCTGCGCGCCGCTAATGTACGAGGCGATCT
>Ga0181520_10002232_pt1 | contig 36721 bp, 27 predicted proteins | sample PEATcosm2014_Bin_29_FD_132451 | JGI IMG/M metagenome (GOLD analysis project Ga0181520, IMG submission 132451) | Peatland microbial communities from MTU Mesocosm Facility, Houghton, MI, USA - PEATcosm2014_Bin02_30_metaG | ecosystem: Environmental > Terrestrial > Soil > Wetlands > Peat | place... | reverse complement strand
GTTCCGTCGTGAACAGCCCAATTCGACGGGCAGGACTTTCACCTGCGATCCAGCCAGCTTCGCTGGCGCAACGGGTTGACCAAGGTTGACCAGGGTTGACCGGAGCGCGGAATTCGGAACACCGAACCGCCTGAACCGGAACGATTCAGTTCAACCACAGATGAACACCGATGGACACAGATAAAAGCGGGGAAAAAACCGGCTCTCATGAAGGCTAAGCTCAATCCCCAATCGCCGGACGCAGCCGGCGCGAAATCTTTCCGGATCTGTGTGAATCTGTATCCATCTGTGGTTTCAAAATCTTCTGGCTGAATCGCTCCGGCTGAGTGCGGGGCACAGAATGCGGACGGCGGAACTCGAAAGCGCGGCGTTCGGGATGATGCGAAGGCGCGCGGGAACACCCGCCGCGCCCGGAGAGGGGTGGCCGCGAATTCCCGCCACTGCTGGTTGGCAGCCTTCACCTGACCAGCATGACACAGATTTCGCGGGGGTGTTAGTTAGCCGCTAACGCAAAATGCGTTTTTTGACGATTTTTCGTTAGCCGCTAACAGCGGCGGGTTGGGGGCGAGGAAATCCGAGCGTCCGCGCCAAATCGAAACGATTTGGTCTTTAACTGCCCCCTTTTCCGAATGTGTCAATGTCACTTCTCTGCTTGTTTTTTCTTGTACGCAAGCTGTGCAGCTAGCTGACCGTCTCTGTATCCTTCGCGAGAGGCAATCTCGCCCTGCGGGTCTGGGGACTCTCCGACCATTGATGCGGTGTCTCCTCCCGGATCAATAACAAGGGTTCCGTGCGCATCCCAAATTCTGAGGAAGCCATACGTGAACGCCTTGCGATAAACTTCACGCAATCTATACGCCTCATAATTCTTCTCCGTCGCTCTTTGAATCCCCAACTGAGTCAGTCTCTCCGAGTCTGGCATCTGGGATGCGCAGCCGCTCAACATTGTCAGAATTAAAATCGGAAATAAGAGACGCATAGCGGCCTAAATTTAATTCAACGACTGCCGGATCGTATATCGGAATCCGTGTTTCGGTAAATCCAAAAGCTGTAAACCGTTCACGATGAACGGTCCCATGCCTGCTTAAAGGTTCGCTGTTTTTGGCGTAATAGACGTTCCAGGCTGTTCGCACGCACATACGAGCCGCGAGCTTTTGAGCACCCTTGGGCGCACGAAAGCGGCGTGGCGCTTTGCTTCCCGCCGCAGTCCATGATGCCCCGCGCAATTCCGACGCAGCCAGAAATTCCGTTCGCGTCTTGGACTGCGCGGGCAGCGCCAGCGGCGACGGCGCTTTCGCGCGCCCCGCGCGTTGGCTCCGTTTATCCTTGCCAGCAAGCTTTTGGGCGCAGCAGACTGTGCTTTTATTCGCTCCCAATGACTGCTGCATGAATGGTGGAAGTGCCTCAACCGCGCCGGCCTCCCGGCTCCCGGAATTGGACGGCCTGCGGGCCATGGCCATTCTCCTCGTGCTGCTCTCGCACCACCTGGCCTATCTTCCCGTCGCCAGCCTCCGCTGGTTCACCGAGAAGGGCTGGGTCGGCGTGGATCTGTTCTTCGTGCTGTCCGGCTTCCTGATTGGCGGGATTCTGTTGGATCAGCGGCAGTCGCCCAATTATTACCGCGTATTCTACCTGCGGCGGTTCTTGCGGATCGCGCCGCTTTATCTCGTGCTGGTCGTGCCGGGCGTGCTGCTCCTGTCTTGCGGCTTGCAGTCTCATCTGGGCGGGCATTCTCTGGCCAGCCAGTCGGCTCTGAGCCTGTGGTTCTGCCTGTTCTTCGTGCAAAACCTGTTGTTCCCGTTTACCGTGCCGGCCTACCTCGGCCCCACTTGGTCGGTCGCCGTGGAGGAACAATTCTATCTCCTGCTCCCGCCCTTGGTCCGCCACTTCGACGTGAAGAAACTCCTGAAAATCTTGGTGGCCGCCATCATCCTGGCTCCGGTCTTGCGCGGCGTCCTGCTGCTCGCGTGGGGGGGGCAGGCCGCGATGAGTTGTTACATTCTGCTTCCCTGCCGCTGGGATTCCTTGCTGTTCGGCGTGCTGGGGGCGATTGCTTATCGTGACGCCCGGTTTCGCTCCTGGTTCGCCGCCCGGCTGGTCCGGTTGCAAATCCTGTGGTGGCTCCTCCTCGCGGCCTCCCTGGGCCTCCTGTTCACGAGCGGCGAACATTTGGAACCGCGCGTGGCATTTCTCGGCTACACCCTCATTGACGCCTGCTTTGCCGGCACGCTGCTGCTCGCCGTCCTGAATCCGGCCGGCACCCTAAATCGGGTTTTAAGCGTCCCGTTTTTCAAACCCATCGCCGCCATCTCCTACGGCTTGTATCTGCTGCAAAGCCCCATGCTCGCGGTCGTGGAATCGGCTTTTCGCTTCGGGCACGTCCACCCAGAGAAGATCAGTTGGACCGAGACCGGCATTGCCATGGTGTCGCTGACGGCGACGTTTGTCGTGGCGGGTTTGTCGTGGAGGTTCTTTGAAAGCCGCATGATCCGCCTTGGGCATCAGCACCGGTATCAACCCGTCCCGGTTCTTGCCTCGGCAGTGGAGCGCCCCGCCGCGCGGCTCTGAGATTGCGCTAAAACTGCCGCAGAAACCGCGCGTCGTTCTCGTAGAACAGGCGAATGTCGTTGATGCCGTAGCGCAGCATGGCGATGCGCTCGATGCCGAAGCCAAAGGCCCATCCCGTCCAGACGTTGGAATCGTAGCCCACCGTCTCAAAGACCTGCGGATGCACCATGCCGCACCCGGCGATTTCCAGCCAGTCCTTGCCCATCTTCTTCACCAGCGCATTCGAAAAATCAATCTCGTAGCTCGGTTCCGTGTAGCTGAAATAGTGGGGGCGGAAACGAATCTTCACATCGCGGCCCATCAATTCGCGGAAAACAAACTCCACGGTGCCCTTGAGGTCGCCCACGGTCACATCCTTGTCCACGTACAAACCTTCGATCTGGTTAAACGTCGGATTGTGTGTGGCATCGGCGTTGTCCCGGCGATAGACCCGGCCCGGCACAATGATGCGCACGGGCGGTTGCTGCTTCTCCATCACCCGGATTTGCACGGAGGAAGTATGCGTCCGCAGCAGGTACGGCTTTTCGACCGGGGTCTGCCCGTCGGCCGCCGCATTCAAATAAAAGCTGTCCTGCGTGTCGCGGGCCGGATGGTCCGCCGGCGTGTTCAGGGCGTCGAAACAATGATATTCGTCCTCGATTTCCGGCCCGTCCGCCACCGCAAAACCGATTTTGCGGAAGGCCCGCACGATGTCGTCCGTCACCTGCGTGAGCGGATGCAATTTCCCGAGCGCGCGGCGGCGTCCCGGCAGCGTGAAATCCGTCGGTTCCTTCGGCAGCGCGGCCTTGAGCTCCAGTTCCTCCCGGCGGGAAACCAGCGCGCCTTCGAGCTCCACCTTGGCGGCGTTGATGAGCTTGCCGGCGGCGGGCTTTTCCGCCTTGGACAACGTGCCCAACTGCTTCATCAGCGCCGTAAACTTGCCGTTCGGCCCGGTCCACGCGCCCTTGGTCTGCTCCAGCGCGGCGAGGTCGGCGGCGGCCTTCAATTCGGCCAGGGCCGTTTGTTTGAGCGGTTCAATTTGATCGAGAAATCCAGCCATAATTAAGTCGCGGCGCAAGGATAGCGGATGCCGCCGGGAAGCGAAAGCAAAACGGGCGGCCAGCCGGCCGCCCGCAGAGTTGCGTTTTTACGCGGAGTGATTCGTTCAGGCCTTCGCCAGCGTCGCCGCCGGCTTGGACTTCAGCGCGGTCTTGGCCGTGTTGATGATTTCGGCAAACGCGGCCGCATCGGTCGCGGCAATGTCGGCCAGAACCTTCCGGTCCAGCGCCACCTTGGCGGTCTTGAGGCCCTCGATGAAACGGCTGTAGGTCAGTCCGGCCTGGCGGACGGCCGCATTGATGCGGATCTGCCAGAGATAGCGGAACTCGCGCTTTTTCCGCCGGCGGTCGCGGTAGGCATAAACCCGGCCGTGATCCACGGCATCGGAGGCATACCGGTAAAGTTTGGAGCGCTTCAGGCGGTAGCCCTTCGCGGCTGTCAGAATTCTTCCGCGGCGTTTGCGGGAAGCAGGGGAGTTGGTAACACGCATGGTACGTTAAATATTCTTGGTGGTGGTGGGTTCAGCGGCCGAACGGGAGGTTCTGCGTGATGCGATAGGCATCCGTGGAATCCACCTGCGCGTCTTTGCCGAGACGGCGGAGGCGCTTCGCATTTTTGGTTTGGGCCAGGTGCCGGCGGCCGGCATGAGGACGCATGACCTTGCCGGTGGCGGTGATTTTAAACCGCTTGGTCACCGATTTTCTAGTTTTGATGCCTTTGGGACGTCGCATAATAATTCAATTCAGTAGCAAAAGAGGATGGAATCTAGGTATTTTGTCGCGTTGTGGCAAGCACGAAATTTTGCCGGGTCGGCTGGCCATGGGCTGCCTACAAATTCGTGCTGATGTTCGAGGCCGGTCCGCCCGTTGGTTTTGTCAGGTCAATCGGCGCGCCTGCATTCAATTCCGTCAGCACACCGTCCGTGATGTCCGCCTCCGGACCGACATAAATAAACGCCTCCGTGTTGGCCGAGTTGATCACCAGGTTGAAGCCCCCCGCCTTGGCCCGGTCGGCGACCGCCTTCTGAATCTCCACCACGAGATTCCCGCTCATGCGCTGACTCTGGTCCGCCAATTGCGCCTCCGCCTGCCGCTGAAACTGCTCCAGCGTCACCTTGCTGCTGCCGATTTCCTTGGCCTTGCTCGCGGCCGCCTGCTGCCGCCGGTCCCGCTCATCCGCCGAAATCGCCTGGTCGTTGGCCTGATCCAGCAGTTGCTTGTAATCCGTCTCGGCCTTGTCCAGCCCGTCAGCCATGTCCTTCATCTCTTTCCGCAGCTCCAGCTTGCGGTTTTCCAGCGCCGCCGTGGCCTGCCGCGTCTTCCAGTAGCCGTTGAAGATCTTCTTCATGTCCACCGTCGCCACCTTCGTTTGGGCCGTGGCCGACAGCGCCGTGGCCACCAGCAGGAGAACTGTTAAAAGGGTCAGTCGTAAATTTTTCATGGCCGCAAAAGAAAGCATAATTCTCGACAGAAGCCAATCCAAAAAGGTTCATTTTCTTCGTGTCCATTCGCATGGATTCATGTCTAATTCCCGAAATGAAATTGTCCCTTTTGACTATTTTGCTCGGCTTGGCCCTGGGATTGCCGCAGCTTTTGGGTCTGGCCCGGCCCGCGCGACTCGCCGCGGCCGCCCGCAAGTTTCCCCGCAATCTGCCCTCGGGCATCCTCCTCATGCTCCTCGGCACCGCTTGGTTCGTCTGGAACGTCAATCACGAGCCCATCGCCGATTTCTCCACCTTCAAGCCCTACATGATGGCCGCCTTTGTCGCCGTGGGCGTCTTCTCCTGCATCTATGTGCGGGATTTTCTCGCCGTCCGCGGCCTGGCCGTCGTCCTCCTGCTGCTCGGCAAATGCATGGTGGATACCGGCCGGCCCCACCTCGACCAATCGCCTTTCGTGCTCGTCATCCAGGCCTGGGCGTACGTCTTCGTCCTCGCCGGCATCTGGTTCACCATCACCCCGTGGCGGCTGCGCGATTTCATTGACTGGGCCACGGCCACCGAGGCCCGCATCCGGCTGCTCAGCGGCCTCCGCCTCGCCTTCGCCGCCTTCGTCCTCGTCCTGGGCCTCACGGTGTTCCGCACGATGTGACATGAATCTCTCCGATTTCCGCGAGGATTACCGCCGCGGCACTTTGGATCGCGCCGCCCTGCAGCCGAATCCCCTGGCCCAGTTTGAATCCTGGTTTCGCGCCGCCGCCGGCGAGGATTTTCAGAGCCGCTGGCGCAAAATCGGCATCGCCCTCTACAAGCTCTGGAGCGCCCTGTGCAATCATCGGCCCCCGGATATCAACGCCATGACGCTCGCCACCGTGGACGTCCATGGCCAGCCCTCCACCCGCACCGTCCTGCTGAAAAGCGTGGATGCACGCGGCTTCATCTTCTATACGAACTATGACAGCCGCAAGGGCAGGGAACTCGCGGAAAATCCCCGCGCCGCACTCACGTTTTTCTGGCCCGACCTCGAACGCCAGGTCTGCGTCGCCGGCACCGTCACCAAGCTGCCCCTGGCCGAATCCGAACGCTATTTCCAGTCCCGGCCCCGCGGCAGCCGCATCGGCGCCTGGGCCTCCAGCCAAAGCCAGCCCGTGCCTGATCGCGCTTGCTTGGAGGCCAAATGGCGGGAGTTGGAGCGGAAATTCCCGGCCGACGTACCGCTCCCGCCCCAGTGGGGCGGTTACGTCCTTCAGCCGGAGCGAATTGAATTCTGGCAGGGCCGGCCCAGCCGGCTGCACGACCGTTTCAGCTATTCCCGTCAGCCGGACGGTTCTTGGAAGATTGACCGCCTCTCGCCTTGAGGGCTGCGCGGCCGCGCCTTAAAACTTATACGCCACGCCGGCCATCAGCCGCACGTCGTTCTTCTCGTGCTGCAGCGCCGGTTCATTCTCGTAATTGTCGTCCACATACGCTTTCAAGCTCAGCGACTTGGTGAACGACGCTTCGGCGCCGATTTCAAAATTCACCACGTAGTTGTCCCACTTGTCCACCTCGGGGAAAATCTCCACGGTTTGCCAGATCCGCGCGTGGTCGTTGATCCGGTGCTCAAACTTGTCCGCCAGCCGCACCGTTGCAAAGTTTTCGTTCACGTCCCCCAGTTCCTGCGCTTCGTAGTTGACGCCGCCTTCCACCGATAGCGCCGTGTTGGTCTGTTTGAGCAGGTAATAGCCCAGACCCGGGCCGCCGGTGAACCGGTAGTTCACGTTCGCAATGTAATCATGCAACCCGTCCGCGCGCAGATAATCGTAAAATCGCTCGCTGAACAGATGGTTCCACTGAAACGACCCCTTGTACGAGTCCACGGTCTGCACCCCGTTCTGCTCGCCATACGCGGCCGACGCCATGGCCGCATATTCATCCTTGGCCGTCTTTTTGGCTGCCTGATAATCCGCAGTGATCAGCGTCGTGTCCGTGTTGCCGCGCACCACGGTCGCGCCGGCGCTAATGGAGTTGTTCCACGCCCCTTTCGGCTTGCCCGGCGCCGCCACCACCGGCATCGAAAACGTCACCGGCAGCGACACCGCATTGGTTACGATCACCACATTGGTGACCGTCACGGTGACAAAATTGGTCACCGTCACATAATTGGTTTGCGCGGCGGCCACGCCGCCCAACGCCGCCAGAAGCGGGGCGAACACAAGAATTTTGCTGGCTGCTATCATCAGATAAGCTTGCGCATAAGAACAAAACTGGCCGCCACTGGCAAGCGGCAAGTGCATTTTTAATGTTCCTAAGCTATTTTCTTCAAAAAGCTTCTGGGCGGCGCCACGCGCCGCAAGGCCGCCGGCTCACTTCGCGGGTTCTGCGTCGCCGGTCTCTTCTTTGTCTTCGCTGATCACCTGCGCAATGGCCTGCAGCTTGTCTTCCCCTTCCAGTTCCACCAGCTTCACGCCCATGGTGTTGCGGCCGGCTTCGCGGATGTCCTTCACCGACGTCCGCACCATCTGCCCGCCCACCGTGATCAGCATGATCTCGTCGTTGTCGCGAACCGTCAGCGCCCCGATCACGCCGCCGGTCTTGTCGCCAACCTTCATGGTGATGCGTCCCTTGCCGCCGCGCGATTGCTTGCGCGTGCCGCTCTCGGATTGCACCAGGTATTCGTCAAACGCCGTCCGCTTGCCCACGCCGTTTTCGCCCGCCACCAACAGCGCGGCGTCCGGCACCACCACGGCCAGCGCCACCACGGCGTCGCTTTTCTCCAGCGTAATGCCCTTCACCCCCGCCGCCGCGCGGCCCATCGAACGCACGTCCGCTTCGCTGAACCGGATGCTCATGCCCCCCCGCGTGATCAGCACCACGTCGTCCCCCTCGTCGCCCCCTTCGAGGTTCCCCCGCGTCTGTTTCACATCTATCAGCGTGTCGCCCGGCTCGATCGTGATCGCAATGATCCCGCCCTTGCGCACGTTGCCAAAATCCTTCAGCGCCGTCTTCTTCACCGTCCCCAGCTGCGTCGCAAAGAACAGCTCTCCCGCCTGCGTCCACGTCACGTCTTCCCGGTTCGCATCCGTCTTGGACACGATCCGGATCAGCGCCGCGATCTTCTCGTCCGCCTTCAGCTCCAGCAGATTCGCAATGCTCCGCCCCTTCGCCGCCCGACCCATGTCCGGAATCTCATGCACCCGCTCCACGTACACCCGCCCCGTGTTGGTGAAAAACATCAGGTAATCATGCGTGCTGGCCGTGAACAGGTGCTCCACAAAATCATTGTCCTCGGCCGTCTCGCCCTCCCGCGTCGTCATGCCAATCACCCCCTTGCCCCCGCGCCGCTGCGCCCGGTACTGGCTCACGTTCGTCCGCTTGATCAGCCCGCTGTGCGTCAGCGTGATGATCACGCCTTCGTTGGCGATCAGGTCTTCTATCGCAATCTCACCCTCGTCCGGCACGATCTGCGTCTTGCGCGGCGTGGCGTGCTTTTCCTTGATCGCCGCCAGCTCCGCCTTGATGATCCCCATCACGCGCGATTCCTTGGCCAGAATGTCCAGCAGGTCCTTGATGACTGCCATCAGCCCCTGGTATTCCTTGACCACCTTGTCTATTTCCAACCCCGTCAACTGGTACAACCGCAGGTCCAAAATTGCGTCCACCTGCCGCTCGGTCAGCCCGTAGCGCCCCGCCTGCAGCCGGCTCTCCTGCCGCACCAGCACGCCCCACTGCTCCACCTGCGCCCGCGACCATTCTATGGCCAGCAATTTCACCTTCGCCTCGTCCCGCGTCTTGCTGGACCGGATGATGTGGATGAATTCATCCAAATTCGACAACGCGATGATGTACCCCTCCAGCAGCTCCGCGCGCTCCTCCGCCTTCCGCAATTCAAAACGCGTCCGCCGCAGGACCACCTCGCGGCGATGCTCGATGTAGCATTGGATGATCTCCTTCAGGTTCAGCGTCTTCGGCCGGCCATGATCAATCGCCAGCGAGTTCACGCTGAAGGAAATCTCGAACTGCGTGTGCTGGTGCAGATTCGCAATCACCACCTTCGCCACGGCGTCGCGCTTCAGCTCGATCACCAGCCGGCAGTTCTCGTCCGACTCGTTCCGCATCGCCGAAACTTCCGTGATCACCTTCTCGTTGACCAGATTCGCAATCTGCTCTTCCAGCCCGGCGCGATTCACGTTGAACGGAATCTCCGTGATCACCAGTTGCTCCCGGTTGCCCCGCAACTCCTCCACCCCCACGCACCCGCGCAATTTCACGCTGCCTTTGCCGGTGTGAAAATAATTCTTGATGCCCTCCACGCCGCAGATCACGCCACCCGTCGGGAAGTCCGGCCCCTTGATGAACTTCATCAGTTCCGGAATCGTGATGTCCGGGTTGTCAATCTGCGCGCAAATTCCGTCCACCACCTCGCCCAGGTTGTGCGGCGGCATGTTCGTCGCCATCCCCACGGCGATGCCTGTCCCGCCGTTCACCAGCAGGTTCGGAAACGCCGCCGGAAACACCGTGGGTTCCGTCAGCCGCTCGTCGTAGTTCGGAACGAAATCCACCGTCTCCTTGTCCATGTCGGCCATGAGCAGCGTGCCCAGGTGCGTCAGCCGCGCCTCGGTGTACCGCATGGCCGCCGGCGGATCGTTTTCCACGGACCCGAAATTGCCCTTGCCGTCCACCAACCGTTCCCGCATCGCCCACGGCTGCGCCATGTGCACCAGCGTCGGATAAATCACCGTCTCGCCGTGCGGATGGTAGTTGCCCGATGTGTCGCCGCAAATCTTCGCGCACTTGATGTGCTTGCGCCCCGGAAACAGCGACAGGTTCTCCATCGCGTACAAAATGCGCCGCTGCGAGGGCTTCAACCCGTCCCGCACGTCCGGCAGCGCGCGGGCAATGATCACCGACATCGAATAATCGAGAAACGAGTTCTTGATCTCGTCCGCAACATTGATTTTGGCGATTTTTTCGCCCTGTGTGTACGCGCCGCCCGGCTGCGCTGGCAGTTGTGGCGGCGGGTTGGATTCAGTCTCGTCTGGCATGATAAAAATTTACTTTCGCCCCGGGCAAATCACACGTCCAGGTTCCGAACATTCAAAGCGTTATCTTCAATGAACTGGCGCCGCGGCTCCACTTCGTCGCCCATCAATTTCACGAACATCTCCTCCGCTTCCACCGCGTCCGTGAGGTCAATCCGCAGCAGCTTCCGCTTGATGGGGTTCATCGTGGTTTCAAACAGCTCTTTCGCGTCCATTTCGCCCAACCCCTTGAACCGCGTCATCTGGATGCCCTTCTTTCCCACCATTTTCACCCCGGAAAGAATCTCCGGAATCGAGAACAGCGGCGTCACCGTCGAGCGGTCGCCCTCTCCCTCCGTCAGTTCAAACAGCGGCTTGTCCTGCGCCGCATAATGGTCCACCGCAAGGCCTTTCTTCGCCACCTTGGTCAGCAGGTCCGCAATCGCCTTGCTCTCCAGGTGCAGGTTGGAAACCGTCGCCCGCCGCGTCGGCCCGTCCTTCCGGCGTTCCGGCTCCGCGTCTCCGGCAGGAAACAAATCCAGGTTCGCGTCCTTGAACGTTTCCAGCTCCTCCGGGGTGAGAAAATAATGCAGTGTCTCGTCGTTGCCGTCGCGCACCTTCGCCATGAACTGGGGCAGGGACCCGTCCCGCGCGCGCTTCTCCACGTAGTCCGCAAAGTCGCCGCCCAGCCGCTTGATGTGCGTGGCGTGCTTGTTCAGCGATTCCAGCAGCGCCAGGATTTCCTCGAGCTGCGCGGGATTGAACTCCCGGCCGTCCGCCAGGTTCCGCAGCTTCACTTCCTCCACGCCGTTTTGCAGCAAAATCCGGTTCAACTGCACGTCGTCATCAATGTAGTCCGTCCGCTTCTTCCGTGTCACCGAATACAGCGGCGGCTGCGCAATGTACACATACCCCAGCTTCACCAACTGCGGCATCTGCCGGTAGAAAAACGTCAGCAGCAGCGTCCGGATGTGCGAGCCGTCCACGTCCGCGTCCGCCATGATGATGATCTTGTGATACCGCAGCTTTTCGATGTTGAACGCGCCTTCGCCCTCGCCGTCACCGATGCCCGTTCCAATGGCCGTGATCATCGTCCGGATTTCATGGTTCTGTAAAATTTTGTCCAGCCGCGCCTTCTCCACGTTCAGCAGCTTGCCGCGAATCGGCAGAATCGCCTGGAACTTTCGGTCCCGGCCCTGCTTCGCCGAACCACCGGCCGAGTCGCCCTCCACAATGTACAGCTCCGTGTTTTCCGGGTCGCGATCCGAACAGTCCGCCAGCTTGCCCGGCAGTCCGCCGCCGGTCAGCGCCGATTTGCGCACCGCCTCCCGCGCCTTCCGCGCCGCCTCCCGCGCGCGCGCCGCGTTCAGCCCTTTCTCCACAATCCGCTTGGCCACCGGCGGATTCGCGTCAAAATACTGCATCAACCCCTCGTACGTCACCGATCCCGTGATGCGCTCCACTTCCGGCGACAACAGCTTCACTTTCGTCTGCGACTCAAATTTCGGGTCGCTGTGCTTCACCGAAATCACCGCCGTCAGCCCTTCCCGCACGTCGTCGCCCGTGATCTGCGGGTCCTTTTCCTTCAATAATTCGTTGGATTTGGCGTACTGGTTGATCGCCCGCGTCAACGCGCTCCGGAAGCCGGACATGTGCGCGCCGCCGTCCGGATTGTGAATCGTGTTGGTGTAGCACAGCACTTGGTCGTTGTAGCTGTCGTTGTACTGCATCACCACTTCCACGTGCACCTCGATCTCCTTGTCGTCCAACTGCTCCCGCGTTTCCTTGCGGAAGGAGATCGGCTTGGGATGCAGCGGCACCTTGCTCTTGTTGAGCAGCTTGACAAATTCCTCCGTCCCGTTCTTGAAATAATACGTCTCCGGCTTGGCGTTCGGCTTCCGCTCGTCGGTGAACACAATCTCCAGGCCTGAATTCAAAAACGCCAGCTCGCGCAGCCGCTGGCTCACGATGTCCGCCTTGAACTCGGTCGTCTCGCGAAAAATCTCCGCGTCCGGTTTGAACGTCACCAGCGTCCCCGTGTTCTTGGTCTTGCCGATCACGTGCAGCTTCTCCACGGTCACGCCCCGCTCAAAACCCATCGCGTGAATCTCTCCGCCGCGCGACACCTCCACTTCAAACCATTCGCTCACCGCGTTCACGCACTTGGCGCCCACGCCGTGCGTGCCCCCGGAAAACTTGTAGCCGCCCTGGCCGTATTTGCCCCCCGAATGCAGCGTCGTCAGCACCAGCTCCACCCCCGGCAGCCCCGATTCCGTGTTGATGTCCACCGGGATGCCGCGTCCGTTGTCGCGAATCGAAATCGCGCCGTCCACATGAATGGTCACCTCGATCCGGGTGCAATACCCGGCCAGATGCTCGTCCACGGAGTTGTCCAGCACCTCCGTCACGCAGTGGTGCAGGGCGCGCTCATCCGTGCCGCCAATGTACATGCCCGGCTTTTTGCGCACCGCCTCCAGCCCCTTGAGCTGGCTCAAATCGTCCGCGTCATAATTGCCGTCTGCAATCTTTCCCGCTGAGGCAAATTGCTCTTCCGTAGAATCCGAAACAGTCTCCATAAATTCAATCTTTCCGCCCGGCCATTTGCGCCAAAACGGATAATCAAAATTTTAGAAAATCGGGGTCTTCCCCACAATGTTTATTTCGGCTTTTTTGACACAAAAAACACCATTACTTGTGCGCTTTTTGCTTGCCTACCAGACATATTGTGGTTCAGAAAATGGAACAAAGGGGCGGACTCCTTCCCAACTCCGGCACCCCCGCGCCCCCCGTCCGGCAGGGCAGGGACGGGGGAAAAAAACGCCCCCTGAAACTTATGAGCCGTGACCAGCCCGGCGACCCGATATTGCCCAGAGCGGAAACCGTTTCTCTTATTCCTACGGGGGGAGACGACAATACTGATATGACCACCCTTGATGACCCACGAGGAAAGCCGCTGCGCATGAATTTGCGCGCGGTCAGGTCCGAAATCGCGCTTAAGGCGAGCGGAGGCGGTAAAAACGGTTGGGATGATTTGTCCAATCCGGATCGTTGAAAGAAGCGGAACCGGTCGTTAGCATGTTGGTTTGCACCGGCTGCCAATTGGGATTGTTGAGATCGGTGCAGGCGTCCACCACCAGTGTTTGGCCGCTGGCCCAGTTGAGGTTGAACCCAAATTGGTTCGCGTGCATACCGAAGCTGGAGTCACCGGTCTGAATTTGCGGCAGCCAGAGTGCGGTCGGCAGAGCGCCAAATCCATCCCAGCCGGCAGTGCCAGGCAAATAATAGGCGGTAACCTGTGGGTCTTGGAGAAATGTGAGCGCACCAACAGACGGTGCGTTGCCTTCGAAAAAGACTGCTTGCAGATTGGCGCATAGCCCGAACGCACCTTCCCCGATCACTTGGACCTGGTTTGGGATGTTCATGTGAGTCAAGCCGCTGCAGCCGGTAAACGCTTCGGACTCCAGGTTGGTCACGCCGTCGGGAATCGTGACTTCATTCAGACCGGTGCAAGTGACGAAGGCACAGGCTCCGATGTCGGTGACGCTGTCGGGAATGACATAACTTCCTGATCGACCGGGCGGGTATTGGACGATCGTGGTTAACTGCTTGTTGAACACTACGCCATCTATGCTCGTGTAGGTGACACTGGAGGCATCCACGCTAAAGTTCAGCAGGCTGGAGCAGCCATAGAACGCTTCCGGTTCGATGCAAATGACGGCGCCGGGAATCACGATGTCGGTCAGACTGGCGCAGCCGCCGAAAGCATCGCTGCCGATGTTTGTGACGCTGTCGGGGATAATAAAGGCCGTCAGATTGCTGCAACCACTGAACGCAGAGCTGCTGATGCTGGTGACGCCAGCGGACATGGTGACGTTGGTCAAGCTCGAACAGCAGGCAAAAACCTGCGTGCCCATGTTCGTCAGCCTGCCGCTGATTGTAACATCAGCTAGATCAGCGCAGAACATAAAGGCATTGTCGCCAACGCTCGTGACGCTACTGGGAATCGTCACACTGGTCAGGTCGGCGCATTGAAAGAACGCATTTGCCGAAATGCTGGCAACGCCGTTGGAAATCGTGACATTAGCCAGACCACTACAACACTCGAACGCCGATGCCCCGATGTTGGTGACACTGCCGGGGATGGCAATGTTGGTCAAGCCGGTGCAGTAGAGGAAAGCAAAACCTCCAATGTCGGTGACGCTGCCGGGGATCGAAATACTGGCCAGGCTGACGCAGGAGTCGAATGTGCCTTCGCCTATACTGGTAAGGCCATTGGGAAGCGTGATATCAATCAGGTTACTGCAATTCTGAAAAGTGCTGTTTCCAAGACTGATGATGCTAGGCGGAATCACGACGTTAGTCAGAGCGAAGCAGTAAGCGAACGCTTCTTGCCCGATGTTGGCGACGCCATTGGGAATATTGAGGCTGGTCAGATTGTCACATCCGGCAAAGGCAGCCGCGCCGATATTCGCAACCGTGCCGGGAATCGTGATGCCGGTCAGACCACAAGAGTCGAATGCACTTTCCCCGATGTTCGTGACGCTGCTGCCAAATGTGATACTGGCTAGATGGAAACAATCTCCAAACATGTCGTTTCCGATACTGGTAACCCCGTCAGCAATGACGGCATTGGTCAGGTCGCTGCAGGCAAACGCACTGTCTCCAATGCTGGTGACACTGCCAGGGATAATGATGCTCGTCAAACCGGCGCAACTGCAAAAGGCGAGCTCTCCAATATTGGTGACACTTCCGGGAATCGTGACGCTGGTCACGGCGGAACCCATAAAGGCATGGTACCCAATGCTGGTGACGGGATAACCATTGGTTGAACTGGGTATGATCACGACACCATTGGTGCCGCTATAGCCAATAATGGTAATCGCGCCACTGTTGGTCGTAAAAGTGAATTGGGCGAACGAGGTTAGGGGCAGCAGCAGCGCAGCACACAGCAGGTAAATTCGAATCAAATCAAGCTGGGGTTTCATATTCTGAATTTTTTCATTTGCTCACGTCCCCGAGTTCCATTCCAACCAGATTTTGCCTTTTGTTCTCCATCATTCAGCTTCCCCATTCCGCAGTGCCTGTCTCCATCACGAGAGTGACCGCCCCCCAGGGAGAAGGCTGGGATGAGGGGGAAGGGGGTCTCCAACGGGCCAGCCGTGATCTGCTCTTTGAGATACCACTGCCTTGGCTTTACCCAAAAAAAATGTCACGGAACCAAAACATTTGTCACCCGCCGTCTCTCCCGCTAACCTCCGCCTGTGCCTCTTCATCGCGAACACCTCCTCGCGCCCCTGAAACAGTTCTTCGGTTTCAGTTCCTTTCGGCCGCTCCAGGAGGAAATCATGCGCGACTCCCTCGCCGGCCGGGATGTCGTGGCCATCCTGCCCACCGGCGGCGGCAAATCCCTCTGTTTCCAGCTCCCCGCCCTCATCCGGCCCGGGCTCACCGTCGTCGTCTCGCCGCTCATCGCCCTCATGAAGGATCAGGTGGATGCCCTGCAATCCGCCGGGGTCGCCGCCACTTTCTTGAATTCTTCGCTGCCCGCCGGCGAGTCCCGCCCCCGCCTGCGCGGCCTGCACCAGGGCGAATTCCGCCTCCTCTACGTCGCCCCCGAGCGACTGATGCTCTCTGGCTTCATCGAGGACCTCAAGCAATGGCACGTCAATCTCCTGGCCATTGACGAGGCCCATTGCATCAGCGAATGGGGCCACGATTTCCGCCCCGAATACCGTCAAATCGCCACCCTGCGCGACGTCCTCCCCGGCGTCCCCATGATGGCCCTCACCGCCACCGCCACCGAACGCGTCCGCCTTGACATCGTCGCGCAACTGCATCTCCCCAATCCCGCGGTTTACGTCGCCAGTTTCAACCGGCCCAATCTCACTTACCGCGTCGCCGCCAAAACCGGCGCCTACCACCAGGTCCTCGCCTTCATCCGCGCCCGCCGGGGCGAAAGCGGCATCGTCTATGTCCAGGCCCGCAAATCCGCCGATGCCCTCGCCGCCAAGCTCGCCGCCGACGGCATCAAGGCGCTGCCTTACCACGCCGGCTTGAGTTCCGCCGAGCGCGCCCAAAACCAGGAGGCCTTCCGCCGCGACGAAGCCCGCGTCATTTGCGCCACCATCGCCTTCGGCATGGGCATCAACAAACCCAATGTCCGCTACGTCATTCATTACGACCTCCCCAAAAACATCGAGGGCTATTACCAGGAAACCGGCCGCGCCGGGCGCGACGGCCTGCCCGCCGAATGCCTCCTCCTCTTCACCCCCGGCGACCGCATCAAGCAGATGCGCTTCATTGACGAGAAAACCGACCCCCGGGAACGCGAGATCGCCCGCGCCCAGCTTGAGCAAATGCTCCATTACGCCGAAATCGCCTCCTGCCGGCGCGAGTTTCTCCTGGGCTATTTTGGTGAGAAATTTATCGCCCGGCCGCCGGCTCCCCGACCGGGCGCCGGCCAGCCACCCCCCGCCGCCGCGGCGGCCGGCGAAAACAACTGCGCCGGCTGCGATAATTGTCTCGCCCCCCGCGCCACTTGGGACGGCACCATTGCCGCGCAGAAATTTCTCTCCTGCGTCTATCGCATCCGCGAGCAAAGCAATTTCGGCGTCGGCGTCCAGCACGTCGTCGAGGTGCTCTGCGGCGCCGATACCGAAAAAATCCGCAGGTTCGGCCACCACCGGCTGTCCACCTATAACATCGGCGCCGAACATACCCGCGCCGAATGGGGCGCCATCGGGCGCGAGCTCGTCCGGCTCGGCCTCTTGTTCCAAAATGCCGAAAAGTTCAACATTGTCGAACTGACCGCCGCCGGCATCGCCGCCCTCAAATCCCGCACCAAGATCACCCTCACTCGGCCCGTCGCCTCCACCCAGCCCGAACAGTCCCGCGTGGGTGAAATCGCCTGCGACGAAGTCCTCTTCGAGCAATTGCGCGGCCTGCGCAAACAGCTTGCCGATCAACGCGCCGTGCCGCCCTATATCATCTTCTCCGACGTCTCCCTGCGCCAGATGGCCCGCGCCTATCCCGCCAATAACCAGGAATTCTCCCACATCACCGGCGTGGGCGACCGCAAGCTCCGCGAGTTCGGCGACAGCTTCCTCCGCGAAATCGCCGCCCACTTGCAATCCCACGCCCGCCAGATCTTCGCCGACGATTCCTTTACCGCGCCCGTGGATTCCATGCCCCGCCGGTCAGGGCTCTCGGACACCGTCCGTGAGACCTTGAATTTCTTCCGTCAGGGGAAAACCGTGCCCGAGATTTCCCGCCTCCGCCATCTGAAGGATGGTACTATCTACACCCATCTGGAAGAAGCCATGCTCGCCGGCGAAACCGTGGACGTAAACCACCTCGTTTCCGCCCCCGCCCAAAAGGAAATCGCCGCCGCCTTCGCCAAACACGGCTTCGGCAACCTCTCCGGCGTGGTCGAATCCCTCGGCGGCAAATACGGCTACGGCCCGTGCCGTCTCGTCCGCGCCGCCCTGCAAAAGTAAAAACCCCGCCCCCATGACGCGAACGGAATTGCCGGGCGCGTTGGTCTTGGGCGGGGCGTCAAGCAGTGCGCAGACATGTCTGCGCTTTGGGTCCATCCTCAATCCTCCATCCTCTTCGATTGCCGCCATCGCCTCGCCCCGCAAGCGCCATTGGACATTTGCCCCAGTATGGTGGATGTTCCTCCCAGAACGTCTGAGCGGCGAAATGCAAAAGAACTGTTATCTTGTTCTTGGCGTGGAGGCCACCGCGACGCCCGCGGAAATCAAGGCGGCTTTCCGGCGTCGGGCCATGGAGGTCTATCCCGACCGTTTCGGCTCCGAGAGTGTCGCCTTTCAGGAGCTGCAGGACGCCTACGCCGTCCTGAGCCACCCCGACCGCCGCCGACATTACGACCGCCACAGCCCGCCTGCGCCCATGTGCCGCGCGCCCTGGGGCCCGGCGCCCGAACCCGTGCCGCGCTGGCCGGGCGGCGATGAACCCATCGCCGCCCCCGCTCCCGAGTTTCACGAAATCGCCATCGCGGAGTCCGCGGCAACCTTCCATCCGTCCTTCGAAGAACTCTTCGCGCGCCTGTGGGGCAATTTTGAAGACCGGCCGCGCCCAAAATCCGAAACGCTCGAAAACCTTACGCTGGAGGTCGTCGTCACCGCTGAGGAAGCGCTTGTCGGCGGCCGGGTGCGGGTGCAGGTGCCCGGGTTGGCCACCTGTCCCACCTGCGGCGGCCACGGCGGGCTTGGGACCTATCAATGCTGGCGCTGTGCCGGCGCCGGCGCGGTGGCCCTGAATTACCCCTTGGAGATCGCCTATCCTCCCGGCATTCGGGACGGCCACGCCACCCGGATTTCCTTGAACCGATTTGGCATCTATAACCTGTATTTAACCATCCTGTTTCGCGTCACTGACACGGAGCTTGCGAACTAACGAAAGGCGTAACCATGACTCCCAAACTGCTGATTGTAACGGACTTGGGCTTGCTCAAAGCGTACAAGGTTCTCACCACCCCCAAAGGCTCCCTGCATTTGGACCCCATCGAAACGGTCGTGCTGGACGAGGCCCGTCAGCGGGTGCTGGATAAAGTGACCGACCTTGCCGGCCGCCGGGGCTCTCCCACGCGCAACGCCGGGGGCGCACCCTTGGCCGACGCCCACAATCTGCAACTCGAAACCCGTCGCCGGCTCGTGAAGAAGATCGCCGGCCTCATTGAAACCTTCGTCCAGAAGAACGCCGAGTGCGGCCTCTGGCTGGCGGCCCGCCGCGAAATCAACGCCTCCATCCTGTCCGCCCTCCTCAAAAACGTTCGCCACCGCATCGAAGCCAATCTGCCGCTGGACCTCGTCCATGCCGACGGCCAGGAGCTCATCGCCAATTTCGCCCCCGCCATTTTCCTGAAACCGATGATTCCCTCCCGCCTTTGACTTGGCCGTCGCAGCGCGACGCCGTGACAATAGCCGGGCGTTTTCAACGCCCGGTGCAATTTGGCATCGCCAAAGTCCCGCAGGGACGGCTGATGGGGCGCCAAGTTCCACAGTGGAATTCGACTCCCCAATTTTGCGGAGATTGTCTGGCTGAACGCCAAAGGCGTGGCGGACAATATTCGTGCAACCGGTTGGGTTCGTGCGTTGCCGCGCGATCCTTTGGCCAGAGCCAACCTCCTGTTCCGCAACAAAAATCGTTTATCTATTGGCAAAATACGCTTCTAAAATTCCATTCAGTTTCATCCGCATTCCCCGATAGTTCTTCGGTGTGAAAGACTATCGGCTGTCACTCGGGTCATGCGATCTGCCGCCCAGCGACAACATCGTGGCCTCAATCTTTTGCGCGCATCAATCAACATGAAGAATTGGACCATTGGGAAAAGAATCGTCTCGGGCTTTGCCGTCTTGATCCTCATCACCGCGGTGCTGGGCGTGCTGGCGGTGATCAACATGCGCCGCACGGAAACGGAGGCAAAGCAACTCGCGGAGTTGAAAGTGCCGCAGGTGCGGGTGGCCAACGAGGTGGAAAGATCCGCTCATCTCACGCTGTATCAAATGCGCGGTTACGGCGATACCGAGCAGACCAATTTTCTGCAAGTCGGGTTGCAAAACCTCGAAGCCACCAAAAAGCGCATCGCCGAAGCCAGGGATTTGGGCGCCACATCGCCTTTGCTGGCGAGCCTCAAAACCGCGGCGGAAAAAGAAGAAAACAAGATCCGGCTCTACGACCAATACGTCCGGCAAACCATGGCGAAAACCGAAGGCATCCAGCAGAATCGAAAAGAGCTGGATGTCGCCGCACAAGCCTTCATGACGAATTGCACCGGTTATCTCAATGAGATGAACAGCACCATGGTGGCGGAATTGAATACGAACACGCCAGCCGACGTTTTTCGAAGCCGGTACCTGAAGATCACTGTGATCGGCGAGGTGATGGATGCCGGTCAAACCGTGCGGATTGCCGCCTGGCGTGCCCAAGCGGAACGTGATCCACAGCAGCTGATTGATGCCCAAACGAACTTCGCCACCATTAAGGCCAAACTGGATGCACTGCGTCCACTCACGGCCCAAGCCGCCAATCTCCAGCGGATCGCCGGCTGCCAGGCCGCCGCCGATGCTTATAAGCAAGGGATGAATGATCTGCTGGCCAACTGGCAGGCAAGAGACGAAGTGAGCAGGGTCCGGCTGGCGGCTGGAACGGAACTTCTCTCCGAAGCTCAAAACATAGCGGAGGATGGCCTGACGGATACTACCAGCGCCGCCGGACAAGCCGCGAATCTTCTCTCTTCCGCAACCTTCATTGTCGCGGGCGGCTTGGCGGTCGCCATTATGATCGGAGTGACCCTGGGGATTTTCATCACGCGCGGCACCAATCGGGTTCTCAATCGTGTCGCCGCCTCGCTCCATGACGGATCCAATCAGGTGGCCGGTGCGGCGGGGCAGGTGGCTGCCGCCAGCCAGACGTTGGCGGAAGGATCCAGCGAACAAGCCTCGTCGCTGGAGGAAACCAGTTCTTCGCTCGAGGAAATGGCTTCCATGACCAAACGCAACGCCGAGAGCGCCCGGCAAGCCAATGCCCTCGCCAAGCTCGCGCGCGAAGCCGCCGATAAAGGCGTCACCGACATGCAATCCATGTCTTCGGCGATGGAAGCCATCCAAGGGGCCAGCGGGGATATTGCGAAGATCATAAAAACCATTGACGAAATTGCTTTCCAAACCAACATCCTCGCGCTGAATGCGGCCGTCGAGGCCGCCCGCGCCGGGGAGGCGGGGATGGGATTTTCCGTGGTGGCAGACGAAGTGCGCAACTTGGCTCAGCGCAGCGCCCAAGCGGCCAAGGAAACCGCCGCCAAGATTGAGGACGCCATCGTTAAGACGGGCCAGGGTGTGGAGATCAGCAGCAAGGTGTCGGCGGCCCTCGGCGATATTGTCGCCAAGGTGCGCCAGGTGGACCAACTGGTGTCCGAAATTGCCACGGCCTCGCGAGAACAGACTGACGGGGTTACGCAAATCAATTCCGCGGTCGGTCAAATGGACACGGTGACGCAAAGCAACGCGGCCTCTGCCGAGGAAAGCGCCGCCGCTGCCGAAGAGTTGAGCGCCCAGGCCGAAGGCATGAAACAGTCGGTGGCTGAACTGCTCCAACTGGTGGGCAGACAGACCGCCGCTGGAGCGCCGGCGCCTGCTGTGCGCCAGAGCAAACCGGTGCTTCACCGCGCGGTCCGTTCGACGATCCCTTGTCCATCCAAAGTTGCAACGAATCCCGGCATCAAAACGATTACGAGCGCATAGTGGCGATGGTCAGTGAACACGGCGCCAGCACGCGGGCGGCACTTGAATTGAAGCGGATGTCCGGCGACTGGCCGCCAATATGACCGTTTTGCGCTTTCGCGGTTAACGGTCGGGCGTGCGAGCCCTCCCCAATAATTCGCGGAAATTGTAATTCGCGTCACCCCTTGTCTTTGCATCTGTGTCCATCTGTGGTTAAGTCTGAATCGTTCTCGCTTAGACTGGCTTTTTGCCACCCCAAACCCTATTTTTCCCGGATGGAATTGACCGAAAATTCGTTCTCACATCCTGACCAATTTGTCCGCCGTCACAATGGCTCGAATGCCCGGGAAACCGGCGAAATGCTCACCGTCTTGGGCTTTAAGAGCTTGGACGCTCTCGTGGACGCTGCCGTGCCTGCGCCCATTCGTTCCCACCAAAAGCTGAATCTGCTGCCCGCCAAAAGCGAATTCGAGGCCCTCGCCGAACTCAAGCGCATCGCCTCCGCCAACAAGGTCTTCCGTTCCTTCATCGGCCAGGGCTACTACGATTGCATCACCCCGGCCGTCATCCAGCGCAACGTCCTCGAAAACCCCGGCTGGTACACCCAATACACCCCCTATCAGGCCGAAATCTCCCAGGGCCGCCTCGAAGCCCTCCTGAATTTCCAGACCATGGTCAGCGACCTCACGGCCCTCGACATCGCCAACGCCTCGCTGCTCGATGAGGGCACCGCTTGCGCCGAGGCCATGATGATGTGTCACCGCTTCAAGGGCTCGGCTACGCGCAACGTGTTCTTCGTCTCGGAAAACTGTCACCCGCAAAATATCGCCGTCGTCCGGACCCGCGGCGCGGCGCTGGGCGTCGAAATCGTTGTCGGCAACCACGAAACGTTCTCCTTCGGCGACAAGGTTTTTGGTGCCCTCGTGCAATATCCCGACACTCTTGGCGCCATCCATGATTACTCCGGTTTTGCCGAGAAAACCCACGCTGCGGGCGCCCTGTTCGCCGTCGCCACCGATCTGCTGGCGCTCACGCTTATCAAGCCGCCGGGTGAATTCGGCGCCGACCTCGCCGTGGGCAGCGCCCAGCGCTTCGGCGTCCCCCTGGGCTACGGCGGACCCCATGCCGGGTTCTTCGCCACCCGCGACGAGTTTAAACGCCAAATGCCCGGCCGCCTCGTCGGCGTCTCCAAGGATATCCGCGGCAAGCCGGCCCTGCGTCTGGCCCTCGGTACGCGTGAGCAGCATATTCGCCGCGAAAAGGCCACCAGCAACATCTGCACCGCCCAGGCGCTCCTCGCCAATATGGCGTCCCTTTACGCCTGTTATCACGGCCCGGACGGTCTTAAAAGCATCGCCGCGCGCGTCCATGCCCTCACCCGCGCCCTCGCGGCCGGATTGGAAAAACTCGGCTGCCAAGTGGGGCAGGGGACCCAACCCTATTTCGATACGCTCACGATTAAACCCGGCCGCAAATCCGCCGCTGACATCTTGAAATTGGCCGCCGCGCACGAAATGAACTTCCGGCCTCTGGACGACCATACCCTCGCCATTTCGCTCGACGAGACGACGAGCCCGCAAGAGGTGGCCGAAATCTGGCGGATTTTCAACGGCGATAAACCCGTGGATTTCAAACTCGCTGAACTGGCCGCCAGCCGACAGCGCTCCATCAACAACCGGCAGTCCCAGTTTCTCCAGCATCCCGTCTTCAGTCGCTATCATTCCGAAACTGAGATGCTCCGCTACATCAAACGGCTCGAATCGCGCGACCTTTCGTTGACGGCCTCGATGATTCCGCTTGGTTCCTGCACAATGAAGCTGAACGCCGCCGCGGAAATGCTCCCCATCTCCTGGCCTGAATTCGCCAAAATTCATCCGTTCGCACCCCTCGGCCAGGCGCGCGGTTACCAGATCCTGTTCCAAAACCTGGAGGACTGGCTTGAGGCCTGCACCGGTTTCGCCGGCGTCTCCTTGCAACCCAACGCCGGTGCCCAGGGCGAATACACCGGCATGCTCGTCATCCGCGCCTACCACCAGTCGCGTGGCGAAGGCCATCGCAATGTGTGCCTGATTCCCACCTCCGCCCATGGCACCAATCCCGCCAGCGCCGCCATGGCCGGCCTCAAAATCGTCCCCGTCGTCTGCGACCCCAACGGAAATATTGACGTCGCCGATCTCCGCGCCAAAGCCGAAGCCCATCAGCGCGACCTCGCCTGTCTCATGGTCACTTATCCCAGCACGCACGGCGTTTTTGAGGCCGCCATTCGTGAGATGTGCGAAATCATCCACGCCCACGGCGGCCAGGTTTACATGGATGGCGCCAATATGAATGCGCAACTCGGTCTCACCTCGCCCGGATTCATCGGCGCCGACGTCTGCCATCTCAATCTGCACAAGACGTTTTGCATCCCGCATGGCGGCGGTGGCCCCGGCGTCGGACCCATCGCGGTCGCCAAACATCTCGTTCAGTTTCTGCCCAGCCATCCGTATTTCACGGCCCGCTTGGAAGCGCGCAACGGCAAACATCACATCGGCCCCGTCACCGCCGCCCCTTGGGGCAGCGCCAGCATCCTGCCGATCTCCTGGATGTACATCGCCATGATGGGCGCGGACGGTCTCGTCCAAGCCACCCAATACGCCATCCTCAACGCCAACTACGTCTCCAAACGCCTGGAAAAATATTTTCCCACCCTGTACCGCAATAACGGTCTCGTTGCCCACGAGTGCATCCTCGACCTCCGCGCCTTCCACAGCGTCACCGCCGAGGACGTGGCCAAGCGCCTGATGGATTACGGATTCCATGCCCCAACCCTCTCGTTCCCGGTCGCCGGCACCCTCATGGTTGAACCGACCGAAAGCGAGTCGAAGTACGAATTGGACCGCTTCTGCGATGCCATGATCTCCATTCACGCCGAAATGACCGCCGTGGAAAACGGCTCGGCTGATGCCAAAAACAACGTGCTCAAGAACGCCCCGCACACCGCCGACCAAGTCGCCACCGATCATTGGAACCACCCTTATTCCCGCGACCAGGCCGCCTTTCCGGTCAAAAGCCTGCACGAATTCAAATTCTGGCCCCACGTCAGCCGCGTGGACAACGTCTTCGGCGACCGCAACCCCGTATGCTCGTGCGCCGGCATGGAAAATTATTCATAACCATCTGAAGTGAACGCGCAGACCGGCTCGCGCTGAAGTCGCGACGGAGAACAGCCTGGGGTGAGTTCGCCACACCCCGGGCGAACTTTCAACGGACGTCGCGTCGTCGCGAAGCGACGAGGGACATTAGCCAGACACGCCAGTGTCTGGTGTAAGCGCTTGAGAACAGTCCGTCCTGAAGGGACGAATTACACATGCAGACTAAGCTAGACATTCTCCTGTCTCCGTCCTACTTTTGAAATCGTGAACCCCGAATCAAGGCCCAAGGCACGTCGCATGGCGTGTATCCTCTCTGCCTGCGGCGTGGTCTGCCTCATTCTGGCCCTGCTGGTGGGAAAGAGTTCCTCCGACTTTGTCCGCGCCGCCGTTCGTACCAGCGGCAGGATCATTGCGGTGATTAAGAAGGAGGGCGACGACGGCCCGCGCTTTTATCCGGTCATCGTTTTCCGGGATCTCCAAGGCGCCGAACACCAGATCGAATCGCCTTCCGGCGGCAATCCCTCGGCCTATATCGTCGGCGAGACGGTGTCTTTGCTCTACAATGCCAACAATCCCGGCAATGTCCGGATGGACTCGTTCTGTGCGCTCTGGGGATTCGCGCTGCTGCCCGCCATTATCGGTCTCGCCAATCTGCTGGGCGGCGTGGCGCTTTGGTTCCGTCCCACGCCGGCCTCAAGCTCCCACTCCGCAGTCCTTCAGTGAGCGGCCACCGGGCGCAGCTCACGCAGGCTTGGATCGCACGCTGAAGCTTTTCCACATCCGCGCCGGCAACAACCCGAGCGCAATGAAGGCTAGCTGGCTCACCACGAAGAGCACCAGCCATTTGAACGCGGCCTCCGTGAAACCGTAGCTGTGCAGGCCGATGCCCAGCATGTTCACGCCAAACCAGGACCAGGCCGTGACCACGTTGCCGAAGATCGCGCAATTCACCAGCCCGCGTTCGCGCACGATGCCGCCCCAGCGCAGGTGCAGAATCAGCGCGTTCCACAACACGATGATCAGCGCGCCGTTCTCCTTGGGGTCCCAGCCCCAGAACCGGCCCCACGATTGGTCGGCCCAAATGCCGCCCAGCACCGTGCCCACAAAGCTGAACAGCGTCGCAAAGCACACAATGCCGTAAATCATCCGCGCCAGCGATTTGCCCGTGGCTTCGTCCAGCGTCTTGGTGAACATTCCGCGCAGGACGTAAATCAGCGCCAGGAATCCCGCCACAAACGTGCTCGCGTATCCCACCGTCACGGCCACCACATGCGTCGCCAACCAGAAATTCGTGTCCAGCACCGCGCGCATCATTTCCATCGTGTCGCCTTCCAGCGCCAGATGATGCGCAATGATCAGCGTGATGAACCCGATGCCCGCCGCCACCACCGCCCCAATGCCGTTCTTGTGGAACTTCTCAAGAATGAGACCGAGCAGGCACGCCCCCCAGCCAATGAAAATCGCGGATGAATACAGGTTCGTCACCGGCGGCCGCCCCTCCAGCACCATGCGATATATCAAGCCGGTCGTGTGAATGACAAAGGCCAGCGCCAGGAGCCAGACCGCCGAACGCCGGAGCGTCTCGGACAAATTGAACCAGGAAAAGCACGCCAGCAACCCGGCCAGCACATAGATCACCATTGCGTTATAAAACGGCTCCATCTGGTTGAAGAACACTTCCGCCTGGGCCGCGGCCACCGCCTTGGGCTGGCTGCCGACCAGCAGGGCGTGGAGATCGCGCAGGGCGGCGTTGAATTCGTCCGGCTGGCCCGCCGCCAAAGCGCCGGTCATCCGCGCATAGTCGCGAATGCCTGGGTCCAACTCCGGATTCTTGGCGTGCGGCGCGTCGAGCAGGGCGTCGCCCATGCGCCGCCATTGGCCGTTGCCGTCGGGCGGCAGCACCAGCGGCGGCTGCATGCCGGACATGTACTGAAACTCCCGGATGTAGGCGGCAAAAATACTAAAATTCGTCTCGTTGTATTTTTGTCCCGCCTGTTGCGCCTGCACCGCCGCGATCCCGTCCGGAATGAGTTGTGCAAACGCCGACACTTCGTCCGGCCAGTTCTGCGCCCCGGCGGGCTGCACCGTGTTTTTCAGGGTTGCATAAAGCTGCAGCCGCTCCTCCATCTTCGCCACGGCATTGTCAAAGGCGGTGCGCGCGGAAGCGTCAATCTTCTGTACGCGCTCGTTTTCCTTGGCAAACGTGTCGAACATCGGCTGGATCTGGTTCCAGGAATAATGCTTCCCGTCCGACTGCTTCGCCGGATCGCGGTCCGGCAATTTCAGCAGGGAGACCAGATCCGGATTATCCACGCGGAACACCGGCCAGTCGTCGGCCACCGCCGGGTTCATCATCACGTTCGCCAGCCACTCGGTCGCCGGAATGATCTTCGGATGCTGATCCCAATCCTTCCACGGTTCCTCATTGAGCGTCTGCTTTTCGCGGATCGCCAGCAGGGAATTGCGCGCCAGCGAGTCCATCGGCTCCACGCGCCCGTTGGCGGTGATGGGCAATTGGCCAAATTCCCCATAGGCGAAATCCTTGTCCTTCGGCGCTTGCAGATTCCCGAGGAACCACACCGCCATCACGAGCAACAGCAATGCCGGCAGCCATTTCTGGAAAATCTTCTTCATAACGAATGATGGTGGTCGCGGCTCATTTCTTTCTTTGTTTCGAGACAAAACCCGCCAGATGAAACAGAAACTGGATCACCAACCCCGCGCCTACCATCGCGCATCCGATATAGGGCGTCAACCAGCCCGGATTCCGTACCACCTGCAGCACCGAGGATGGCGTCCGCCCGGCCTGTTCCGCCACCTGTCCGGCGTCCATCTGGTACTGGTAATAAGTAAAACCTCCGTACCGCAGCGGATGGTTCATGGAGATTTCCACCTCGCGCTTTTCCCCCGTCTGCCGGTTGTCAATCCGCACCCGGCTGCGAAAATCCTTGGGGATGCCCGTGCCCGGATAGACCGTGTGCGTGGCCTTCAGCAAAGTGAGCGAAAAGGGGTGCATGACCCGCGCCGGCCGCATCGTGAAGAGGTAGGCTTTGCCGTTCACCCTGATCACCTGGGGCGCCACCAGTTCGCCGGCAATCTTCTGGGCCATGCCCGCCCCCATCTGTTCGTAACCGCTGCGGACCGCGGCCACCAGCGCCGGATCACCCGCCCAATCGCTCACGACCCAGGTGCCGAGGGATTGCCCGGCGGCGCGGAATTCCAGCACCGCTGTCGGAATGTTGCGCTCGTCCATGGTCTTGACGTCATCCTTCTTGGAGAAATCGAAATTCAAGGCCATGCCGTTGGGCGCCAGCGGCGGTCCGTTTTGCAGCATCGGCGCCCGGAAATTCACATCCGAATTGTGCCAATGGTCCTTCACGCGGATGACGAAGGGCAGGCTGGCGATCTGCATTTCAGTGCCCGCCTTCAGCAGTTTTTCGGGAATGGCCGTCACCTCGTTGCCGGACTGAAAAGTCAGCTCATAATCGGTCGCGCTGTCGGAGTAATTGCGGGTCTCGCCCTCGGTGAAGTGCATTTGGAGTTCGTGCGAAAGCAAATCGGTCGAGAGCTGGCCGACCAGCAGCACAATCACTCCGGCGTGCGCCAGTTGAATGCCCGTCTTCCGCAGAGAGAATTCAAACCGGTAGATGTGGGACGCCACCAGGTTCACCAGCAGCAGCGTGCCGATGAGATAGCCGCCCGGCAACAGCAGGGAAATCTTGTGCCCGAACAAATGCGCGCCGATGACGAGCCATTGCTTGAAATAATGCGCCTGGGCCCCGTAAAGGCCTTCATCCGCCTGCGCCAGCGTGCCCACGAATACGAGAACGATGGAAAATGCCAGCAGAACGACGGTGAGCTTCAGCGAGGTGAAGAACTCGACAATTTTTTTCATGGCGGCCACGGTCGAAAATTATTTCGTCGCCGGATATTGCGCGGATTGGACAAACTTGATCAAGACGTCTTTCTGTTGGCCGACCAGGTCCGGGTCGCCCATGAGCTTGTAAAACCAGGTCTGGCCATTAAACGGCAGCACCACCCCGATGAGCCGCGCGGGTTTTCCGGTCCGCGCATCCGTGCCGCTGAAATCCGCCAGCACCGCCGGGGTGCCGGCAGCGTCAATCGTCGGCAGCTTGGCTGCGTCATCCCCGGTGATGCCTGGTTGTCCCAGTTGGGCGCGCCAGCGGTTGAGGTTGGCGAGCAAGCCGCCGCCATTGCCGTCGAGTTGGCTCACGTTGACTGCGGCCGTTGCGTCGCCAGCGCCTTGGATGACATACCGCGCCACCAGGAATTGCATCAGTTCGCCCTCTTTCCAATCCGGCGGCACCGTCCAGGAAGGCTTGGCTCCGGCGGCGGTGGGTGTCTCGGCGCCCATGCCGGGAACCGCCGGATGCGAGGCCGGCAGTTGGCTCAGGTCCAGGGTGGCGGGGGCCGCCGAACCTTGAAATTCAACCGATCTTAAAAAGGCCAGAAACGCCGGCTTGTTCGTCTCCACCAAACTGGAATCACCCATCATTTTGAAATACCAGGTGGACTCCCCGGTGTGCAAAATGGCTCCGATAATCCGCGCGTCGTCGCCGCTGCCCGGCTCGGTGCCGGCCACGTCATACAAATCCGCGGGCTGACTTCCGACGGAAACCGCTTCGGCGGATTGCTTCAACTCCGTTTCCGCCAGCGGCGGTTGTCCCACTTGGCCGCGCCAACGATTGACATTGGCGGCGTCCCCGCCGGCCGAACCGCCCAGCGGAATGACACTGACATCCGCCGTTTTTCCATTTTCCGAAATCGCAAAACTCGCCACGCGCAACTGCGTCAGGTCTTTCTCCTTCCAGCCATCAGGGAGCGTGTACTTCAGCTTGGGCAGACCGGAATTATCGGGGGCCGGGAGGCCTGCGGGCAGGCTCGTGGGCATTCCGGCAGGGCTGGTGGCAGCCACCGGCGGCGGCGTGGTGGCCACCATGTCGCTGGAATCCACTTTATAGACTTTGACGCTGTCGCGGCCGCAACCGGCGGCGAATAGGAGGAGCAGCAGCGCCGCGGCGGCGGGCGGCAACCAGTTGGAGCGGGCGGAAGGTCTCATTTCAATATCCCATCATTACCGCATGAACGGCACTCTGGCGAAACGTTCTTTGGTTTTCACTAATCTTATATTGCCATATTGCAGGCAAGAAATGAATACCACGAAAATAATGATCTGGTAAGGAATTTTAATCATGCATTCCCGCAGCGGCGGCCGGCTGCCGGGCCGGCCGCCGCGATGCTGGACGTCAGCCCACGCCCATATTGAGCAGGAATTCGACGTTGCTGCTGGTCTTCCGGAGCTTGCCCAGCATCAGGTCCATGGCTTCCACGGGCGGGACGCCGGTAAGGGCCCGGCGCAGGATGACGACGCGCGAAGCCTCGTCCGGATGGTAAAGCAGTTCTTCCTTGCGGGTGCCGGAACGTTCGATGTTGATGGACGGAAAAATGCGGCGATCCACCAACGCGCGGTCCAAGTGCACCTCCATGTTGCCGGTGCCCTTGAACTCTTCAAAAATGACTTCATCCATGCGCGACCCGGTGTCCACGAGCGCGGTGGCCATGATCGTGAGCGAGCCGCCTTCCTCGATGTTACGGGCGGCGCCGAAAAAGCGCTTCGGCTTGTGCAGGGCATTGGCGTCCACGCCGCCGGAGAGAATCTTTCCCGAATGCGGCTGCACCGTGTTGTAGGCGCGAGCCAGCCGGGTGATGGAATCCAGCAGGATCACCACGTCGCGTTTGTGTTCCACCATGCGGCGGGCCTTTTCGATCACCATTTCCGCGACCTGCACATGGCGCTCCGGCGGTTCGTCGAACGTGGAGGAAATCACCTCCGCGCCTTTGCAACTGCGTTCCATGTCGGTCACTTCCTCGGGCCGCTCGTCAATCAGCAGAATGAACAGGTACGACTCCGGGTTGTTTTTCAGAATGGCGTTGGCAATTTTCTGCATCAGAACCGTCTTGCCCGTGCGCGGCGGCGCCACGATCAGTCCGCGGGTGCCCTTGCCAATCGGGCAGACGAGGTCCAGCACGCGGGTGTTGACCTCCTCCGGCGTGGTTTCGAGAATGAACCGCCGGTTGGGAAACAGCGGCGTTAAATTGTCGAAATGCGTCTTGTCCTTGGCCTTGTCCGGCTCTTCGCCGTCCACGGCTTCGACCTTCAGCAGGGCGAAGAATTTTTCCTTTTCTTTCGGCGGCCGGATCTGACCGGCGATCAGGTTGCCGGTCTGCAAATCGAAGCGGCGGATCTGCGACGGGGAGACATAGATGTCCTCGGGGCAGGGGAGATAATTAAAACTTTGTGACCGCAGGAAGCCGAAGCCCTCCGGCAGCACTTCGATGACGCCTTCGGAAAAGAGCACGCCGGCGCGCTGGGCGTTTCTTTCCAGGATGTGGAAAATCACCTCATGCTTGCGCATCGTGCCGAAGTTCTCCACGCCATATTCCTTGGCCATGGCGTTGAGGTCGGTCATGCTCATGGCTTGGAGCTTGGCGATGTTCAGCGAGGTAGCGATTTTATCCCGCTGATATCCCCGGCGCTCGGCCGCGCGCGCATCTTCAGGGGTGGGCTCGACCGGGGCGGAAGGCGGACGCAATTCCTCGGGTGTGGCCGGGGCGGAATCGGCGGCGGCCGGCGGGACATCCACGGGAGCCACGGGAGCCACGGCGGGCTTGGCAGGTTCCGCTGGAACCGCGGGCGGGGCCGCGGGTTTGGGGATGGGGCCGGGCTCAGGCGCGTGCGCGGATGCGGACTTGCGCCGCTCGGCGGCGGCTCTGCCGGACGCAGTTGACCGCGAGGCCGCGGCTTTCACCGGTGCGGGCGCCGCTTCAACGGCCGGCTCACTGACGGCGGTTTCCGGTGTGGTTGGGGCTTCAGTGGCCGGCGGCGCAACGGTGGCGGCGGCGGCTTTGGCCGACCTTTTGGCGGCTGGCTTCTTGGTGGAAACTCTGGGCATAAAAATTATGGTTAATCGGTGACTGGATTCCATTGCCGGCAGACAATGCGCGGAGAAAAATCGTCCCGCATTGAACGGGCTGCGTCAGGAAAAGTTCAATTGAGTTTACTGACCGATTGAGATTTATCTCAAATCGGCAAGGGGGTAATCGCAGTCAACGCCGTTACTTTGGCGTAAAAATGCCGCCCTGTCAATTTTGATTTTTGCACGCGTGTTTTCATAAGTTCAGTAAACCAGGGTCACCGGGACCGGGGAGCGGCGGGGAATTGATGGTTATTGGTTTGCGATTCGTTGGCGAGCCGATAGACCGACCAGCTGAGTCCGGACAGCCCACAAAAGGGGTAGTAGGAAAACAGATCGTACCGGAGGGAGTTGCCCGCCAGCAAGCTGGGATAGTCGGGAAGGTACGTGACCACCAGCCAGTCCGGTCGCTCGGCGGTGATTTGATCATGCGGAATATACTCCACTTTTTTGGCCGGCAAGAGCAGGCCGTAGAAGTGGAGGAGCTTGCCGTTTTTGAAATCACTGTCGCTGGACACGCGGATGAGCGGGGTGCGGTTGGCTCCCGCCATGTCGTTGAGGGCCTGCAAGAAATTGCCGCGGCCGAGGTCCACGAGCTTTTGCAGCTTCAACAGGTGGCCGGTGGTCATGCAAAGAATCAGCGCCACGGGAAGCAGCTTGAAGATTCCCGGCCGGCGGCACCATTCAACGAACAGAAAGGCGAGCAGCAAATAGAAGAATGGAAAACAAACCATGAAATAACGGAACGTGAGGTACTTGGAAGGCGTCAGGAGGGTCATGAGGAGCGGCGCAAAGAACAGCACCAGCGCGAAGTAAGTCCATTCCGGACGGTTTCGCCGGACGAGATGCCAGAGGCCACAAATGGCCAGCAGGGCGCAACCGGCCACGGCCACGACGCGCAGGTGGGCCGTGTCCGGCAGACCGAGGGCGTGGGCGGCCGCGGCGCCGATGACTTCCCGTTCCGTGTAAATCGGTCCGCCGAGAATGGCGAGATGCCGGATGATGACCAGATACACGACCGCCACAAAAACGGCGGGCGGGGCAAAGAGCCGGGCGAGACGCAATACCGCGGCGCGGACGGGCGTTCCCCGGTTGCGTTCCCGGATGACCGCCCACCCCCCGAGGGCCACCAGCACGTTGGCAAACGTAAAGTGCGCCGCGAAGCCCAGGCAAAGGACCACCCAAAACAGGATAATGCGGCCCCAAGTGGGCTGTTCCCAACAGCATTGCAACAGTTCGAATGAAAGCACGGCGAAGAACATGGCGGCCGCATAGCCCCGGGCCTCCGAGCAGTACAGAATGATGGGAAAGGACAACCCGGCCAGATAAACGGTCCACAAAATAGCCGCCCGGCCCCAACGGCGCGCCGTGAACGCGAGGGCCAGCAGCGTGTAGCCGCCGAAGAGGATGGCCGGGATGCGATAGACAATCAGATGCGGCTGCCAGCCGAGCAGGCGCAGGCAGACGGCGTTGAGCAGATGATTATTGTCATCGGTAGGCTGGCAAAGCAGGGAGAACCAGTTCCGGGCTCCCAGGGCGGTTTCGAGCGACAGGACCTCGTCCAAGGACAGCGCCCCGCGGCTGGCCGCCACCATGAGACCGAGGCTGGCGGCGAAACCGACGGACAAGGCGAGCCAGAATCCGGCCTTGGCCGGCGGCCGGCGGCTGGGAATGGCAATTGCGGGGCCAGGCATAAGCGATCAGCACAGGATGGCCGGCCGGGGGGGCGGAGACCTCAGACCGTCGCTTCCTTTTCTTCCAAGGCTTCCTGTTTCAACTCGTCCAGCGTGCGGAAGCGGCGGGCGGCGAAGCCGGCTTCCACGCCCAGATTGTTCGTGGGATTATAGATACCCACGAGCAACAAGGACGGCTCCAAGACACGGCGCATATCCATGATGAGTTCGTCCGCCTTCACCCCCACGCGCACGGCGCGGACGACATAGACAGTGTCCCGGACGGGCAATTGCAGGTAAAGCTGCTTGACCGATTCCGGCCATTTGTCGTCCACGAGCACGACTTTTTGTCCGACGTTGAACATGATTTACCTCAATATGGCAGCGGAAACCGGGCCGTCAACTCCCGCACCCGGGTGCGGACCTTGTGGGCGGCCTCGACGTTTTTGACGTCCATGAGCACCTCGGAAATCATGTCGGCGATGGCGGCCATTTCCGACTGCTGCATGCCGCGGGTGGTGCAGGCGGGGGTGCCCAAGCGGATGCCGCTGGCCTGGAACGGCGAGCGGGTTTCGAACGGGATGGTGTTTTTGTTGACGGTAATGCCGGCCTCATCCAACGCGTTCTGGCATTCCTTGCCGGTGACGCCCTTGGCGCCGACGTCCACGAGCATGAGATGATTGTCCGTGCCGCCGCTGACGAGGCGATAGCCATTGTGCTTCATGCCCTCGGCGAGCGCGGCGGCGTTCTTGAGGATCTGCTGTTGATACGCTTTGAAGGCCGGCTGCAAGGCTTCGTGGAAGCACACCGCCTTGGCGGCGATGACGTGCTCCAGCGGCCCGCCCTGAATGCCGGGGAATATCTGGGAATCAATCTCTTTGGCGTACTTCTCGCGGCACATGATCAGGCCGCCCCGCGGTCCGCGCAGGGTTTTGTGCGTGGTGGTGGTGACGAAGTCCGCGTGTTGCAGGGGGCTGGGGTGCAAGCCGGTGGCGACAAGGCCGGCGATATGGGCGATATCGGCCAGCAGGTAGGCGCCGACTTCGCGGGCGATTTCGCCCATGCGCTTGAAATCAATCACGCGGGGATAGGCGCTGGCGCCGACGGTGATCATCTTGGGGCGATGCTCGCGGGCGAGGGCGGCCAGTTGATCGTAGTCAATGCGCTCGTCTTCCTTGCGGACGCCGTAATGGACGATCTCGAAGAAACGGCCGGAGAAATTGGCCTTGTTGCCGTGTGTCAGGTGGCCGCCATGGCTCAAATCCATGGTGAGCATCTTGTCGCCGGGCTTGAGCATGGCGAAATAGACGGCCATGTTGGCGCTGGAGCCGGAATGGGGCTGGACGTTCACGTGTTCGGCGCCGAACAGTTGCTTGGCGCGGTCAATGGCCAGTTGCTCCACCACGTCAATGTGTTCGCAACCGCCGTACCAGCGCCTTTTGGGATAGCCTTCGGCGTACTTGTTGGTGAGCACGGAGCCCTGCGCCTCGAGGACGGCGGGGCTGACAAAGTTTTCGCTGGCGATGAGCTCGATGTTCTCCTGCTGGCGCCGGCACTCATGAGCAATCGCGGCGGCGATTTCGGGGTCAACGTGGCACAGGCGGAGGCTGGGGCGCGCAAATTTGGTGTCCAGCTTGAGCACGCGGCGCTCGTGGCGGCCACCTTCGAATTTGGCGCCGAGGAAGGCCTCAAGGATTTTCCTGGCCTGTTCGGCGGAGGTCTTCTGGCCGCTCAAACAGAGGACATTAACGTCGTTGTGCTTGCGGCAGAGGGTGGCGGATTCCGCGTCGCCGATGAGGGCGGCGCGGGCGCCGGGGATCTTGTTGGCGGAAATGGTCATGCCCACGCCGCTGGTGCAGACGAGCAGGCCGAGTTCGGCCCGGCCGGAGGCGACGGCTTGGGCCACGGGGCGGGCAAAGTCGGGATAATCGTCCACCGGGTCCTTGGTGGTGGCGCCAAAGTCTGTCACCGTCAGCCCGCGCTCATGCAGCCAGGCCTTGAGGGTATCCTTGAGTTCGAGACCGCCATGGTCGGCGCCGAGGGCAAAATTGACCGTGCCCAGCGCGGCTTCAGCTTCGGTTTTTGACAGGAGATTTTGTTGTTCCATAAATTTCAAAATGGTGGCGATGCCCAGTTCGATCTGGTTGCGGCATTCCACATAAACCTCGTAGGGGCCGCCGATGGGATCGCTGATATCCTTTTCGTAGGCTTCGAGCGACTCATCGAATTCGCGCAGCAGGAAGGTTTTTTCGGCCTGCTGGGGATAGAGCAGCGCCACGGTTTCGACGTGGCTGTGAGTCATGCCAAAAATGTAATCGGCGGTGCGCACCATCTCGGCCGTGAGGGCCCGGCTGCGCTGATGGGAGATGTCGAGGCCGATCTCGCGCATCGCCTGCACGGAGAAATGGGTGGGTGGCTGGCCATCCGTGGCGCCCAATCCGGCGGACAGGACGCGGAATTCGCCGCGGCCTTTGACCGCGTGGCGGAAGAGCCCCTCCGCCATCGGACTGCGGCAAACGTTGCCCGTGCAAAGAAAAAGAATTGTCTTCATCAAAACCGAGCCGATAAAAGTGATTGGCCGGAAGCCCGGCGTCAATCCGAAACGCAGCGCCAGCCCGGATTTATCATGGTCCCTATCCTCGCGCGGGGTGCAGGGCGGCCAGGGCTTTGAGCAGGTCAATCGCCCGCGCCAGGGCCGGATCACGAATGACCGGCTGCGGCGGTTCGGCGCGCGGAGTGGCGGCATCGCCATCTTCGTCCCCGTCTTTGATACGCTTGCGGACGAGGTCGGCCTCGCTCGTATGGTCCACGAAGGCAAGGAGATTGGTGGCTGAGATGCCATCGAAGGGAGCGGCCACCGCAGTCTTGGAGAAGGGATCGTCCTGGAACCGCTTTTCATCGTTTGCGTTCACGGCCACCACGATGTCCGGGAGCAGGTTTTGTGGCGAATTGGTGCTGCCGATGAGGACGGCGGAGGCGGAGGTGCGCAACTGCGTGGCCAGCGTGGCCGCCGCGCCACGCGTCTGACTGTTGATCAAGATGACCAAGGGTGATTTGCGGTGAATGAAATAATCGGCGGTATTGGTGGCGGCGTCGTCAGCAAAACGCAGGTCTAACACTGTGCCCGCGAGGTGTTTGGACACGGTGGCGGCCTGGATTTGGTCCGGGACGTTGTCCGGCACCCGGCTGGCGCGGACCCAGAGAATGGTGTTATCCAGCACAGAGACCGTGATGGGTGGTTCTGCGGCCGTGGCGGCCAGAGCGGCCCAGGCGGCAAAAAACAGAATGGCGCACTTCTTCATCTGCACAGAAAATGCTCTACCTACGAAAGAAAGTAAAGTCGTGGCGTTCGAAAATCCCATTGAAAGTAGCGGGAATTGAGAAAATGGCCGGGTATTTTTATTCATTTTTTGGGGTTGGACTGGGTTCGGAGCGACTGAACTCCTTGATTTCCAAGGCGAAGCATGGCCAGGAAACGGCCCGGCCGGGGGGGGGCGGGCGCAAAAAAATTTAGTAGAGTAGGCAGGAGAGGCTGGGTTGAAAGGCGTTGCCGCCAATGACCAGCCCTCTCCCGCCCCTCATCGAACCGAACGGACGGGTTTCCCATATTCGGCTCTCCGAGCTCATTCATC
>Ga0181520_10002230_pt1 | contig 36728 bp, 29 predicted proteins | sample PEATcosm2014_Bin_29_FD_132451 | JGI IMG/M metagenome (GOLD analysis project Ga0181520, IMG submission 132451) | Peatland microbial communities from MTU Mesocosm Facility, Houghton, MI, USA - PEATcosm2014_Bin02_30_metaG | ecosystem: Environmental > Terrestrial > Soil > Wetlands > Peat | place... | reverse complement strand
CTCGGTCCACAGCGGGTCGCCGCCCTCCTGAGCCGCATAGATATTAAAAACCGCTTCCACGGTATCGCCGGATCGGGTGGGCAGCTTGCCGGCGTATCGCACCTGTTGCGGAATCACCGGCGCTGGGGCCATGGCGCCAACGAAACCTGCTTGCTCCATCGCGTTCTGGGAAGAGGCCGGAAGCGCGAGCCCAGCACACGCGATGCTGACTAGAACACGGAGCGGAATATCCGCCCATATGCCGCTGATGAAGACAGACGTCACTCCAATTTGTTTCATACCATTCTCGTTTCTCTGCCGGAGCAATGTTCGCGTGGCGAGACGTGCCCAGGCCGGGGGATAGATAAAGCCGACAATGTGTGAGGAAGAGAAAGCTGCCAGGGAAGCGCTTGCCTTATTCGCAGCAGTGAACAACTCGCTGCCTGGGGAAACAATTGTCACTATAGCCCGTAACCGATAAACCGGTAAAGAATTCCTTAGACGGCTGCAGTCAGGACCCGCCCTTGCTATCCATTGCTCCGCGGCCTGACGTCCCCTCAGGTAGAACCGCGGCCATTAAACTGAATAGATGGGGACCGGGCTGATTTTGGGGATTGAAACATCGTGCGACGAGACTGCGGCGGCGGTAGTGGAAGGCGGGCGGCGGACTGTTTCGTCGGTGGTTGCATCTCAGATTGCCACGCACGCGCGGTATGGCGGCGTGGTTCCTGAACTGGCCAGCCGGGAACATTTGCGCGCAATTGTGCCGGTGGTTCGAGCGGCGCTGGAGCAAGCCGGAATTGGATTCAAGGATCTGGACGCGGTGGCAGTTACGGCGGGACCGGGATTGGCCGGGGCTCTGCTGGTTGGAATTACCTATGCGAAGGCTTTGGCGTATGCGATCCGGCGGCCGCTGATCGCGGTGAATCATCTTGAGGGACACATTCACGCGGTGCTGTTGCGAGAGCGGGAAGAGTTGGATTCGCAGCAACAAGATGAGCCGGTTCTGGCGCTGGTGGTGTCAGGAGGGCACACGCATCTTTACCTGGCTCGGCCGCTCAGCGGATTGTGGAGTTATGAGCTGATCGGACGCACGGTAGACGATGCCGCGGGAGAGGCATACGACAAGGTGGCGAAGCTGCTTGGGCTTGGTTATCCTGGAGGGCCGTGGATCGATGCGCTGGCGCAATTCGGAGATCCCGGCGCAGTTCCATTTTCGTTTGCGCAGGTGAAGGCCAAGGCGCATTTGCGGGGGAAAACAGCACGGACAAAAGGTGCGGAAACTTCGCCCATCGCCGACCTTGATTCGCACTTTCTTTTTTCATTTTCTGGAATCAAGACGGCGGTGCTGCGCTATGTGGACGTGCATGGATTGCGGGACGAGGCCGAGCGAAGAGCCGGACAGCTTTATCCAGCCTGGACGGAGAAAGCCGGAAATGCGGCAGGCAGCGCAGTTAAACTTCCGCAGACGAAGGATGAAGCATTGGCGCTGTGTACGCAAATCACGCTTGATTTGATGGCGAGCTTTCAGCATGCAGTGATCGGGGATTTGATGAAGAAAGCATTCGGAGCCGCTGAACGGCTTGGTACGGATCGAATGATGGTAACCGGCGGCGTAGCGGCGAACCGCGAATTGCGCGAACGATTCAGCCGTGAAGCGGTGGCGCGGAGGCTCAAGATCTCATTCCCGACGAAGACGCTTTCAACCGACAACGCCGCGATGATTGCAGCGGCGGCGTGGCCGCGCTATGAAGCCAACGAGTTTGCGCCTGCAGACTTGAGCGGCGATCCCGCGCTGAAACTGGCTTAACAGCTTGCGATTGTCAAAGAAGACTGTGACGCCGGAAAGGCCTAAGTGCCTGAAAATTCTGTTCCGGGGACGATCTGCGATGGTTGCCGGGAATTCCACGAACATAAGTTAAGCTAAGGACATTCATACCGAAGTGAACAGAGCGGGAGCGAATTCCTACTGGAATTCTCCGCTCTTTTTTCTGTGAATGGCTTTGTGTGGATCGAGGTTTCAGAAACCTCGATGGTCCGATATCAAGCCTCAAACCGAGGCGACCGACTGCAATAAAACACTCATGGGTTGCGTACCGGATATGGACTTCAGTTCCGCGCTGCGGGCATAGGTGCGCGATCAAAAACGGGGATGGGTGAATCCCGGTGAAGAAGAAGGACGAGACAGAGATGAGACTCACAAACGACAGATGGTTGCGCATTGCAAGGCTGACGATGATTTGCCTGGTGGCATTCGGGTTGGCGATGGCCGGGCACGGGCAGGCCATGGGAACGACGACCGTTCAGGGAACGGTTTACCTGGCAAATGGGCATCCGAGCAGCGGAACGCTGATGGTAAGCTGGCCGGCATTTACAACCGCGGCCGGACAACTGGTAGCGGCAGACCAGACCAGCGTGACCATCGGCAATGACGGATTTGTGAGTATCAACCTGGCGCCGAACCAGGGAGCGTTACCGGCGGGCCAATATTACACAGCCGTGTTCTACATGAGCGACGGCACGGTGAACACGCAGTATTGGATTGTGCCCGCGGCGGCGCAGGCAACGCTGGCGCAGATTCAGGCCCAGGTGATGCCGGCGGCGCAGGCGGTGCAGGCGGTAAGCAAGGCTTACGTGGATGAGGAGATATCGGAGCTGACGGAGAGCCTGTTGACGGCATCCGGCGGAAACCTGACAGGACCGTTGTATCTGAATGCGGACCCGACGCAGCCACTGCAGGCAGCGGACAAGCATTATGTGGATACGCAGGTAGCGACGGCAGTACCGCTGGCCGGTGGAAACATGAGCGGGCCACTGACGACGCCGGGAGTAAATGGCGTGGAGGCGCCTGCCGGCAGCCAGCAGACGTCGCTGCAGGCGGCGATGAACGCTGCGGGAAGCAACGGTGCGATGGAGATTCCGCCAAAGTACGCGGGCACAGATACGTTCAGCAATCCTAACGGAGTGCGCGTGACGGATCTGCGGACATTGGGCGCACAACAAACTGAGCGCAGCGTAAAGGAATTTGGCGCGGTGTGCGACGGCGTAACGGACGACACGGCTGCCCTACAATCGGCAATCAATTATGCGCAGGCACACGGAGTTGCTTTAACCATTCCGGAAGGCACGTGCAAGACACGTACGCTGAACTGGCATGGGGAATCAATTGGAGGTTTGGGCAAACAAGTTTCATCGCTGATGGGATTTCCGGGACAGGATGTGCTGGCGACGACCCCCGACAATCCAAATGTTCTGAGTTACACGCGGATCCATGATTTGACGATCTACGTTGACCAAAGTGAGGACGTGAGCTGTTCGCCGGCAGAGGGGCGAGCGACGGCAGGCAGCTGCCAGTTGAATCGCCCGATGGAAAGCAACACAATTTTTTCTCCTGGCGGAAACGGACTGAATGGGACTGCGGGAAGCGGCGCGGGCTGGTCAATCGGCAATTGCGCCATTGCCATGCAGGCATCATCCGGCGCGGGCGGCAACGGACTGAAGAATGCGCAGATTGAGAACCTAGAGATTGTTGCGACCGGAACCGACCCGATGGCGACGCAATATTCAGGAGCACATTCGACGCACACATGCGGACTTTATCTTGCCCAGTGGCCGCAGTGGAGCGACTTCATAAACATCGACATTCGCGGTTTGAACACGGGCGTTGCGATACCTGCGCTTCCAGTGGCAACCCCTGCAGGATTGCTTGCCGATTCCAATCGCTGGCAGAACATTACGATTCAGGCTACGCACGGATTTACAGCAGTGTCCGGTTGCAACGGCGTCCTGGACGATGTGACCGCGATGGCGGGGAACTCCGCGGCGACCGGCGAACCTCCGACCGGCATTGTTCTGGATCTTCAAAGCACGCAAGAAGGATGGACCGTCCGCAATGCGGTGGTAATTCCCAACTGGAATCCAGTTGAACCTGCCCTGACGATGACAACAGCAAGCGGAGCTGTAACGGGCGTGACAGTTGGCGCGGACCACGGGCTGGGATGGGATCCCTACGGAACCACAGTACCTCTCGCGTTCAGCGGAAGTTGTACCGCACAGGCAACCGCAGTTGTGAACAGCAACGGATCGATTGGGGCGATCAGCGTAACGCAAGGCGGTTCAGGTTGCTCGTCAACCACAACGGCAAGCGTCAACGCACCGGGAAGCTGGGACACGGCAGCGCCGGTCAATCTTATCGGCGGGCAGAATATGACTTTTTTTGCCGGCAGCTTGTTGCGCGGTCACGGCGGATACACAGTATGGAATGCAACCGGCGCGCAGAATTACGGGACGCAGGTGAATGGCGGCGGCGGAAATCTGCCGGGTGGAGGAAGCTATCCAGCGTTTATCGCCAATAACAGCGTGGGCTCGACGCTAGAGGTGGATCAGTTTCCGGGAGTGGATTTCGGAGGGAAGCTGCAGGCGTGCGTGAACGCAGTGAATACCGTTTTTGGCGGCATATGCGACGCACGGAACTTTACCGGCAGCCAGACGATGAGCGCCAACCTCACAATTTCGACTCCGAATGCAACAGTTTTGTTGCCATGCGCCACCATCACGACCGCAAATCAGGTGATAGTAACGGCGGGAACGCGCAACGTTGCTTTGCGTGGGTGCGCGATGCGCGGAGGGTCGGAAGCAAGCGGAAGCCAGGGTGGCACAGCATTTGCGTTTTCGGGCACAGGCGCAGCTATCCAGGTGGGCGACTCTACCTACGCAGTGAATACGCCGGGGTTCCACATGGATAACTCGGTGATCAACACGATCGGGTCTGCGAGCGCAACTGCGCAGGGATTGATTGCGTACCGCACGCAGGAAATCGATCTCGAAGACATGTATTTTCTGGGCAACTCAAATCAGACGGGCATGACGCTTGACGGAACGGGAAACTACGCAGGTGGAACGATTCGGAGCGTTCAATTCGCTGGATTTCAGATAGCGGTCAACGGAATCGGCCACCAGGTGGCGAATCCGGCCACAACGGATTGGATGAATGCGAGCACGTTTGTGCGGCTGCACATCGATTGCCCGACCAGCAATGGCAACCCGATTGCGGGAACAGTTGGAATCAACCTGCGGCAGGGCGACGGAAATACATTTACAGGCGGCGACGTTGAGGGATGCGCGACGGCTTTGCATCTTGGGCTGAATGCGCAAAACAACACAATCATCGGCTTGCGCAACGAAAACTCGACGAGCCAGGTGGTGGCGGACGCAGGGAGTGCTTATAAGAACTGGATTACCGGCGGCACCATGTTCACCGGTCAATTGACCGATAACGGCACTCGCAACAGTTTTCAAGACACGTTTCATCGCAGCTTAAACGGAATGAACGGCGACTGGTATGGAAGCCAGCAGGATGCGACGGTGACCAATCACTTTCGCCTGGGTACCGGAACGGGCAATGAACGCGGACTGCTGAACGAATACCAGACGGACTACGGTTATCGCTGGACAGAGGGGCTGAGCGATGCTACTGGCGGCGAGCAGTTCTATCAAATTCTCGATCAACTAAACAACGTGTACAGGATTTCAATCGGACAGTACAACAACGGACAGTCGAGCACTAACGATCAGACAGCGATGAATTCTGCAGGGACTGGCGCCGTGGTGCTGAACAGCACGTCGAATTCAGGTACGGGAGGCGTGATCTTCGGATCAGGCGGCCCCAGTCCAAGTACGGTTGCGACCATCGACAACAGCGGCAACGCGCAGTTCAACGGAACGCTGCTGGTTGGCGGTACATCGCAATCGACTGGCACAATAACGGTTCGCAATAATGCCGATGCGGAAGTTGACTATTATCTTTGGCCGGGACTGACGACAAGCCAGAAAGGATCATTCACTTACAAGGACTGGAACGGAAATAGCCAGTGGTACATGGTGAAGGACTCAAGCAATAACTGGGCGTTGAATTCGGCGCTTGGCGGCCTGGACAGTTTCAAGGCGTACCAGAGTACGAACAGCGGCGACACTTACATTGATACAAGTAACTCAAGCGGACACATAAGGCTGAATTACGAAACAGGATCCGGCGCCGAAACAGATATCTACTCGGGTTCCAGTTTGAACATGGTGGCTTCGTTTCTGGGACCTACCGCGATCAAGTTTCCAGGGCTGGCTCCAACTTCAGGACATAACTGCCTGCAAATCGACAACTCCGGATACCTTACCAATACCGGCAGCGCTTGCGGGTCGGGCACGGGCAGTGGAACCGTAAGTACAGGTAACTCGGGACAGATTGCGTACTACACAGGCAGCGGCACAACCGTCGCAGGAATCAGCGCAGTTCCGATCGCGGCAGGTGGGACCGGATCGACAAGCGCTGCAGGCGCCATGGCGACTCTGCTGCCGGGAGTGGTGACAGACGGTAACCAGGGTGTGACGGTAACCGGCAATATTGCGGCCACGACTATGAGCACACAGAATCTGGCCTCTATGGGCCCGCGCTACGATGTGACGCGGTTTGGCGCGGCTGGCACCAGCTACGCGACCACAGGCTCGGTAAACGTCTCTACGAATCCAAACCTGATGACTGTGGGCGCCAATTCCGGATTTGCAGCAGGGCAGTTTTATCAAATCCCAGGTGCTGGAGTCAGCGGTGCAAGCCTGCTCGTCCAAGTTACCAACGTTAGCGGGAATTCAATTTCATTCACTCCCGCGGCTTCTACTACGGTCAGCGGTGTAACGATTGACGACACGTTAGGAATTCAGGCTGCTGCTACGGCTTGCGCTGCCAATTCTTTTGCGGGGGCAGCGGCCTACGGAGGCGTTGTCGAGTTTCCGGGTACGCATACTTACACCATCAGTAACACTATAAGTCTGTTTAACAGTTGCCGAGTTGAGGGCGTAACCGGTTCGCTCTCGAGCAGCGCAGCGCAAGCGCCTCCATTGATTACATGGGTCGGCCCGGCTTTCGGTGCGACCTCGAGTCTTACGGGATTCACGGTTTCGCTGAACGTTGCATCGATCACGCTCACTAACAACCCGAAACCCGCCGACACGGTGACCGTGAATGGTGTGGTTATCACTTTCGTCTCTTCCGGCGCATCGGGAAACCAGGTGAACATCGGAGCGAGCGCGGCGGCGACAGCGACGGCTTTATATACGCTGCTCAACACTTATACGAACGCCAATCCCATCTATACCAGCGAGCCGTTCACGAATCCTTCATCCGGGGTCGTAGACTTCAAATACCAGAGCATCGGCTTGAACGGTGCGACGGAATCAGTCGTTACCAACGATCCCACCAATATCGCAGTTCAGGCGGCATATTACAGCGCAGCCAATCCATCAGGCGGCAGGAATTATCCCTATAAGTACCTTGCTACGCTCAGCGGCACGAACAGTTACGCAGTGAATAACTGGGTGTATCTGACAGGGTTGAGCACACAGCAGGGTCTGGTATTGAACCACCTGGTGACTCAGGTTGTAGCGGCTACCGGAAGTACCTTCACAGTAGCGCTGCCGTTCTATGCGACCTCCGGGCTTCCCGCGATCGGTACTTACACGGATTCAGGGAATTCCGTCAGCATCAGTGTCGATCTTGCCACGGATTCGTATGCCCGGTACCAGCAGCAATTCAAGGACATTGAAGTTCTGAATGGCGGCGTGGGTATTTATGAAGGCTCACGCCTTGACACCGGTTCCGATTTCATAAACGTATGGATGTTCGATCAACGATATTTCGGCGCTTATCTTACCAGTGGCGCAGTGAACATGGGCTTCGACAAAGGCTGGCGCACCGGCAGCATTGGCGTAGCGGGAGTTTACTTGCATGTGTTTGGCGACTACTTCAGCATGGACGATGGACAAACACTTTCCGCTGCGGCCAGCGGGCAGAACGGCGCGGGTATCATGCTGGACAACGAGGGCTGCAACGGCCAATTCAACTATGTGAGGCTGGCGCTGCACAATATGGCGTTTGAGGCCGCAACCAGCTTCGCTTCAGGTCTCGGCGCGGTTACGCTCTATGACTGCGTGAGCAGCAATTACGCGACACAATTCCAAATTGATATGGACAACGTGAATGTTACCGGCGATGGCGGTATCAGTGGTTACTATACCCCGGCCATCGCCATGTCCCCGTTGAACGATACAGCTCTGAACCTGAGCGTGATGAACAGTACACTTCCCAGCGCGACGAATAATCCTCGATGGGTAGGGATTCCGAGCCTCATCCGGCAGGATGCGGGCCTGAATACCAGTTCCGTCGGCAGCAGCGGTTTCATCCCGTGGATGACTTTCTCGCCTGCCTTCCTGAGCATGGTCAACAGCAGTGGGGGAAGCCTCACAACGAGTTACAAGCAGAACACACCGCTGAGTCAGAATCTGGGTGATTTCTTTTATAGCCAGCTTTACCAGTACGGGATCAAGTCGGCGGCATTTCTATATTCAGACAGCGTGGTGAATGGCTCCCCCGTGGCGCCTGTGCCTAATGGAACCACTCTTTACGCAGGGCAGATTCTTGCGCCTCCAGCTTACTGGAACGGCGCGAATGGCAAGCGATACGCGTTGGATGTGGTTAATACAGCCGGCACGACAGGGACTCCGAACAGCGGAAGTACAACCTGCTCGGCTCCTGGTGGTACCGCGGTTCTCACCTGTACAAGCGGAACTGACCTTTCCGTGGGCCAGTGGATTTCAGTAGCTGGGGGAAGTTCCTGCAAGCCGATCATTGGCGTCAATGCATTCAACCCAAGCGCCGTGCTGGTTTCTACAACGAATGGGAACGAGGCGGCAGTAACCAACGGAGCATTGAGCTTCTGCGCTCCTGTGCCTGGCTCTGAGATTCAGTTGCTCACAAAATCGGCGGGCGTTCCCTCTGGAGGAACCTGGTCACAGGGAGACATCAGCGAAAACTCAAGCGCGGCGGTTAACGGAGTAGCCGGCTACGTCTACAACGGAAGTACGTGGGATGGTATCCCGCTTGGAAACAGCAGCGGGTTGCTGGCAGCATCGCAGGTTTACGATGCATCGAGCACTTCCCCTGAATGCCCGAATGGTCCAGGTGGAACGCTCACCACGAGCGGGTGCCTCAGCGCTGGGGGCACAGTCGCTGCCTCACAAATCGATACGGCTCTGGGATACACTCCGCTCGCTCCCGATACTCCCGCATGGCTTCAGTATCTCGGCACGGGCGCGACCGGCGCTTATAACTGCGCTACCGGGACCTGCACTTTAGGAGCGAATGTTTACAACTACACCACGTTCAACTTGTCAACTGGTGCAACGCTCAACATGACCGGGGCTTACACAATCATCTACGCAACGGGAGCCTGCACTATTAATGGGACGTTGGAGTCACACATTACAGGCGCTCAGACCGGAATATATGCGGGCGGTGGATCAGGCGGCGGCGGGGGTGGCGGGACGGCGGCTGGTACGGCAGCAACCGGTGTTGGCTTGTACCCCGGATTGGCATTCAGCGGTACCAATGGCGTGAACGCCGGAGGCACGGCCGGTGCTGCATCAGGTGGCGCGGGTGGTAACGGGAACGGATTAACGAGTACCACTAACGCATGGCAGCAGCTTCTTGCTTCCGGTGTAATGGCCGGCTATTTCTGGCAGGGAGCGCCCGGGGGCACGGGAGGATCAGGCGGCGGTGCAGGAGGCTTTGAAGGCAACGGCTTGATTATGGTCTGCGCGTCGATTACCGGCACCGGCACAATTGTTACAAGCGGCTCTGCTGGCAGCAACGCAGCGGCAAATAATCAAGGTGCTGGTGGTGGGGGTGGGGCCGGTCCCCTGGTTCTTTCCAGCCAGGCCAGTGAAACATTCAGCGGCCTGACGCTGACAGCCGCGGGGGGTTCTGGCGGCTCTTGCTCGAGCTTTACTGGATGCGGCGCAGGCGGCACGGGCGGCAGCGCTCCGATTGCCGCATTCTCTGGATGGTAGCTCAGTGATGACGTCAAGCTCAGGTGGAGGTCTGACAGGATCGCCGGGGATGCGCTTGATTGAACGGCTTTCCGGTAAGGAGCGATCCGGATCTCCTCATGGCGCCGTGGATCGACGCTGAAGCGGAACTGTTCCAATCTGCTACGGACCGGATCGCGAACTTGCGAGACGAAGACCGTACAGTTCTCGAACGGTTCGGCGGCATCTCGTGAATCGGCATTCTCTGATGGAGTTTTGATGGCGATCCCGATAGGCACGGGCAGTTCTATCCCAAAATTGGCGGCTTTGCGATTACGTGCCCTCGATGGCGCGGAGTTGCTGCGGCTGGGGGCGATGTTCGACGAGCGGCCAGCCTTGCTGCAGGGCCAGACGGTCGCGATGGCAATGGCCCGAATCCTGCTCAAGGTGAGAACCAGGGACGGCAGGACTGCGCGGCTGAATGCAAATCCCGCGCAACGCCTCTTTGAAGAGCGACGAGGCCGGCATAACATTGTCCTGAAGGCGCGGCAGATGGGGATGACCACCTGGGCTGCCGCGCGATTTTTCTTAAAGACAATCACCCGGCCGGGCACGCTCACGCTGCAGGTGGCGCACACACAGCAAGCTGCTGAAGAAATTTTCGCCATTGTGCACCGGTTCGTTGACCTGCTTCCCGAAAACCTGCGCAAGGGACCGCTCAAAATGGGCCGGTCGAACGTGCGCCAGGTGGTATTTCCCCATCTCGACTCGCAGTATTGTGTTGTGACGGCCGGCGACCGGAACGCGGGGCGCGGCCTGTCGGTGCAGAATATGCACTGCTCGGAACTGGCCCGCTGGCCGGGCGATGCCGCCGAGACCCTTGCCGGGTTGCGCGCGGCGCTGGCGCCCGAAGGCGAGCTGATTCTCGAATCGACGCCGGACGGCGTGGGCGGATGCTTTCACGAACTATGGCTCAATGCACCCGAGGCCGGAATGGTAAGGCACTTCTTCCCCTGGTGGCTGGAGAGCCGCTATCGCGCAGAGGCTGCGGATGCCGCCACCCTGAGCGAGGAAGAGAGAGTTCTGATCGAGAAACACAAACTCGACATGGGACAGATTGCATTTCGCCGCAAGCTGCGCGCCGACTTTCGGGGACTGGCGCGGCAGGAGTTCGCCGAAGACGACGAGAGCTGCTTTCTGGCCAGCGGCGAGAGCGTGTTTGAGATCGACGCGCTGGACGAGCGCCTGAAGACAGTTTCAGCGCCGCTGGAGTGCCGCTTCAACAACGATCTTCAGATATGGCTGCCCGCAGTCGCCGGCAAACGTTATTTGCTCGCGGCAGATCCTGCGGGCGGCGGCAGCGAGGGCGATTATTCCGCCATCCAGGTGCTTGATATTGAAACCGGCCTGCAATGCGCGGAATACGCCGGTCACGTGGGCGGGCTGGAACTGGCGCGCATTGTCACTGATCTGGCCCGCGAATATAACCGTGCCTGGGTGGTGGTGGAGCGAATCAACCACGGCAGCGGCGTGCTGGCCTATCTGGAGTCACCCTGCGGCTGCGAGCGGATCTATAAACAGGGCGGGCAGCCCGGGTGGCTCACCACATCGCTGAGCCGGCCAGCGGCGCTGGGGCGGGTGGGAGCGGCCTTGGTCGACGAGCCGACGCGATTCCAAAGCCGGCGGCTGCTGGCCGAGTGCCGCGCCTTTGTGCGCCTGCCGAATGGAACCGCGGCGGCTCGCGCCGGAGCGCACGACGACCGGGTGATGGCCATGGCCATTGGGCTGGCGGCGCGGGAAGAGATGGTGGGGAGGAGAGGCGGCTTTTAGCTTTTAGCTTTTGGCTTTTAGCCTCTAGCTTCTAGCTTTCAGCTTTCAGCTTGTGGTTTGCGATCTTCCGGCTTCCAGATGTCTGCCCTCTATCGCTCTCACCAGATTCACGTCGCATCGACACTTCGACTCAAAACAGAAATGCCAACGGCAGAGCTACGCCGGCGCGCGTGCCCTCAGCTAGAAGCTACGGGCTAGAAGCTGGAAGCTAGGGGCTGGAAGCCAGGGGCTAGCGGCTAATCGCTAGGAGCTAAAAGCTTGGAGCTCGTTCCTCCCGCTACAATCGAAAGAGCAATAGCAAAGAGGCGGGTGCAGATTTGGCGGTTCTGGCCGTGCAGCAGATCCGGCGGATGCGGGGAGGCGCGCAGGGACAGCTCATGCTGGGCGCCGACGGGCTGGTCTACGTCGTCAAGTTCCAGAACAACCCACAGCACCCGCGGGTGCTGGCCAATGAGCTGCTGGCGTCGCGCCTGGCCGCGGCTGCCGGGCTCACCGTTCCTCATGCCGAACTCGTCGAGGTCTCGAGCTGGCTGATCGAAAACAGCCCCGAGCTCGAGATGGACCTGGGACAGAGCCGCGAGCGCTGCCTGCCGGGACTGCACTTCGGCTCGCGTTTCGCGGGCGGGCTGATGCCGGGCCAGGTGGTCGACTACCTCGCAGAGGAACAACTGGCCGAAGTGAAGAATCTCGACGAGTTCGCCGGCATTCTCGCTCTCGACAAGTGGACCGGAAACTCGAATGGCCGCCAGGCGGTATTCACGCGTCGCCAGAGAGAGCGCCGCTACAAGGCCGTCTTCATCGACTTCGGGTACTGCTTTCATGCCGGCAACTGGGGCTTCGAAGATGCACCCCTGCGCGGGGTCTACTATCGCAACGACGTCTACCGCGATGTGATCGGGTGGGAGTCATTCGAGCCCTGGCTCAAGCGCATGGAGACCATGCCCGAGGAGACGGTCTGGAATGCCGCCAACGAGGTGCCTCCGGAGTGGTACGGCGGCGATCTTGCCGACATGGAGGCGCTGGTAGGAAAGCTGCTGGCCCGGCGCGCCCGCATCCGGGAACTGATCGAGGCATTCCGGAACTCCGACCGCAAGCCATTTCCGAATTGGGGAAGCGGGTCGAGGGAAATTGGGGGTGTGTCGTGGAACGAGGCCGGATGGGGAGATACCATTTCAGGGAGGGTGAATTGAGAAAGACAGGGATTAGGGAATAGGAAATAGCTTGTGGCGTTTCGCTACTGGCTACTGGCTATTGCCTACTGGCTATTGGCTACTGGCTATTGGCCTGAACAAAGAGCTTGCTTTTATGCCCACACCTCAAGAACGCCGCGCCTGCGAGTTCCGTCTGCTCCGGTATGTGCCGGATGCGGTACGGAACGAGTATGTGCACATTGGGGTGATGCTGCGCGAAGAGGGCAGCCTCCACATGGAGGTTCGCTTCACGCGCGACTGGCGGCGGGTTCGCTGTCTCGATCCCGATGCGGACACCGGCCTGCTTGAATCGATGGAAACAGAGCTGCGCCGGCGCCTCACCGCCGAGCCCGACGCAAAACTCATGCGGATACTGGAAGAATCTCTCTCGCTGGGGGTGCAGATGACCGAGGCCAAGGCCTATCTGGCCGAGAGCATTCCCGCGGGGGTCGAGGAACTGATGCGGTTGTATGTCGATCCGCCGCCGCGCGAGAAACTCCCCCGGCTGGCGGGCCGCGCCGCAATCCAGCAGCGCATGCGCACCGAGTTCGAGCATGCCGGGGTGTGGGATTTATTGCGTAAACGAATTGCCGCCGCCGACTACACCCGGCCCGGCGACCCGCTGCGGATAGATCTCGGATACCGACTCAACGGCCTCAGCCACCCTTGGGACTCCGGCTCTTCGAGCCACCCGTCCGCGGGGACCCCTTTCGTTCGCATGTTTCACGCGGTCAGCCTCGAACCGGGCCTTGAGATGGCCAAGGTGCTGGCCTTCTCGGCCGCGGCTTTGAGGGCCGGCGTGGAGCGGGTTGAGAAGGCCGAACTCGAGCTCACCGCCATTATTGAGCCGGCGGCCAGGCTGGGCGCAACCAGCGAAGAGCCGGAACGGCTGACCCTGTATCGCTTTGGCGTGGAGACCATGGAGGAGCACCAGATCAGGGTGCTCACCACCTCCGACATGGGTCGCGTAGCCGAGACGGCGCGGCGCGAGCTGAGAATCTAAGGCCTTTTCCCGTGAATCGCGACCGGCCACTCACCCCGCGTCTCTGCTCGCAAACCGCGCTGCTACAATCGAAAAGGCCTCAAAACTGCCGAATTTAGCTGTTTTTATGACGGTCCAGGAACGATGACTCTGCGCCTCTTCAATACCCTCACCGGACAGATCGACCCGCTCGTCCCAGCCGACGGTCAGGCAGTGCGCATGTACGCCTGCGGGCCCACGGTATACGACTACGGCCACATCGGCAACTTCCGTACCTTCCTCCAGGTTGACGTCCTTCGCCGCTTTCTCAAGCTCAGTGGCTTCCAAGTCCGCCACGTCATGAATATTACCGACGTCGACGACCGCATCATTCACAACGCCGCCGCTGCCGGAATCTCGATCCAGGAGTACTCGGCCCCCTTCGAGCAGGCCTTCCTGGAAGACCTTGACGCTCTCAGAGTCCAGCACCCCGAGCAACTGGCCCGCGCCACCGAACACATTCCTAAAATGGTGGCGCTGATCGAGAAACTGGCAGCCGCCGGCGCCGCCTACCAGACCGAGGACGGGTCGTGGTACTTCCGCCTCGCGGCCTTCCCTGCCTACGGCAAGCTCAGCAAAAAAGACCTGGCCGGCATCGAGGATGGCGCCCGGGTAGACCTCGACGAATACGAAAAGGACTCGGCGCGGGACTTCGCGCTGTGGAAAGCGCCCAAGCCCGGCGAAACTTCTTGGGAAACGACCATCGGCCCGGGGCGTCCCGGCTGGCACATTGAGTGCTCCGCCATGGCCATGGAGTATCTGGGCGATAGCTTCGACCTGCACGCGGGCGGCGAGGACCTGATGTTCCCGCACCACGAGAACGAGATCGCGCAGAGCGAGACCGCCAGCGGAAAGGAGTTCGCGCGCCACTGGATGCACGTGCGCTTCCTGCTGGTCGACGGGCGCAAGATGTCAAAGAGCGAGGGCAACTTCTACACCCTGCGCGACCTGCTGCTCAAGGGCTACAAGGCATCCGCCATTCGCATGGCCCTCATCTCGGTTCCCTACCGGCACCAGCTCAATTTCACATTCGAAGGGCTCACCGAGGCCACCAACGCTATCGACCGTCTGCGTACGTTCCACCAGCGTCTCGCCGCCGGCGCATTCCCCGAGGGGTCAAACCAGGCAATACATGGCGCAGCGAAGAAGGCACAGACCGGCTACAAAGACGCACTGGCGAACGATCTGAACACGGCTGAAGCCCGCGCGGCGATTTTTGAAATGGTACGCGAGGCCAACACTGTTATGGACCGGGGGCTGTTCCATCTCTCGGATCGGGATGCGGTTCTGACGGTGTTAAAGGATTTCGACGCCGTCTTTGACGTGATAGAAGACCACGATGCGGAGCCCACCCGGCTGGCACTCGAGTGGGCCGCGCGCGAAGGCCGATCGGCCGATGTCGCGCCTGAGTTGCTGGCCGCGCGGTCCATCACCGATGCCGAAGTGGACGCGTTGGTGGCCGAGCGCACCCTGGCCAAAAAGCAGCGCAACTTTGCCCGCGCCGATGCCATTCGAATCGAACTTGCAGAGAAAGGTATTGTGATCGAGGACTCAAAGGATGGAGTGCGCTGGAAGCGGAAGTGAGAAAAGCAGCTATCAGCCTTCAGCTATCAGCCTTTTTGCGCTTAGCTGCCAGCATAAGGCTAATCCTGAGAGAATTCACGTGGGGCCGCTAACCGGAATCGCAACGAGTCGCGAAGACGGCGGCCGCTGGATCGCCGAGGCATTCGACTTCGCCGGCGTACTAAAGTACGGGCCACGTGAGACAAAGCCCAGTCGAAGGCCGAAGTTCTGGCAGGAAAAGTTGATCGGAGGTTGAATGGAAGGCGACGAAGCAGGCGAGCTTAAAGAAAGCGCGGAAAAGGGATCGGAAGACCAGTCCATGCGGCCGGTGGCCTTCACCATGAGCGTGCTGGCGGTGCTGGTGGCCGTCACCACGGTCCTCGGGCATCGAACGCACACCGAGGCCATCCTGTTTCAGACCCGGGCCGCGGTCGAGCAGAACCGTGTCTCCGACGATTGGGCTCTCTACCAGGCCAAAAAGATCCGTGACAGCGACACGGACCTGGCCGCCCGGCTGCTGCACGATCTCACCATCGCAGACAAGGCTGCCGCAAAAAAGGATGCCGACGATTGGGCCGACCACCGGAAAAAGTGGACCGTAGATCTGAAGGAGGGCGAAGAACAGGCCCGGGCACAGGAAGACAAGGTCCACGAATTTGAGAAAAAAGTCGACGAAGCTGAGGCGCGCGCCGACCGCTACGATCTGGGCGAGGCGCTGCTTGAGATCGCCCTCGTTATCTCCTCGGTTACGCTGCTCACCCGCAGCCGCATCTACTGGTACTTCGGTTTCGCTTTTGCCATAACCGGCATCCTGTCGGCGTTATCGGCCATCCTACTCAAGTAGCGCAGTTAAAAGCTCTAAGTAGTGCAGATGAAGAATTGACCCATGCGAGACCTCCTCGCCGCTTCTCTCTTCGCTCTCGCCAGCGCGCCGCTGATGGCGCAGGCTGCGACGCCCGCCGCAAGCTCTCCTGGCACCCATACGTACTCGAGTCCCCTGGGATTCAGCTATGCGATTCCGTCGAATTGGGACGTAATCGACTCTCAGCGCGCATTGCCTGAAGCAAAAGAGAAAGAGACTCTGAGCGGCACCGGCCAGACGGAAAAGAAGGGTATGGCTTGCACGCAGTTAAGCTTCACCGCCCGCCATGGAGATCCGAGATCGGTCATCGACCAGGTCGTATTGCCGTTGGATTGCCCCAGCCAGCCGCTTACCGGGGACGACCTGCCGGTATTGGGCACAGGCGCAACGAAGGGAATCAAGCAGAACTTCGACATCGGCGAACCCCTGGTAGCCACTTACACGCTGGGCACGCATCGCCTGTGGGCCGAGCGCGTGCAAGGCACGCTCAAGGGCCAGACGGACATGCACTACACCATCGAGATCAGTTGCACGCTGCTCAGCAAAGCCGCCGTGTGCTGGCTGACGATGGCCGCGGATGGCGCGTCGCTTGCCGACTTCGAAAACGCGACCGTGACCCTCGACGGCGATTCCCCCGCTCCGCTGGTTCCTGCGGCAATATTCAAGCAATGACCCAGGTGCGCTTGAATTTCCCCGCCGCTCAAATCGTGCCGGCTGATCAAGTCCCGTTCTCCTCGCCGCTGGCTGCTTTCGCCCGCACCGTTGCGGTGGTCAACAGGAAGACGGCCAGCACGATGGCCGCCATGCCCCCGAATTCGGTCGGCGCCGGCCGCTCGCCGAGGATCACAATCCCCAGCAGCACGGCTATTACCGGATTGACATAGTTATACGAAAGTACCTTGGCCGCGGGCACATGCTCCAGCAGATAGATGAAGCCCGTGTAGCCCAGCAGCGATCCGCCCACTACGAGGTAAGCGAGAGAGATGGTCGCAGGCTTATTCATGTGGACGCTGGGCCACTGACCCAGCGCGGTTCCCAGCAGAGTACAGAAGACGCCGGCAATCAGCATCTGCCATGAGGCGGCCACAAAGCTGTTGGCCTGGACCCGCGTGTGCCGCGCCACCAGACTGCCGAACGCCCACACCAGAGCCCCCGCCAGCATGGCGGCAAACGCCCATAAAAGATCGCGACTGCCGGCCAGAACGCTCTGCATCGAGGGCCATACCAGGACAGCCAGCCCAGCAAAACCCAGCAACAGACCCAGCCAACCGCGCCGCGGCAAAGGTTCCCCCTTGGGCAAAAACACCTCTATCAGCGCCACATACAGGGGTGTGACGGCATAAACCAGCGAGGCCAGGCCGCTGGGTACGGTCTTCTCGGCATACACCAGGCTCACGTTGCCACCGCCCAGCAGCAGCAGTCCCACCACGCTGAAGACGAGCATCGTTTTCGGAGGCCACAGCAGGCGCAAGCCTCGCCAGCGGCACCAGATCAGCAGGATTGTCCCGGCAATGGTGAACCGGATTCCGGAAAGCAGGAGGGCCGGCATGAAAGCCGTCGCAACCCGGATCGCGGTGTAAGTCGATCCCCAGAAAAAGTAGACGCTGGCGAAGGCCAGGGCGATGGTAAGCCGCGTTGCAGCCTTGGGCTGGGACACTTCAGTTGAGGGAGCAGATCCGGCCATGAGGACTTACTCAATAGTACGGCGGTCAGATTGACTCAGGAAGCTGCTGAGCCGCACAGCGGATTTCAGCGGGTCCGGAGTGGACTTTGAAGGACTGATGAATTCCTTGTACTTTTCGTAGCGCTCATGGGAGAGGCCTGAGAGGTTCTTCATGAGAGCATCGCGCAACATCACAGGCAAGGGAGGCAGCGGCTTTCCGTCGTCTTCGGCGTTGCCGGATTTGTGTCGCTGAATGAGGTCACACGTCTCAAATTTGTCGCATTTTCCGCAGTCGGATACGAAGCCGCCGCTGCACTCGGGTCCCATCTCTTCTCCTTCTGCGGACTGGGTTACGCAATGGACCGAACGCTCAGAGGCGTCGGTACTACGGTGTTCGACGTTCTGGGTGGCGACCTGGAGGGCGTAGAGCATTTGCCCGGCGCGGTGGGGGCTGATGGACAAGGAGCCGAGAGCGCTGAGAACCTGATAAGCGCCGAGCTGGATAGCGACTGGCGAGTCAGTAAAGGTGAAGTCGATGGGCCTGTCTTTGGACTTGGTGGGCTTGCGAGCGCCGGCCACGGTGGAGTGGAGACGCATGTGGAAGTAGCAATATGCCTTGCCACGCAGGGACACGGCGTGGCACTTTTCGCCGTTGGTCTTGATGTGCCGGCACTCTGGAGTCACAGGGATACCCCCCCTCTAACGCTTTTGTAATTAAATATCGTGTTTTCATGGGCCTGGCCGGGAGAGGCGGGGCTTAATAAAAGAAAGCGCACGAGTTATTTGCAAAAATAAGGTGTGAAATGGGTTACGGGCGCGAAAGCCGGTTTGGCTTCGTTGGCTGGAACCTTTGCGCAGCAAAAACGGCGCCCCGAGGGGCGCCGTTTTTGGATGCTATGAGGACAGTGTAGCGCGGGTGGGGGAAATTGCACGCAAATCGCGAGGTGAATTTTTCGCGGGCTTCCCCAGTCCCTTAAGTGGGAGAAAATTAGGGTATCCGCGGTGCGGTTTTAGGGGGCGTCGAGACCGGGGCGGCCACCCTCAGTGAGCGCGTTGGCCTGTTATCGCGAATCGAGAGGGGGACCGCTGGACAGAGGCCGCCCTAGCCGCGCAAATCCGCAAACCCGGGGAGTTGGACAATGACGCTTAATTACAACGGCTAACCCTTGCTTCCAATCTCCCGATGCGCTCCTCCTTGCAGCAGACCTTCCGCTTCGGAGGTTTCCTCCTCCGGGCTACCATGGCTCCAATTTATCGGAGATCTCTCAGCTCGAAAGAACTAAATCTCACTGAGCAGCACGCGGTGCTACACTTCACTCACTTCTATGCGCTACTACGCAGAATGGCTCGATGGCGAGTACATTCTTCTCAATCACGCTATCCGAGGATACGATCACCAATCCGTCATGGAACGTGCCATCAAGTTCCATGCCATTTTGGGAAGCACAATTGTTCTCAGCGATGTACAAATGATCGACTTCAAATGCCCGATCCCGGCGCTTTTTCACGACGCCGATTTCAGAGAGTTTCTACGCGAAAACCAGAAGGAGAGGAAACACGACTTTCTCGCATTGGTGGCGGATCCTGTTCCCGAAGTAAAGGACTCGTCGACCGCGATTGCGATGAAAGGGCTATATCGACTCAGCAGGGTTGAGAATACGTCGCCCGATTCTTTTGAAGCAATAGCCAGGAAGATGGTCGAATCAATTTTGCGTGCGGGCCATTTTGACGCCGAGAAACATCTCAGCACAAATCGCCGGCAGAGAGATCAGATCGGAAGGTCAATCAGTCGGACTTCTCCGATCAACGAGCGGAATCTCAGGGGTATATTGCACGCTCTCGACTACTTCTCAAAGAATTCACTCGGAACGACAACAGCGCCATCGCTCGGGCGGAATGAAGGTTACGACACGCTCCTACAAAAGACTAAAGCCAAGCTGTTTATGGATGCCGGGAGATCTCAAGGCCCACTCAGCGAAGAAGAGTTGATAGGTATTCATAATAGAATTGGTGAAATTCTGCGTATCCAGGAGGAGAATCTCCTACCTGAGCAACACGGTAGGAGAAATGCGATCAGACGGGTTCTCGGGGATGGCCCTTTATATCACGAAAAATGGAAACCGGAAAAGCTAATGCTTTATCTCGATGTCGTGCATGCCTGGAATTGCGTAATCAATCGCAATATCGCTCCGGAAGCTGGCACCCTGTACGAATCCCGAAATGATATTCCTCTTAGCAGTTACGAAGGCACCATCACAGACACGATTGGATGGTTTCAAGCGAAGCGCATGCCCGCCGACGGATTGTCGGATCGCATTTCCCGTCTACTTCACTGTGATTTGGCAAAGCTGAGCTGGAAAGAAATCGCCCGAATTGTGCGTCGGACATCGGGATCCGCCAAGATTCTGCAAGCCTCACTAAAATCAGGTTCAAAAGAGGACCGCGCCGAGGCACTCATCGAACATGCTGAACTCATCGGAGATGCCTTATCGGGCTTCGTACAGATACAGATAGAACTGCCTCAATTTGTGTGGTGGATCGCAAAGGGAGTTGCGGAGTATAAGGACCTCCCTTCCGAGGCTGTCGAACTGGTTGAGGAGGGAGCACGCATCCTTCCCTACAGCCTCGCGAGAATGCAAAAAAAGGCTGTTGTCAATACAATCAAATATGCGAGTTCCCAGCTTCTTTAAGCATCAAATTCGACGCTCTCGCCGAAAGGCGAATATCCCCCCGAGACCCCCAGAAGCGACGTTTGATTCGAAGTGTTGCCTCAACGAACGCCTTATCGCCAAGGCACTCATCGACCATAGATTAGGACGAAACGTCGGCCATTATCCTGCAATCTCAGGCATTGACTTCGGGCCGACGCGGTTGCCATCGCGCTTATTGGCACCTTCAGAAAGTATCGTCGGCAGTACGGAGATTGCGGGAGCCGGGGGTGAAAGGCGCTCCAAGGAGCAACCGGGGTCTTGCATGCATGGTCAGGGCACCCGGGGAAGATGAAAATCGGGCGCTGGGCAAGAGATATGTACGGGCGTGGACGCCCATACGACAACCGCGCTGGAGCGCGGCGCTACCTTCTTGACCGGCGGGTTGGCGCGCGCCGGACCTGCGCATCCGGCTGGCCCGGATAGTTTCGCCCATGCTATCCTCAGCTCAGCGGAAGATCTTGAAATGCATACGTGCCACAGCAGCGGAACGCGATTGATTCCAGCCACGAAACGCTGGTCGCGTGCCCGTGCGCGCATCATCTGCCCGCGCCGCCATCTTCGTGTACTGCCGACCCGCACACGACCTAGCCTCTTCGGCGGCGACTAGTAGCAGGTCCGCCGAAGATCCTCGTACGCTTATTGACCCAGCCCGGGGTCGATGCAACCCGAACCTGAGTCAACGTAAATCGACGGTCCCGCACAGCGGGATCAGCGGCAACGCCACATCCGCTTGGCATCACAGCGCACGGCGCCGCCCGCACAACCGATCTTTGCCGAGGAGAAGGCTCTATGAACAAGCAGGAACTGCACGCAAAATTCGGACCCAAACTGATTGGTCCTCTGCCCGGCCCCAAGGCCAGGGCCGCGGTCGCGGTCGACAATCGGCTGATTTCGCCCAGCTACACGCGGTCGTATCCACTTGTCGCCAAGCGCGGCCGCGGCGTGCGCGTTGAAGATGTGGACGGCAACGAGTTTTTAGATTTCGCCGCGGGCATTGCCGTCACTTCGACCGGCCATTGCCATCCTGAAGTGGTAGCCGCAATTCAAAAGCAGGCGGCAGAGCTTATCCACATTTCCGGCACCGATTTTTACAACGAGGGCCTTACCGATCTTGCCGAGCGGCTATCGGCGGTCGCGCCCATGCCCGGCCCGCATCGCTTCTTCTACGGCAACTCCGGCGCCGAGGCCGTGGAATGCGCACTCAAGCTGGCCCGCTATCACACCGGGCGCCAGCAGGTGATCGCATTCCTGGGGGCGTTTCATGGCCGCACCATGGGAGCGCTGTCGCTTACCGCTTCAAAACCGCAGCAAAAGCGCCGATTTGCGCCGCTGGTTCCCGGCGTCACTCACGTGCGCTATCCCTATGCCTATCGCGGTTGCAGCGGCGGACCGCAGGAGGAAGAGGCATTCAGCCTGGGCTGCGCGCGCTACATCGAGGAAAAGCTGTTCAAGACCATACTTCCTCCTGAAGAGGTCGCGGCCATATTCATCGAGCCTATCCAGGGCGAGGGCGGATACGTTGTTGCCCCCACCAACTTTTTACGCGAGCTGCGCGCAATCTGCAACCGGCACGGCATTTTATTAGTCGTGGACGAGGTCCAGTCAGGGTGCGGAAGAACGGGAAAATGGTGGGCCATCCAACACTCCGGCGTGGAGCCGGACATGGTCTGCATGGCCAAGGGAATTGCCAGCGGGATGCCGCTCGGCGTCTGCATGACGCGCGCCGAAATCATGGACTGGGTACCGGGCTCGCATGCTTCCACCTTCGGGGGCAACCCGGTTTCGATTGCCGCGGCTCTGGCCACCATCGACATCCTTGAGCGGGAAGCGATTGCCAACGCCGCGCGCGTGGGCGAGTTCATGCTCGAGCGGCTTCGCGGATGGGTCAAGACGCATCCGATGGTTGGCGAGGTGCGTGGCCGTGGGCTGATGATCGGAATCGAGCTGGTGAAAGACAAGTCTACTCGCGAGGCCGCCGTGGCGGAGCGCAACCGGATTGAGAGTCTGGCTTTCGAACGCGGCCTCATGATTCTGGGCTGCGGCGAAACCTCGCTGCGCCTGGCCCCGCCTCTCATCGTCACTGAGGACGAAGCAACCGTGGCTCTCGACATCCTGGAAGAATCGCTCAGCATCGTCGAGAAGGACCATGAGCACGCGGCATCCGCGGTGGCAACCGCATGAGGACGGGAGTCTGTCATTGACGTTCTCGCAGAAGCAATGGCCGGCAGATGCATCTGCCGGCCGTTTCCTTTCCGATTAACACTCAATTCTCGGGGAGTGCATAGAATCGTCTATCCGGACAGCCGCATGTTGGCAATCTCGTTGGTACGATGAGCGGCCCGCTCAAGATTCTGCGCCATCTCCTGCGTGGCCAGGTGCTGCTCTTCCGCGGCAGCCGCCATTTGATGCGACACGCCTGAAAGCTCTTCAGTCTGCTTTGCGATGCGGTCGATGGCTGAAACCGCGGTAGAAATGTCGGAACCGATCGCTGAGACCTTGTCCTGAATCTCCGCGGTCGCCTGGGCTGTTTGTTCGGCCAGCTTTCTAACTTCGCTGGCTACCACGCTGAAGCCCTTGCCGTGGACGCCTGCGCGCGCGGCTTCAATATTCGCGTTCAGCGCCAGCACGCTTGTCTGCGTAGCGATTGAGGCAATCAACTCCGCAACTTTTGCTACTCCGCTGCTCGATTCTTTCAGGCTCAGAATCGAACTCTTGCTTTCATCCGTCGCTGTGCGCGATTTTTCCGCGGAGTGGGCTATATTCTCCGCGTTCCGCGCGATTTCGCCGATGCTCGCTTCGATTTCATGCGTGGCCGTAGCCACCATCTGCAGGTTTCCATTCAGGTGCTCGATGTCGGCGCGCTGTGCTTCCTGCGCATGACGCAACGCCTCAATCGTCTGCTGCGTGCTGACGCCCCAAATCACTACTGCGCCAATGTGCTCGCCGGCTTCGTCGGTCATTGCATCCACCTGGAGGTCGAGCTTTACCGGCCCAAGCTCGATGGTCGCTTTATGCGGCAATTGATGAGTACCCCGTTGTCTTGTGTTTGCCAGAATCCGGTCAATATTGTCCTGCGACTTGTGAAAAATATGGATCGATTTGCCCACGATCTGGTCTACCGGAACCGGTAGATACTGCTGCAGCGTCTTGAGGGTCTTAAGCGACGATCGATTGAGGTAGCGAAGGATCAGGTCTCTGTCGCAAAACATCGCATTTGCAGGCAGCGCATCGAGCGCATATTCAAAGCTGCGATCCGCCGCAGCCTCGACGGCAACGTTTTCTTCAGCCTCCATCTCGACTGCCGCTGCCCGATCCTGCTGCCGCGAAAACAAACCTCCAAGCAATCCATGAGACATTTCGGGACACTCCTATGACACCCAATCTCAGTTTCGGGCAACTCTTAACCAGCCAGCGCGGATTGAATCAACTTCTTTGTCTCTCCCTCCCAAATTCGATTGGCTAGTTTCAAATCAGGAAATTCGGGGTCTGCAATCGAAATCGCGCCATTTGCGCCGCACGACCTCGAAGGGCGAGAATGGTTTGCCATGCAATCCCTGAGAGACCTGCGAGCGGGCGCAATCCGTCTCGCGATCGATTCGCTCGATCGCGTCTCGCGCCTCGGCGGCCGCAGTCCTGAGCTTCCGCCCCATCTCATTACCGGGCTCGAAGGCGAGAAAGAAGCGTACTTTCACCTGCTGCGCAAGGGCTATCTAGTGGTGGCAACGCGCTGGTCGGCAGGAAATGTGCCCGGTGACATCGACATCGTGGCCTGGAAAGACGAGCTTCTTTGCATCATCGAAGTGAAGACGCGCACCGCGCACGACATGACGCCCGCCGAGGTCGCGATCGACAGCCACAAACGCCATCTTCTACGCCGGCTGGCGCGCCGCTATATGCTCCAGCTTCCGCAGCCTCGCGACTCACAACCCGTCTTGCCCCAGGCGCGGTTCGATGTGATCAGCGTTTACCTGCTACCGGGCGTGAAGCCTGAAGTCGCACACTTTGAAAATGCCTTTGGCTGGAACGAGCGCCGGCCCGAGCGGAGTTAGAATCTTCGCGGGGCGCTTTTTGCTGTGCCGTCAAGCTAAACACGAGTAACCTGTCACTGTCAGCACTCGGCGGAGGATCGATGAATCGACTCGTCACATTCCTGATCACAACAAACGCCGATGGGGCGATCAGCTTCTATCGCGACGCACTGGGGTTAAAGTTTCACCGCGACGACGGCTTCGCGCTGGTCTTCGAAACTGATGGCGTGATGCTTCGCATTGCAAAAGTTCCGGAATTTACGCCGGCGAAGCACACTGTTCTGGGATGGGAATCGGAAAATATTGCGGCCACCGTCGACGAGCTTGCGGCAAAGGGCGTCGCCTTCACTCGCTATCCGAACATGGGTCAGGATGAGCGCGGCATCTGCACATTTCCCAACGGCGATAAAGTGGCGTGGTTCACAGATCCCGACGGAAATGTGCTGTCGATTTCGCAGCACGCACAGGCGTAACGACTACCCCTTCGCGTCTTCGAACTCATCATGCCACGCCATCTGGATGGCCTCGAGCCGCGACTCGTTCGACTTGGTGGGATCGTCGGCGAAGCCTTCAAGCTCGGTCACGTAGCGGTGCAGATCGGTAAACCGCACGGTCAGCGGATCGATCTCAGGAAATTTCTCCTGCAGTTGAATGCCGATTTCCTCGGCATCGGTCCAATGAATTTCGCGCGGCATGTTTACTTCCCCTCCGCCATGGCCAGCGGCTTGCCTTCCGATGTGTAGTTGCGATTCCATTTGGGAATTTCGACCACGTAGTTGCCCGGCCGGGTGATCACTGCCTGGCATCCCAGGCGCGAGTACAACTGCTGATCGGCCGCCATATCCATGCGGTCAATTTCGTCGTCGTCCGCCTCGCTGATGCCTGCCTGATCCTTGATCCACAGATGGCAGGTGGTGCAGGCGCAAACACCTCCGCATGCGTGATCGAGAAAGATGCCGAAGTTCTCCGCCACATCGAGAAAACTCATCGGCTTGCCGTGATGATCGTACGGAAGGGTGCCGAATTCAAATTCGACCGTTTTCCCTTCGGGCATAAACGTGACGCGAACGAGTTTGTCGGGGGGGATGTTTTTGTTCTGTGTGTCAGTCATAGATTCAATCCTTCAAGCGCCGGCAGGCGTGTCAGCCTGCGTTTCTTTCGCCCGCTTCGCGGGCTGAATCTTCATTGCGTTCGTTCACCCCAGGCTTGCGCCTGGGGCTACCTTCTTTCGCTCGCTTCGCGAGCTGGTTTGTCCGGCCCCGTTGGACGGTGGGCTCGGGTAGATCGTTGTTGCATCGTCCCTACGGGACTTCGAATCTGATCCTACGCTTTCCCCACGCTGAAGCGCGGGGCTAACATACGTTGCGCCTACTGCGCGTTCACCAGACATTGCTTACGCAGCGCTCAATCACTCGGTAACGCCGCGGTTATTTGAACTCCGCAGCTGCCATCGGATGCGGCGCGCTGATATTGTCGTTCAATTCTTCGCCGGCTTCATTCATTGTCTTGCCGCGAATTGCATCCGTCACGGCCGCGTCCATCATCAATTCGGCAAGCCGTCGCGTGGCCACATCGAGCGCCACGCGCGCATCGCGAATGGCCGCCGCGTCCTCGCCGCCCTTCGCTTGAATCAACTTGCCTTCAGCCGCCGCAATCGCTGCCAGTTCCTCGCCGCCCAATTGCTGCCATGCGGGATTCGACTTGGCCTGCTCGACCTTGGCCAGATCGGATTCAGCTTCAACCCGCGCCTCAATCAGCAGCCGCTTTGCGAAATCCTCTTCGGCGTGATCGAACGAGTCGAGAATCATGCCCTCGACCTGTTCATCGGTCAGTCCGTAGGTCGGCTTCACTTCAATCTCAGCCTGCTTGCCGCTGCGCTGCTCGCGCGCCGACACTTGCAGAATTCCATCGGCATCGATCAGGAACTTGACCTCGATGCGCGGCAGTCCCGCCATCATCGGCGGGATTCCTTTCAGATCGAAGCGCGCCAGCGAGCGGCAATCGGACGCCAGCTCGCGCTCGCCCTGCACTACGTGAATCGCGACATTAGTCTGGCCGTCAACGCCGGTGGTGAAATGCTCCGTCGCGGACGCCGGTATCGTGGAGTTGCGCTGAATGATCTTGGCCACAACTCCGCCCAGCGCCTCAATGCCCAGCGACAGCGGCGTCACGTCGAGAAGCAGCAATTCTTCAGTCGACTTTGACGCGCCGGCAAGAATATCTGCCTGCACCGCCGCGCCGAGCGCAACCACTTCGTCGGGATTCAGCTCGGTGTGCGCCTTCTTTCCGCGCGCACTCAAATGGAAAAGCTCATCCACCAGCTTGCGCACCGCGGGGATCCGCGTCGAGCCGCCCACCAGCACCACTTCGTCGATCTGCTCGGGCGTAATGCCCGCGTCCGCCATCGCTTGTTTGCAAGGCGCAATTGTGCGTCCCAGCACCGGCTCAATCAGTATCTCGAACACTTCGCGCGGAATCTCGCGTTGATACCGGTCGCCATTCGGCAACTCGATATCGAAGCTGGCTGAGGATTCTGCCGAGAGCCCGATCTTCGCGTCAATTGCAGCCTTGCGCAGCGCCTGAACAGCTCCCGGATGCGACCTCAGTTCGACCCCATGCTCTGCGTGAATCTCATCAAGCGCAATCGCCAGCAGCAGATTGTCAATGTCGTCGCCGCCAAGGTGCGTGTCGCCATTGGTCGATTGCACTTCGAAGATGCCGTCGCGCAGTTTCAAAATCGAAATATCAAACGTACCGCCGCCCAGGTCATACACGGCAATCGTACCTACATTGGCGCGATCGAGCCCATACGCCAGCGCAGCCGCAGTCGGCTCATTCACCAGCCGCAGCACATCGAGCCCCGCCATGCGGCCCGCATCTTTCGTGGCCTGGCGCTGCGCATCGTTAAAGTACGCAGGCACGGTGATCACAGCCTGGGTAACAGGCGCGCCGAAAAATCGCTCGGCATTGCGCTTCAATTGCCGCAACACATACGCCGAAATTTCAGGCGGCGTAAAACGCAACTCGCCCAGTTGAATGCGCGGTACCTCGCCGGCTTCAACATCGTCGGCAAGACGAAACGGAAAGAGCTTGAGTTCGCTCCTCACCTCTTCGAGGCCGCGCCCCATCAATCGCTTCACTGAATAGATAACGCGCTCCGGCGTCTCAATCAGCGATTTGCGCGCGCTGTTGCCCACTGTGACCGTGGGCCGGCCATTGCCTCCCGCAGAAATGGGATCAAGAGCGACCACCGATGGAACAAGATTCGACCCGTCCACGCCGGGAATCACCACCGGCTTGTCGCCCTGCATGTATGCGACCAGCGAGTTCGTCGTTCCCAGGTCGATCCCGACTACTTTTGCATCCGCCATAATCCTTGTTCAAGCTCCCAGTGTTTCAGTCACGTCGCGCACCAGATTGCTGAGGTACCGGCGACGGTCGAGCAGCGCTACCATGGCGCTCTGCGCGGTTTTGCGTTGTGCCTCATCGCCTTCGTCCCAGGCGTTCCATTGCGCGCGCAGATTGCGATCGACCTCATCAAGCAGGCCGTCAAATTTCTGCTTCGCCGCGACCAGGCTCTTTTCAAGTTCCGGATCGGTCTCGCCGGCAGCGCGTGCCATGCGCATCTCTTCAAGCTGCATGTTCAAATCGAATACTTCTTCAAGCAGATCGGGAGGAACGCGCGAAGGATCGCGTCGATCTTTGCCGCTGTGCTCCTCGCCAATCTCGGCTCCGCTCCGCTTCAGGAGGTACTCGGTTCGCCGCAGCGGTTCCTTCAGGGTGCGATAAGCGTCGTTGAGCAGGGCCGTGTCCGCCAGGCTCCACTCCTTTTCACTATCGGTGGCGCGGGCAAAGCGATCAGGGTGCAGCCTACGACTGAGGCGATGAAACTCGTGCTCCAGCGCGGGCAGATCGATATTCAGCTTGGGCTCGAGGCTGAAGACAGTAAAGTAATCGCCGCTGGGCGGGGGCTGAATCTTGGTGCAATGCGGGCAAAAGAGCGTGGACTCATTGTGAGCCACCGAACAAGACCAGCATGCGACGGGGATTGCGGAATCGAGAACTTTCATCATGATCCAAACCCTGCGACTAAAAAATGCCTACGACGAAAACGAGCTACCGCAGCCGCAGGAGCGCGAAGAGTTCGGATTGATGAAATTAAACCCCTGCCGCATCAGGCTCTCCTCGTAATCCAGCGTCATGCCGTGCAGATAGAGGAACGATTTGGGATCGACGAAGACGCGAACTCCGTCGAACTCGTAAACGCGGTCGCGGTCGCGCGGCTGCGTGTCGAACTTGATGGAATAGGAGAGGCCCGAGCAGCCGCCGCCCATCACGCCCAGGCGCAAACCGCCTTCGGTGGGCGAAATGCCTTCCTTCGCCATGGCCGCGCGTATGCGCTTGACGGCGCGCTCAGTCACCTGCAGGCCTTGCGCCGGCGCTGCGGCCGACTGCGGCTTCGCAGCCGATAGGCCCTCAGCCGGCTTCGCTCCAATTGTTACGACGTCTTGCATTCTTACCCCTGTGTTGCAGCCGCGGCCGCTTGGGCGGTCTCAGCCACGCCATTCTTCTTCTTCCAGTCGCCGATGGCTGCGCGAATGGCGTCTTCAGCCAGCACCGAGCAGTGAATCTTGACCGGAGGAAGCGAAAGCTCCTTCACGATGTCGGTATTCTTGATGGCCATGGCGTCATCCACCGTGCGGCCCTTGATCCATTCCGTCGCGAGCGAGCTGCTCGCGATGGCCGAGCCGCAGCCAAAGGTCTTGAACTTGGCTTCCTCGATCACCTGCGTCTCGGGGTTCACGCGGATCTGCAGCCGCATCACGTCGCCGCACTCCGGCGCGCCCACCAGGCCCGTGCCTACCTCGGTCGAGCTCTTGTCGAGCGTGCCCACGTTGCGCGGATTGTTATAGTGGTCAACTACCTTGTCGCTGTATGCCATTGATTCCGTCCTTCTGCGGGGAAGCCGCGTGTACCTTTGTTTGATTCGGCAGACTGCACTGCCGATGCTTCGATCGTGTTTCTCAGCTCCGGTAAGGCTAAACTCTGCCTTCCGTCGTGTTCAAATCCTGCCTCTGCATGCGCCGGCGGCTAAGAACCTCAAAAAGCGCAGCCGCCATTGCCCATCCAATTCCAACGCACAACACCCCTATCCAATCCACCGAACCGTGGCGCCACCAGCGATACAAGGCATCGCCGAGGCAAGCGCCTAAAACGCCGATAACAATCACGCGTGATGAATGATTCGCGGCCCTGGCCATACCACTCCTACTTCCAATGCTTTTCCAAAATCAGAATCAGGCACACAATCCAAGCAAGCGCAACCCCGATCCATGCACGGGTGACGATCGACTTTTTGCTCCGTTGCTTGTCTTCCCGCCACTCACTTTCGACACTCTCGAACATGGAGTCTCCAGTTTTGCCGAAATTGCTTTTAGTGCGCCTGCCATTCAATCTTTGTTAAATCAATGCCTTCTTTCACCATCTCGTAAAGCGGCGAAAGCTCACGCAGTTTCTTCACAATATCAATCACCTTTGCCGCTACGTAATCCACTTCAGCCTGCGTGTTGAATCGTCCTAAACCAAAACGAATTGAACTGTGAGCCACATCGTCGCCCAGGCCCAGTGCCTTCAGCACGTAGCTGGGTTCGAGCGTTGCCGAAGTGCACGCCGAGCCGCTTGAAACTGCCACATCGTTGATGCCCATCAGCAGGCTCTCGCCCTCAACATACACAAAGCTCATGTTCAGGTTGCCGGGCAGCCGGTGCTCCATCGACCCGTTCACATGAACGTAGTCCAGCTCCGACTCGAGCTTGGCTTTCAGCCGGTCGCGCAGCCCGCGCAGATATGCCGCCTCCGAGTCCATTTCCTCCCGTGCAATCTCGCAGGCCTTGCCGAGGCCCACAATGCCAGGAACATTCAGCGTTCCCGAGCGCATTCCGCGCTCATGTCCGCCGCCGTCGATCTGCGCTGCAATCTGCACGCGCGGATTGCGACGCCGTACGTACAGCGCGCCCACACCCTTTGGCCCGTAAACCTTGTGGCCGGAGATCGAAGCCACATCCACGTTATCCGCAATCACGTTGAACGGAACTTTGCCGATAATCTGCACGGCATCGGTGTGAAAGATAACGCCCTTTTCATGGCACAGCTTGCCGATCTCGCGGATCGGCTGCAGCACGCCGATTTCGTTGTTCGCGGCCATGATGGTTACAAGAATCGTCTTGTCGTCTATCGCGCGCTTCAGATCTTCGAGGTCGATCAGTCCATCTGCCTTCACGGGCAGATAGGTCACGCGATAGCCATATTTCTCAAGCCGTTTGCAGGTATCCAGAATCGCCTTGTGCTCGGTCACCTGCGTGATGATGTGGTTGCCGCGCTCGCGGTACATCTCAGCGATGCCCTTGATGGCCAGGTTGTCGCTTTCCGTCGCGCCCGAAGTAAAGATGATCTCCTTGGCGCTGGCTCCAATCAGCTTGGCAATCTGTTCGCGGGCCGTTTCTACGGCCTGTTCGGCTTCCCATCCAAACGAGTGGTTGCGGCTGGCGGCGTTTCCAAATTTGCTGGTGAAATACGGCATCATCGCTTCCAGCACCCTCGGGTCAAGAGGGCTGGTAGCGTGATTATCCATATAAATCGGCAAGCTCACACCCGCCGGAACCTCCACTTGGCTGAATACTGTGCTCATCATCTTCTCCAAAACTTGTTACATGCTTAATGTCTCGGCGAAACTCTCAGGGAAGCAACACGCCGTCTGACTCCGCTTTTAGAGCGTCAATGCAACCAGCCCATGCGCCTCGTGCGCTTTGCCGGCAGGCTGCACGTGCTCGGCCAGGTCTTGAATGCTGATGCTCTTCAGCACTCCCGCAATTGTGTCGTTAACACGCGCCAATGGCTCTTTGATGGTGCAACTGGGGGTCAGGTCGCACCCTTTCGCGCCCTTGGTGCACGACGTAATAAAGAACGGGCCGTCGATGGCGTGGATCACCTCGTAGGCCGAAATCTGTCTCGCATCCCGCGCCAGTTCGTAGCCGCCGTTCATTCCGGCATGGGAGCGCAAAAGACCGGTCTTGGTAAGTCTCTGCAGAATCTTGGCCAGCAGTTGAGCCGGAATCCCATACGCATCCGCCACATCTTTGGCGCTCAGGGCAGGGGTTTCAGGATGCTCCGCCAGGTACTTCAGAGCCATCAGCCCGTAATCCGCCTTTTTGGTAAGTTTCAGCATGAAATATCCGACCTGATCGGTCCGTTTTAAGTATACGACCGTTTCTGTCCGAGATTCAACTATCTACGGGCCGAATCGTGCGGGCCACCCAGGATTGTGGATTGGAACTGAAGATTCAACAAAATATGCTTTCGCAAATGAGGAAAAACGGGCTACAATCCCGCCAAAGAAGGCTATTTCCCGCGCGACTACAGGACGATGGCTACCGCCTGCAAACACCCCAGGGTTCGAATCGTTTCCCGCCACGAAGACACGGAATTCGTCGAGTGCTTGGAATGTGGCGAAGTTTTTGATTCCGAAGAATTTAGCGACATGGAAATCGAAGACTCCGTCGAGACCGAAAACCTCACAGACGACGCTTAATCCCTACAGCTCACTTGGCCGCGGCGCCGTTTGCTGCCGGGGGCGAAGTGCGCCTTGAAGCCACCCACGCGTAGTGCAGTCCCGACGCGACGGTCAGCAGCATCGTCAGGTCCAGGGCCACCTGCCTGAAAATCCCCACCCATGCCTCCGCTGTCATCTGGCGGAGCAGGACTGCTGCCACGGCCACGATCTGGGCCAGCGTATTCGCCTTGCCAAACAAGCTGGGGTGAAATTCCCTGCGGCCCACCGCCATGTAGAGGATTGCGGCCACGAGCAGGATTCCCACGTCGCGCCCGAAAACCAGCACCGTTACCGTGACCGGGATGAGCCCTTTATGCATCAGCACCAGGAACAACGTGCTGAGCAACAGCTTGTCCGCAACTGGGTCGAGATAATGCCCCAGCATGGAACGCTGCTTGAGGGCCCGCGCCAGAAACCCGTCCAAACCGTCGGTGAGCCCGGCAGCGATGAAGAGCACAAAGCTCAGCAGGTATTCGCCCTGCAGAATCGCGGCCACCAGGAATGGCGCCAGGCAAATACGCAGGAGCGTAAGCAGGTTGGGAGCCGTCCGCAGAGGATTCCAGCGAAGATGCGAATCATCGTTCATAGATTACGTATCCAGCGCCTCGGTCCCTCTTTTTGAAACGAGCTTCCGATGACACTGCTGAAGAGTTGTTTAAATCACGTAAACGATGGTACAGCATGGTGTTCTATGGGCGCAGTTTCAGGCGCCGCGCTGAGTGTCGCTGAGTTCGCCCGATCCCACCCTGGCGACAAAAACGAAGATGTCGCGAGGATGGGGTACCCGCTTCGTTGTGACTACCAGCAGATCGGTTAAGTGAACGGTATTGCCGACCCCACCCTGTTCGCACACTACGTGAAGAGGATGGGGCACCCATTTTTGTGTCTGTGATGCGCTGTCAAGCGCGCAGGGCAGGAAAAATCGTCAAACGTAATTCCGTAGACCCATAGGGAACCAGCGTGATCCGGGTTGCCGGCCCGGCAGGTTTACGTTCGGAAACATCGGGCAATGGCGGCGTGAACTTCTGGCTTGGGTCATCAGGATTCGGTTGTAAATCCCAACCGGCTATCAACCGCGCGGGGACAGTGACCGATGTCGGCGGCTCGACCCACGGATCCAGAGCTTGGTCCTCGGCAAGCTGCTTGCGATGGAACTCGACGCCGGCTTCAGGCCTGGCCTGGTCGAGATTGAGGCCGTAGTTCCACTGGCTGGCGGGTGTGGCTTCCCAACTTGGAAAATCGGGTGTGGTGTACTTCGGTTCGACCTTTGAAGTCCAGTTGGCCTTGATGGGCAGCGTATAGACGAGCGGGCCGTGCTCCACTGCCACGCCTTGCTGCGGCCAATTGGTTACGCGCGCATGCATGGGCAGGGTAAGCGTAATTCGATCGCCGGACTTGAACGTGCGTTCGATGCGCAGGAACCCGTTAGCATTGCGCTCGACCTTCACTACGGCCCCATTGAGCGTCACGCGCGGCGCGGCGCACCAGCCGGGAGCGCGCAGCAGCAGAGGAAATGCCACGGGCTTGTCCGTCTCAATGCTCAGCCGAATCTCTTCTTCAAAGGGATAGTGCGTGGTCTGGACAATCGAGACAGGCTGGTTCTCTGCGCCGACGGTGGCCTGCACGCGCGAGGGTCCGTAGAGGACGGCGGCAAGGCCGTTGTCATTGGTCTTCATCCACATGCGGATGGCAAAGTTGGGCAGCATACGATGCACGTTGGCTCCGCAGCATGCGGTACGCTGACCGGGATTGGGCTGGTAGGCCATCATGCGCCCGCCATGCGACATCACGTTGTGGTCGGAGTTCAGCGTGGCCAGGAACTGATTGGGGCAACTGAAGTACTGCAGCGCCTTCCAGTCGTTTTTGATTGCGCCGGGAGCGGCGTTGAAGCACGCGCGCTCAACACGATCGGCCCAGACGGCATCACCGGTGGCCATCAGCATGTAGCCCCACGACCACGTGTGGTCGCTGATGTCGCAGGTTTCGTGCGAATCGAGAGAGGTAACGGTGCGATACCACTCGGTGGTGGATGGGATGCCGTCCACCAGCATGTGGTGGTCGAAGATGCGGCGTTCGGCGGCCATTGCAAATTCAAGGTACTCGGGCTTGCCGGTGGCCAGGTAAAGAATCGCCGGCAGCTTCATGGTCTCGGCGTAGGTGCAGCCATGGGAGTTGATGGGCGTGGCGGCAAAGACGCGCATTGCTCCCAGGTCGCCGTGACCGGGATCGTCGGCAACGGTTTTCTGGTAACTCTTCCACGCTTCTTCAGCCAACTGCAGCAGGCGCGCATCGCCGGTGCGGCCATAGCACCAGATCATGCCTTCAATGTTGGTCACGTTGCGGGTAGGCGACCCGTAGTCTGCCGTATCCCCGAGGAAATGCCGGCGCAATGCTTCGGCCACGTCTGCCGACTCCGGCGATCCTGGAATGGAGCGCGCATCGGCCAGCGCGGCCATGCCGCGGAACAGCACATTCTGCGGCCAGCGGTGAAAGTCGCCCTTGGGATCGCGGAAATTCTCCGGGCCCAGGTAACCGTCGTCGCGCGCATGGCTCAGCGTGTAGTCGAGCGATTGGCGCACCAGGGTCATCAACTGCTCGTCCTTCAACACGATCGAAAGCCGTGTGGCCCCGTCGAGCCAGTAGGCCTTTTGTTCCCACGGCCACCAGGTATCGGTGGTCTGACCTTCAACAGTCTCTTGCCCTGACCAGTATGAGTCGGTGAACGGCCACGAGACATTGGGGAGCTGCGACCCCAGTTCGGCGGCCTGCTTCTGCATCCAGCCGCGCAACCAGCCCTCGGGCTCGACGGCGCCGGGTGGCAACGGATGCAAGGCGGCATGGACGAGCGAAGCAGGTACGGTTTCTCCCGCGGCATGTGCCCGGCCTGAAGCGGCCAGAGCGGCCGATGCGGCCAGGGCTAGACGCAAGAACTCGCGCCGGTTCAGATCGTTTTGATTGGTTTTCGTATGCGCGCCCATTGCGTCTCCTCGTTCAGCCCCGCCGAAGTGGCTCCGGCGCCGAAAGAGGATTCTAACAAGGCGAGCGCCCCTGTCATGTGAGCGTTGTCATTCTGTGCGGAGCGTAGCGGAGTCGAAGGACCTGCAGTTGCCTTTGGTAGTTCGACGTGGCGATAGTCCCGAATTGGCGACCAACCGCTCGCGCTCCTGACTCGAGCACTCCGTCCCCTCCCCCAATGAGCTGTCATCCTGAACCGCAGTGAAGGATCCGCAGTTGCTTTTGGACGTTCAACGCAGCGATACTTCCGAATTGGCGACAAACCAGGCGGGAAGGGCTTTTACGCTGACGAGGGACATTCTGCGCCGGGAACAAACCGCAGATTGCCGGGGTCTATACCATTGTGAACCTCATCCGACGAACTCTCTTGGTTATCGTAATAGTCAGCGGTATCGCAATTGTGGCGTTCGCTCTTTACGCGCATTTGCTGAAGGAGCGGGCAGAATCGCTGATTCGGATCACGTGTGAACTGTCCAGCTTCGGGGGCAGCCCGCCCACACTGGCGGTGCTTGAAAGCAAGCTTGGCCACAGACTCCGCCGTGTGGAAGGCTGTATGCCATCGGAATGTGGTTACGAAGTCAAGCTGTCGAACCGTCCGTTAGCTGTTCTCAGGATTGTCCCTGCGACAGAGTTGAAGGCAGATTTTTGGCTCCGAGACGGCGTTGTTGAGGAAAGTATGTTGGACTTTACAACTCAGGCCGACTACCGTAGCAGCATCGTAGTTCACTCACAGATGGATTTCAACGACAGCGACTCTTTCTATCTGCATCCCTGGGGGAGCTCGTCGCCATTGGATACGAATGGGCTTGTGGTTATCAGTTCTGGCTCCGCCGAAGAAAAGAAAAAGGCAGCCCTTGCCCTGAACGTTAACTGCCTTACGAAACCAGGCGGCTGTTCTACTGTGGCTGATTTACTCCCAACAATCTGGGAGCGCTCGACGAATAACGAAATCAAAAGCCGGCTGCCAAATCATGAAGGTTTCATCGGTACATCCGGCCCTTGATGAATGAATAAGGAGCGAATACAGAGGCTCAATCTGATTCTGGTCGTATCACCGCCAAACCGGAAGTTTGGCCAAAGCAACCGCAGATCCCTCACTGTGTTTCGGGGATGACAACAGTTTTTGAAGATTGCGGTCGTATCGCCGCCTAGCCAGAAGTTATCCGAGCTAAGCGCTGGGGTGGATTGTGGAATGTGGTGAGGAGCAACCGCAGATCCCTCACTGTGTTTCGGGATGACAGCAGCCTTTTGGGTTCCGGCATGATCACCATCTATGCGGAAATTACTCGCCATCTTTCACAGCGCCCCTCCGGGGCGCGTTCGTCTTTTGGGGGCGTGCTTCCCCGGGTTTCACCCGGGGCTAAATTCGATCGTCCCTCCGGGACTAAAAACGAACCTCGCGGTT
>Ga0181520_10002228_pt1 | contig 36740 bp, 32 predicted proteins | sample PEATcosm2014_Bin_29_FD_132451 | JGI IMG/M metagenome (GOLD analysis project Ga0181520, IMG submission 132451) | Peatland microbial communities from MTU Mesocosm Facility, Houghton, MI, USA - PEATcosm2014_Bin02_30_metaG | ecosystem: Environmental > Terrestrial > Soil > Wetlands > Peat | place... | reverse complement strand
GAGTATTAGCCTTTGGTGGTGCGCGTCGGCGACATCGAGCTGGTCCCGCTCAATGACGGCGTTTGCAAGATGTCCCAGGAGTTCTACGTAGGGCTGGACTTCGCAGTCCACGAGGAACTGCTCGCCGACGACGGCCGCGTGCACATACCGATCGGTTGCTTCCTGCTGCGGGGTGGTGCCAAGACTGTCCTCGTCGATGCTGGCCTCGGAGACGTCGACCTTGGCTGGGCGCAGGGCGGGGACCTGCCCCGGGCGCTCCGGGCAGCAGGTGTCTCGCCGGAGGCGGTCGACGTCGTTGTGTGCAGCCATCTCCACATCGATCACATCGGCTGGCTTGCCGTGGACGATGTCCCGTACTTCCCCAACGCCGTCGTGCGTTACGGTGCAGCCGACTGGCAGCGGTTCGTCGCCGATGCGGATGCCGCCGACCGCAGCCGCCGGATCATGGAGGTTCTGGGCGATGCAGGGCGGCTCGATCCTCTCGAGGGGGACATGCTGCCCATCGCGCCCGGCCTGACGGCGCGCCACACGCCCGGGCATACGCTCGGCCACTACGGCCTCGTCGTCTCCTCGGGCGAGGATCGCGCCGTAGTGCTCGGCGATGCCGTCGAGTGCCCGCTGCAGCTTGAGGAGCCGGACTTTCACACCTTGTCGGACGTGGACCCGGCCCTCGGGGCGCGGACGCGCGACGCCTTGTGGCGCGAGCTCGAAGGCACGAACGTCTCGGTGATCGGCGCTCACTTCCCGGGACTCCAGTTCGGTCGTGTGCTTGCGGGTAGGGGGAGGCGCTTCTTCTCGCCTCTGGCGTGAGCTCGCTGGCTGGGGCGGAGTCCGTCCGTCCTTCCGGCCCCCTGGGCTTGGGTGCTGTCTTCTTCGGGGCGGACAAGTCGGTGCCGGCGGCCGCCGGCGACGTCCATCTTCTGTCCGCGCGACGTCGTACTCGAAGGCGTCGAGGAGTTGGAACAGCTCGTCGTTGTCCGCTCACGGCCCCGCTGGCGGCCTACGCGGGCAGCGACCAGTACGCCATGGACCCGCGACCGTTGAGCGCGGCGCGAGCCGCGGTGGGCGTGACGCGGTAGTGGTCAGCGGCGGTCACGGTGCTCACGACCGGCGGGGCCGGTAGCCCTGCCATGATCCTGCGGGCGACACAGTCGGCGCGGGGATTGCCTGCCGGCTGGATCAGCTCAGCGAGCATGGCTTTGTCTCGAAACCGAAGCCGCGACGCCTAAGACTCACTCCCGTTTTCTTCTGGTGGCACGCTCTCGTTTCACCGTTGCTAGCAAAGCAGAGGCTTTGAATCTGTCCGTGGCCAAGGGCCGCCTGCCGGAGCAGCGACCGTGAGGGGCAGGTGGTGAACCGGGAAGTTGACGGAGCGAGCGATGAAGCACAGTTTCTCGGCGTCGTCGTGCAGGGCTGTGGCGCGCTCGCGCATGGCAGCCTCGGCGACGGTGACCTCCGGGCGGAGCGTCACCTCCACGAACTCGCCGCTGCCGTCAGGGTTCTCGGTCATGGTGCCCGTCGGAGTGTCGCGGTAGGCGGTCACGATGACGCCTGCGCTGGCGGCAAGATGCAGGTACGAGAGCATGTGGCACTGAGACAGGGCTGCAACGAGCAATTCCTCGGGGTTCCAGCGCTGGGGATCGCCACGGAAGGCGGGGTCGGAGGACCCGTCGATCATCGGCTTGCCGGGCGCGCTGAGCTCGTGGTCGCGGCCGTACGACCGGTAGCTGCTGGTGCCAGAACCCGTGTTGCCGGTCCACCGCAGCGAGACCTCGTAGGAGTGAGTCCTGCTCATGGCAACAAAGCGTAGGGACTATGCCATTCGCAGCCTGCCTTTGCCCCGACGGTCGCGACGGGGCTAAGGGGAAAGCCGGGACCGGATCTGCTCGACTGCTGCGCGCCTTGAGGTCTCGTCGGCTTGCAGCTGCTCGACGACGGCCCGTAAGGCCGCCACCTCGGCCCGAAGCACCGTGACCTCGTCCACCAGGGCCCGCAGTTCGCTCTTTGTGGGCTCCGGGGGTTCGTCCTCAGCAGCCGGTCCTTGCCCGTCCACCGTCCTGGTCCGAAGCTCCGGGGCAGCGACGGCGTACTCCTCGCCACTTTCGCCGCCGCGGCTGTCTGTCGGTGCTTGCGGGGTGAGCAGCTGTATCCAGCGTTCTTCCTTCTGCCCCGGGCGACGCGCCAGTCGCCGCACGAGCGGCTCGGGACGACCGGCCATGCGTTCCAGTTCCGCGTTCGCGGCTATGCCCCCGAGTCGTGCCATTCGCTCTGTCCGCGCCCGCAGCTCGGCGGCCGTCTGGGGCCCGCGCAGCAGCAGGACGGCCATGATGCCCAGCGCTTCCTGGTCGATTCCCAGGTACTCGTCGAGCACCTGGCGATACCGGGTCGCCGACCCGCCGCGGGAGGGATAGATGAAGCGAACGAGCCCGAGGTCCTTCAGCGACGAGAGTGCCCGCTGGACCGTGCCGTCGTCGTAACGGACCACCGGGTCGCGGTTGGAGGTCTGGTTGCAGGCCGCCACCACCGCGTTGAGGCTGAGCGGGTACTGCTGCGGCGTCGTGAGCTGCTTTTCGATGAGGCAGCCGATCACGCGTCCCTGCTCGAGGCTCAGGCGCATGAGCGGCAGTCTAGGTCCCTCGGATTGGCCGACTCGGGGTCGAAGTGTCTCAACCTCGCAGAGCGCTGAGCGTCACGACACCCGCGACCACCGTGGCGACGCCGAAAACTTGGTGCCGCCGGAGCCGCTCTCCGAAGAGGAAGAACGCCGCCACAGTTGTGATGGCGGCACTCTGGGATGCGAGCACGGCCGCGACCGCGAGCGCGTGACGCGCCCCGAAGGTGTAACTCACGAGCCCAACGACCTCAGCGACCCCGGCGCTCAACACGAGCGGGAAAGTCCGCCGGCTGATCCGTAGCTTGCGACGCACCAGCAGGGGGGAGGTTATGAGAAGCGTGCCGAACAGCCGGGCGGGCACCAAGGCCCAGATGATCGGTGCCTGCGTCCCGGCCCGCCCGGTGGCATAGAGCGTGATGCCGAAGAACAGGGCCACAGGTATAACGAGGAGGGCCGAACGAGTGCGAGATCCGTCCAGGCGTTTCATCACCCGTACCGGGCTCGATCGGGGGCCCTGTTGCACCTGCGATGCGGCCGAGGCGTCCCCGGGCGGGTCGAGGTGAAGGGCGGCAAGCACGACACCGACGGTGATCACGACCAACAGAACGACGGTGGCCCGAGCGAGCGGCGCCCCGAACACCGACGACAGTACAGCTGCCACCAGCCCCTCGGTCGAGGCGACAGCGGCCACGATGCCGATGGCCACACGGCGGAATGCCACGTACTCGATGTGAAGGCCGATTACATTGCTGAGCCCGGCAACGCAAAGCAGGGCCACCGTGTCTCCAGAGAGGCGGCTCGGGTGCCCCATCAGCGCGATCGGGACGACCAGCACACCGAGGCCGAGTGCCATCACCCATGCGAGCGTGGAAGCGGCGCCGGTCTCCCGGCTCGAGCTCGAGGCGCATAGTGCTGCGATGGCGAAGCAGAGCGCCCCGCCGAGTCCGCCGCCCACCGCGATCAGCACGACGCGACTCCTCCTCTGAAGGCCGTAAGCGGGTGCGCGGGCGAATCGTACCGGTCGTGTGCCGGTTCCCAGAAATCCGTGCAGATGACCGGCTCGCGCGGGTCGTGCCACACCGGAACCGAGACCTGGCCCGTGACCGACGTGCATCGAGCGACCGCCAGCGGGACTTTCGGGGTCCGCAGTCGAGATGGACGCCATGGTCGCGCTCTAGGGTTGGGTTCCGAAAGCCCGGGCGGCTCGGCGGCTCGTTTTGTTTCTCCTGCGACTGCCGGAACTAGACAAGTGGGGCGGTGGGCAAACTCGAGACGGAGGTTTCTGGCATGCGAAAGACTGAGAGTGAGACGCCACGTGATTGGGCTCGACCGTGAGCACCGACTTCGCCGGTGACGTGCGCTGGGGCATTCTCGGCGCAGCCAACATCGCCCGAGCCCAATTCCTTCCGGGCCTACGCGAAGCCGGAGGCGGTCGCGCCGTCCTGGTCGCCAGCCGTGAGGGCAGTCGAGCAGAGGCCTTTGCCCGTAATCACGGTGTCGAACGTGGTGTGGAAGGCTACGACGCCGTCGTCGAGTCGCCAGATGTGGACGCGGTGTACGTCGCCCTGCCCAACTCGCACCATGCCCGTTGGACTCAACGCGCCCTTGAGGCCGGCAAGGCGGTCCTCTGCGAGAAGCCGCTCTGTGTCGGTTCCATACAGACTGCAGCCGTCGTCGAGACGGCGGGCTCCACGGGCTCTTTGTTGTGGGAGTCGTTCGTCTTTCCGTTCCAAGCCCAGCACAAACGACTTCTCGATCTCCTGGCCGCCGGGGCCATAGGTGAGGTCCGCGAGCTCGTCAGCGTGTTCTACTTCCACCTGTCGCGATCGGAGGACATCCGCCTTTCCGAGGAGCTGGGAGGTGGCGCTCTCGCCGATGTCGGTTGCTACCCGATTGCTCTCGCGCAGCAGGTCCTCTCCACACGAGACCTGTCGGCAGACGATGTCGTGGGATTCTCGACCGGCAACGGCGTCGTCGAGACCGAGGCCGTGGCAATCGTCCACTACGGGCGCCAGCGGCTCGTGCTCGGCTGCGGGTTCGAGCGGGCCTACGACACCTTCACCCGCGTGCTCGGCACAGACGGGCAGATCCACCTGACCAACCCCTTCCATCCCGGGCCGGGCGACTCCCTTGTCCTGTTGCGCGGTGGGGAGGTGACCGTTGAGCACCCCACGGTGGACGCCCGCTCGTTCACGGCCGCTCTGCGTCACATCCACTCCGTCGTCCGCGGGGAGCAGGCGCCCGCCCACCTGGCTTCGGAGTCGTCGGTGAACACCGCCCGGACTCTCGAAGTCGTCGCCCAGGCGTGCTCGGCATGAGCGAGATGCCGGCCTGCACGGTCGTGATCGGGTCGTTCCTCGAAGCCGAGCTTGTCGAGCGCATATCGGCATCGGGACCGGGGCTGCGGGTCCTCTACCATCCCGAGCTCTTGCCGGTGCCGCGTTACGCCTGTGACCACAACGGCTCGCCCCGGGAGCTGAGCCCCGAGGAGCTTTCCCGGTGGGAGGAGACTGTTGCCCAAGCCGAGGTCTTCTTCGATTTCGACTGGCGCGATCCGTCAGGCATGCCGAAGCGCTGCCCGGAGCTGAAATGGATCCAGGCGACGAGCGCAGGCATCGGCGCTTTCATGCAACGAACGGGACTCGACCGGAGCGGCTTCGTCGTGACAACGGCGGGCGGGATTCACGCCGTTCCCCTTGCCGAGTTCGCCTTGACGGGTGTGCTTCACTTCGTCAAAGGGCTCCCGGTCCTCGGCCGGTGGCAGCGCGAGCATCATTGGGAGCGTTACACGACCCGTCAGCTGGCCGGCCTGCGTGTCCTCGTCGTGGGCCTAGGTGGCATCGGTCGGCGCGTGGCGGCGGTTTTCGCCGGGCTCGGCACGGAGGTGTGGGGACTCGAGCGGGCCGGCGTCAGCCGGGAGCTCCCCTTCGTCGACCGCGTGATCACCCGCGACGGTCTCGACCAGGCCCTTGCTTCTGTCGATGCCCTCATACTCTGCTGTCCGCTCACCAAAGAGACCGAAGGCCTCATAGGCAGGGACCAGATCGCGCTGCTCGGACCGCAGGCGGTCGTCGTGAACATCTCGCGTGGCCAGGTGGTCGACCAGGGCGCGCTGTGGGAGGCTCTCGAGGCGCGGCGAATCGGCGGCGCCTGCCTGGACGTGTTCGCCGTGGAGCCGTTGCCGGTGGACAGTCCCCTGTGGGACCTCGACAATGTGATCGTCTCTCCTCACTCGGCCTCGACGGTGGTGAGCGAGAACGCCGCATTGGCGGAGCTGTTCATCGACAACCTGAGCCGGTTCCGACAAGGCCAGCCGCTCCGCAATCGCTACGACCCCGTCGCCGGATACTGAGCCGGACCGTCCCTTAGAACCTCTGCGGGCCCGAAGTTGCGGTTGTCGCCGGGCAGTGGCCCTTTCCTGAAGTCAAGAGGAGACTCGGTGGCACCGAGGCGCAAAGGCCAGGTCTCTTCTCCGCGCTAGCGGAGAGGCCCCATCGGCATCGTCAGCGGGCCGGCCGCCGGAAGACCCAGTGCGGCCGCCAGCTGAGCATGGCCCCCCCACTCCGACAGCTCTTGACCGAGTCCTCCGGCCTGCAGGAAGGCTGCGGGGTCGTCGCTGTTACGCGGTGGGCGCAGGCGTTGCACCGGCGAGATGGCGAGGACCGGTCGTAGGCGGGCGTCGAGAGCCAGGCCGGCGCGTTCCCGGGCGATCTCCGCGGCGCGGTGCAGCCCGCCGAGCTCGTCGACGAGCCCGCGCTCGGCGGCGTCGGCTCCCGTCCAGACCCGGCCGCGGGCCAGCTCGTGAACCGCCTCGCGCGTCATGGAGCGCCCGCGGGCGACCTTGGACGTGAAGTCCTCGTAGACGAAGTCGAGCCACTCGTCGAGCTTGGCCCACTCGTCCTCGCTGAAACCGGTCTGGGAGGAGAACATGAGGGCATGCTGGCCGAGGCCGAGAGTCTCGACGTTCACGCCCAGGCGTTCGAACAGGCCGCTTGTCCTGAGCTTGCCTCCGAAGACGCCGATCGACCCCGTTAGGGTCCCGGGCTCGGCCACGATGACATCGGCGGCCATGGCAACGAAGTACCCGCCCGAACCGGCGACATCGCCCATCGAGACCACGACGGGCTTGGACGCCTCACGGGCCCGGCACACCTCACGCCAGATGGTGTCGGAGGCGACGTAGGAGCCGCCGGGGCTGTTGACGCGGAAGACGATCGCCTTGATGCGCTCGTCCTTGACTGCCGCGCGGAATGCCGCGGTGACTGTGTCAGAACCGGCAGCACGACCGACCGGGCCAGGCTTGGACCGGCCGAGACGGATGGAACCGACCGCCTCGATGAGCCCGATGGCGGGACGCCGTTGCTGGAGCGCCTTGTGGACGTTGTCCCACCGCCGCTGGTAGCGCGACACGTAGAGAAGCGCAGGCTTCTCGGGCCAGTGGCGGTCGACCGCCTCCCGCACGGCGTCGCGGTAGCCGATGTGGTCGATGAGTCCGGACTCCAGCGCTTGAGCTGCAGAGATGGGCGCCTGGTCTATGAGCTCGCGCACCCGGTCGGGGGCAAGGCGCCTGCCGGTCGACACGGCGGCGACGACCTGTTCGTAGGCGGACTCGGCCAGTCGCCCGGTCGCCTCGCGGTGCGCCTCGGAGAACTCCGTCCGCAAGAACGTGTCGGGGGCGTTCTTGTACTCGTAGCGTTGCGAGAACAGTGGCTCGACCTGTGCGCGATCGAGAGCGGCACGGACGAAGGCACCCGCCGCCGCCGCCCCCATGAGCCCGATGCTCCCGGACGGCTGCAGCCACAGCTCGCCGAAACCGGTGGCCACGACATAGGCGGTCGTTCCCCGGCCGAGCTCGCCGAAGGTCTCCGCCCAGGCGATCGCCTCCTTGCCCTTCGCGCGAAAGCGCGCCACCGCCTCCGACAGCTCCTGAGCCTGCGCCAGCGACATCGAGGTCGTCCCCAGCTTCGCCAGCAACCCGACGACGCTTGGGTCGTCCCCGGCGGAGGCGAGGCGGCTGACGAGCGTGCGCAGGGCGGTGCGCTTGCGGTTAACCAGCCTTTCGACAGGGTGGGAACCGATGTCTTCGACGATTGCCCCCGTGAGGTCCAGCTCGAGCAGGATCGACATGGGTTGGACGGTACCCGAGTGCGGTGCGCCAGTCGAGAGCGCGGGCCAGGCCGCAGTCACAGCCCACCGGTAGTGTTCGATCGTGCTCCACCTCTACAGCGCCGGCCGCGTGGGGCCTCTTGCGAGGGTGCTCGCCGAATTGCTCGCAGAGCCGCTCGAGGACCCGATGTCCCCGGAATGGGTCGCCGTGCCGACTGCCGGTATGCGACGCTGGCTAGCCCTCGAGCTCGCCAGGTCACTCGGCGCTTCGGCGCCTCGTGCCGGCGACGGCGTCGCCGCGAACATCGAGTTCGCCTTCCCCGGCACCTTGCGCAAGGTGGTGCTCGAGGCGGAGAGCGGCAAGGGGGCCCGTGATCCGTGGCAGGTCGACTGCCTCGTCTGGGCCGTGCTCGAGGTTCTGCGCTCGCGCTCGGGCGACGAACGCCTCGGCCCGCTCACGGTCCTGCCACCTGGTGCGACCTGGTTCGGGCGGGCCCGGCGCCTCGCGGACCTGTTCGATCGTTACTCGGTGCGCCGGCCCGAGCTCGTGGTTGCCTGGCGGGCCGGCCACGACCTCGACCCGACGGGTCGCCCCCTTGCCGAGCACGACAGCTGGCAGCCCCACCTCTGGCGCCTCGTGCGCGAGCTCGTCGGCGTGCCCAGCCCTCCCGAACGCCTGCCCGGACTGCTCGAGAAGGTGCGCACCGGTGAGCTCGCTCTCGATCTCCCGGTGCGACTCGCCATCTTCGGGTTGACGACGCTCCCGAGCGGAGCTCCTTTCATCGAGCTGATCGAGGCCATCGGTGCCCGGCGGGACCTGCACCTGTTGTTGCTCGACCCGTCACCTGCCACGACCCTACGCGTCCGCCAGGCGGCCCTTTTGGGTTCCAGGTCCCGGGCGCTGCTGCGCGTCGACGACAGGTCGGACAGCGAGGTGACCCACCCGCTGTTGCGATCGTGGGGGCGCCCCTACCGGGAGCGGACCGTGCTTCTTTCAGCTGGCGAGTCGCGCGGCCTTCCTGTTCCCGTCAGCGTCGACGAAGACGACGAGGCCCGGGACGCAAGGCCGGCCTCGCTGTTGGCCCGTGTGCAACAAGACCTGCGCTCAGGTACCGCACCCGCCGGCGTTTTCGAGCTCGATGCCTCCGACCGCTCCATCCAGGTGCACTCGTGCCACGGGATGGCCCGTCAGGTCCAGGTGCTGCGCGACGCCATCCTCCATCTCCTGGCAGACGACCCGACGCTCACCGAGGAGGACATCGTCGTGCTCTCCCCGGCGATAGACCAGTTCGTTCCGCTGGTGGAGGCCGGATTCGGAGGCTCGGCCGACGAACAGGTCGAGGCACCGAGCGCCACGCCAAGGCTGCGCTATCGAATCACGGACCGTTCGCTACGGGAGGCGTACCCGGTGCTGGCGGCGCTCGACTCACTGTTGGCGCTCGTCTCGGGCCGGTTCGCCGCCTCGGAGGTACTGGCTTTCATCTCGCTGCCGGCCGTCCGCAAGCGCTTCGACTTTGACGACGCCGCCCTTCGGACCGTGGCGGACTGGATTGTCCAGACGAACCTTCGCTGGGGTCTGGACGGCCCGCACCGGCAGGCATGGGGCCTCCCGGTGGAGTACACGGCCAACTCGTGGCGGGCGGCCATCGACCGCGTGCTCATGGGAGTGGCCGCGTCCGACGACGACTTTCACGTGACGCCGGGCGACATTGCTCCCCTCGGGGTGGAGGGCGACGACATCGAGCTCGCAGGTCGCCTCGCCGATGTTCTCGAGCGTCTCGCCTCGACCGCGCGTGACATGGGACAAGAGCGCACGGCAGCTCAGTGGTGCGAGGCCCTCTCGGATGTCATCGCTCAGTTCTTCCAGGTCGACACGGCCCAGCAGTGGCAGATCGACCACGTCCGGCGGATTGTCGCCGAGATCGGCGACAACGCCATGGTGGCCGACAGAGCGGCGTCGGTCGGGCTTTCGCTCGGCGATGTACGCCGACTGCTGGTCGACAGGTTCCAAGGCACGTCGAGTCGTCCCGACTTCTTCCGGGGCGGCATCACGGTGAGCTCGTTGACGCCGCTCAGGTGGTTGCCCTTCCGCGTCATCTGCATCCTCGGGCTCGACGAGGCAGGCACCGGTGGTGCCGTGGGCACCGATGGCGACGACCTGGCGGCGGCGGCACCGCTCGTGGGCGACCGCGACCCGCGTTCGGAGGTCCGCCAGGCCCTTTTGGAGGCCGTGTTAGCGGCCGGCGACTATCTCGTCATCACACGTACGGGTCACAACATCCGCACGAACCAGGTGGAGCCGCCCGCCACGGTGCTCGCCGAGTTTCGCGACATGATCACGACCACGCTCGCAGCTGAGTGCAGAACCGCCTACCGGGACCGGATCGAGACCGTTCACCCGCTGCAACCTTTCGACGACCGCTGTTTCAGGCCCGGGGAGCTGAACCGGCCGGGCCCGTGGAGCTTCGATGCCGGTGCGTTCGCCGGGGCAGCCGCCCGCCGGGCGCGGCGCCCGGACAAAGCTCCCCTCCTTGAAGGATCGCTTCCTTCCTTGCCCGAGGAGGGCACCGTCATCGACCTCGCCGAGCTCCAGAGCTTTCTCAGGCACCCGGTTAAGGCGTTCTGGCGACAGCGTCTGCAGCTTCACCTGCCGAGCGACGACCGCGAGCTGTCCGATGATCTGCCGACGTCGCTGGACGGCCTCGAATGCTGGGCGGCCGCCGACCGGCTCCTGAGGGCCAGCGTCGCGGGGCACGGTGTCGAGGAGTGGGAGCGCCACGAGCGTGCCCTCGGGACCTTGCCCCCGGGAGGGCTCGGCGACGTCGTTCTCGAAGAGATCGAGGGCACCGTTGCACAGTTGCTCGACACCGCCACCGAGATGGGCGTCGATCCCGCCCGGGACGACCGCCTGCCCGCCGAGGTCGTGCTCGCCGACGGCACGCGCATCGTGGGCACGGTCATCGGTCGCTCGGCGGAACCTCCGGGCCCGGCACTGGTCACCTTCAGCAAGGTTGCGCCCAAGCGACGCCTGGCCGCCTGGCTCGACCTCATGGTGCTCGTTGCCACCGACGCCTCGGTCAAGTGGCGAAGCGTCGTGCTCGGGCGCGCCGACAAGAGCGGCGAGTTGAAGACGCTCGTGCTCGTCGGCAGGGGCGACACCGCCGCCGAGCGCCGAGACCGGGCGCTCACTGGGCTCGAGGTCGTCGTCGACTGCTACCGGCGAGGCATGCGCGAGCCGATCCCGCTCTTTTCGTCCTTGTCGTACAAGCTCCACTCGGGCAAAGCCAGCTCGAACGACTGGCGGCCCTACGGCGGTCGCGGGGACGGTGTCGACGACGCCAACCGCCTGGCGTTCGGGGATCTCAGCTTCGAGGACCTGCGCGCCATGCCCGCTGGCCCGGACGACCCCGAGGGACCCTCACCCGAACGGGCACGGCGGTTCGCCGACTACCTGTGGGCCACGGTCGAGACGAGTGCGAGCGAGCTTTGATGAGCGCGCCACAGGTCTTCTCCCTCCTCGACGAGCTGCCGACCGGTTGCGTCGCGATCGAGGCGAGCGCAGGGACCGGCAAGACCTTCACGCTCGCCGGCCTCGTGGTGCGTTATGTGGCCGAGGAAGCCGTCCGTGTCGAAGAGCTGCTCATGGTCACCTTCACCCGGGCTGCCGCAGCCGAGCTGCGCGACCGCGTGCGGAGCCGGCTCAGCGAGGCGGCGGCCGCGTTGCGCGACCCAGCCGGCATCGCGCCGGCCGACCAGCTCCTCACGCACCTGGCGGCCGGTGATCGCGACGTCCGTCTTTCCCGCTTGGAGCAGGCCGTCATCGATTTCGACGCGGCCACTATCACGACGATCCACGGCTTTGCCCAGCAGGTGCTCGCCACCCTGGGCTCGGCGGCTCCCGGTGACCGCGAGGCGACGCTGCTCGACGACACGGACGAGCTCGTCGAAGCCGTCTCTGCCGACGTGCTCGCGACCGAGTCCGTATCCGACCCGCATGTCGCCGACGAGCTGCCCGAACTCAAGACCCTCTCGCAGCTGTGCGCGAAGGTGCTCGGGAACCCCGGCATCAATATCATCCCCGGCCCCGACCCATCCCGGTCCACGCCCGGCGCCGCCCGGGTGCGACGCCTTGTCGACAGCGTCGTCGAGGAGGTGCACAGGCGACGGCGCGTTGCCGGCACTCTTTCGTTCGACGACCTCTTGACGCGACTGCGCGACGCGCTCGACGAGGGGTCGGTCGCCGTCGCGACGCTGCGCCGCCGTTTCCGGGTCGCGCTCATCGACGAATTCCAGGACACCGACCCGGTGCAGTGGGCGATCTTCTCGCGGCTGTTCGCCTCTCCCGGACATGCCTCGCCGCTCATCTTGGTCGCTGACCCCAAACAGGCGATCTACGCCTTCCGCGGCGCCAACGTGCACACCTACCTCGAGGCCGCCTACCAGCCGGACACCCGGCGCTTTACCCTCGATGTGAACCGCAGGTCCGACGGAGCGCTCATCGACGCCCTCGGGCGCATGTTCGAAGGCGCGACGTTCGGGGATCCCCGCATCGAGTTCGTACCGGTCAACGCAGCCCGTGAGCACGAGGACGTCCGTGTGAAGACCGAAGACGGTGCCGCTCTTCCCGCGCTTTCGCTACGCCTGGCGGTCGGCGCCGACCTGGCTCGCGGTACGAACGGCTGGATCCTCGCCGGCCCCGCTCAGGCTGCGATCGCCCGCGACCTCGCGCTCGAGGTCCACCGGTTGCTGGAGACGGCTTGGATCCCTTCAGGGGAGGGCACCGCACTGCGCCGTCGCGTGCGGCCCGGCAATATCGCCGTGCTGCTTGGGACCAATGGCGAGGCCGAGCTGATACAGACCGCCCTGCGCCTGCGGGGCATTCCTGCCGTGGTGACCCGCAGCGACAGCGTGCTGCAGTCGGATGCCGCTCGGCATTGGCGTTTCCTGCTCGCGGGCCTGACGCGACCTGCCGACCCGACCCGGGCCCGCACGGCGGCCTTCTCGTGCTTCTTCGGCTGGTCGGTGGCCGATCTCGATGCCGCGGACGATGCCGAGCTGGGTCGGGTGCAGGACCAGCTCTTCAGGTGGTCCGAGATCCTCAATGGGCAAGGGACGGTCGCATTTTGCGCTCGGGTCTGGTCCGACAGCGGCGTGACTGCCCGGGTGCTCGCTACAAGTGACGGGGACCGCGAGCTGACCGACCTCGATCACATCGCGGGATTGCTCCAGATGAACACCGTCGGGCGCCGGCCGACGGCAGCGGGCCTGCTTGCGACTCTCAAACAGCTCGAGTCCGAGGCCGGTGGCGATCCCGAGACCGACCTGACGGCCCGCCAGGTCGACTCGGACGCCGAGGCCGTGCGGATCATGACCGTGCACGCGGCCAAGGGCCTCGAGTTCCCGATCGTTTGCGTGCCGACGCTCTGGCGTCGGGGCGGGGCGATGTCGCCGGAGATCGTGTTCCGGGACCCCGCCACGGGCCTTCGGACCTTCGACGTCGCCAATGGCGAGCATTGGCCCACGCCGGGGGAGGCTTCGCAGCGCAAGGCTCTTGCCGAGGACGAGCTGCGCGGGGAGAACTTGCGTCTTTTGTACGTGGCTCTCACCCGTGCCCAGCACAAGACACTCGTGTGGTGGTCGCGGGTGCAGCGCTGCGAGGCCAGCGGTCTCAGCCACGTGCTCTTCGCCCGGCACAATGCCGCCATAGACAGGGAGCAATTCGAGGCCGCCAAGGTCTGCTTCCCGGACGACGCGCAGGCCGCCTCCGTGCTCGCGCCCGTGTTCGCTCCGGCGGGCGACGCCGTGGCCATCACGGTCACAGGAGCTGTGGACGGCCCGGCCCGCTCATGGGACGGCGACGGCACCCGGGCCCCGACAGGCGTCATGAGCCACGCCGTGCTCCAGCGGGTGCTGCCCCGCGACATCCACCGCTGGTCGTTCAGCGCCATAAGCGACCGAGCCCGACACGCCGAGTTCGATCCTGAGGACGAGAGCCTTGGTGATTCCGGCGCGGCCGACGAGCCCGCCGAGGCCCACGGCGCCGTTGCGGCGGTCGGCACGGCCTCCCGCCCTGAGCTGCCCCTCGGCGCCATCGCCGGCGGGACCCAGTTCGGCACCCTCGTCCACGAGGTGCTCGCGCTCGTCGACTTTGCCGCGGCCGACCTCGACAAAGAGCTGCGTACCTGCGTCGAGGAGCGGTTGCGGTGGACCCCGTGGCCGGTCGACCCGGAGACTCTCGTCGCCGGCCTACGCGCAGCGATCGAGTCGCCCCTCGGCCCGCTGTTCGGCACCAGGCGGTTGCGGGATCTCGGGAGCCGAGATCGTCTCGACGAACTGAGCTTCGAGCTGCGCCTCGGCGGCAAGGGCCGCTTCGCGACCGACCGAGACATCGGCGCGCTCATGCTCGCCCACCTGGCCGACGACGACCCGCTCCGGTCCTGGGCGCAACGCCTCGGCGCGGGACTGTTCGGTGTCGGGCTCGCAGGCCATCTCACAGGCTCCATCGACATGGTCGTGCGCCTCGGCGACGCGGCTGGGTCGCCGAGGCGCTTTGTCGTCGTCGACTACAAGACCAACGTGCTCTGCGACGAGGGCCGCGAGCCGCGGCTCCTCGACTATCACCCCGGCCGCTTGGCAGCGGCGATGGCGGCACACCACTACCCCTTGCAAGCCCTTCTCTACCTGGTGGCGTTGCACCGCTACCTGCGTTGGCGCTTGCCCGGTTACCGGCCCGCCGAGCACCTCGGAGGCGCCGCCTACCTGTTCGTGCGGGGCATGGCAGGCGCTGGCACTCCGCTCATCGGGGAGGACCCGCACGGGGTGTTCACCTGGCGTGTCCCGCCTGCTCTCGTGACCGGGCTCAGCGACCTGCTCGACGGCGCCGGGGCCCTCGCGTGACTGCGCCCACCCCGCTGCTCGGCGCACCGGTTCAGACGCTTGCGCCTTTTGTCGCCGCCGGCGTCCTCGCGGCCTCCGATGTCCAGGTGGCAGGCGTGATCGCCCGAAGTGTCGGCGGCCTCGAGCCCGAGGTCGTGCTGGGCGCCGCTTTGGCGGCGCGCGCCCCGCGTCTCGGGCACGTGTGCGTGGTGATCGGCACCGTCGCCGGGTCCGTCGTCGTCGACGCCGAAGGGGCCTACCCCGTGGACACCCTGCCATGGCCCGACGCTCAGCGCTGGGCGGCCTGCCTCTACGAGAGCCCGGCGGTGGGCCGCCCGGAGGACGGGCCTTCAGGGGTGGTCCTGCCCCTCGTCTTCGACGGCACGCGCCTTTACCTCGAGCGCTACTGGCGCTTCGAGAAGCACGTCGCCGAAAGCCTTCTGCAAAGAGCGGGCAGCGCCGAGGGATTCGCCACTTCGTCACCTGGGCTCGAAGCCGTCTTGGACGAGCTGTTCGAGGACATGGACCGGCTGCAGCGCGAGGCCGCGTCCCAAGCGCTCACGGGCAGGATCGCGGTGATCGGCGGCGGACCGGGCACCGGCAAGACCCGCACCGTCGCCCGGCTGCTCGCCGCCGCCAACGCCGTCGCCCTCGCACGGGGCGAGCCGCCCAGGGTGGCTCTCGCGGCTCCCACCGGCAAGGCGGCCGCCCGCATGACAGCCGCCGTCCACGAGGAGGCAGAAGTGGCGAACCTCGGCGAGGGTGTCGCGGACCTGCTGCGTCGGACGGAGGCACGGACACTTCACCGCCTGTTAGGGGCCCACGCCGGCGGGAAACCCCGCTACGACAGCTCCAACCCGTTGCCCGACGATCTCGTGGTCGTGGACGAGACGTCGATGGTGTCCCTGCCGATGATGGCCCGCCTGCTCGACGCGGTACGCCCCGGGGCGACGCTCGTGCTGGTCGGGGACCCGTACCAGCTCGCGAGCGTCGAGGCGGGCGCCGTGCTCGGCGAGATCGTCGGCCCGAGGGTCAAAGGGCCGGCCGTTGGCCCGCTCGGGGCGCGCATCGTGCTGCTCGAGCACAACCACCGTTTCGGCCTGAACTCCGAGATCGCGGCGTTCGCCGACGCCGTCCGGCTCGGCGAGGCCGACGTCGCGATGGAGCTGCTCCGCGACCACGGCTCCGGCGAGGTGACATGGGTCGGGGACGAAGACCGGGCGGGTATCACCCGGCTCCACGAGGAGGCGGCGGCATGCGCCGCCGGGGTGGTGCGGGCGGCTCTCAAGGGCGATGCCAGAGAGGGTCTCAAGGAGTCGTCGCAGCTGAAAGTCCTCTGCGCCACGCGACTCGGACCCCTCGGTGTCTCCGGCTGGACCGCTGCCATCGAAGCTCTCACGGCCAGTGCCTTGCCCGAGGCCGGCATCGGCCGGCGCAACTACGTCGGCCGGCCGGTCATCGTGACTCGCAACGACTATCTCAACGGGGTCTTCAACGGGGACGTGGGACTCGTGGTCGCCGGCACCGCCGGACCGCTCGCGGCCTTCCAGGACGCCAACGGTGCTTTCCGGGAGCTGGCGTTGTCGCGGCTCTCCGACATCGAGACCTGGTGGGCGATGACGATCCACAAGAGCCAGGGGTCAGAGTTCGAGCGCGTGATCCTGGCACTACCCCCACCGCCGTCGCCGGTGCTCACCCGGGAGCTCCTCTACACCGCCGTCACCCGTGCCAAAGAACAGGTCACCGTCGTGGCAGCCGAGGAGTCACTCAGAGCCGCGATCACAAACCCGGTGGCCAGACCCTCAGGGCTCCGCCAAAAGCTCTGGGCCTGAGCCTTGTGCCGCGCCGGGGAGCCCTCGTCAAGGTTGCGGCCTTGCATGGTGGAGACCCCGGCTACGCGAACTCGACGGCTGGAAGCTTCATGCGGTCATGAAGATCACCAAGGCTTGGCGGGTAACGGCGTGCCTCACCGTGGCGATGATCGCGGTTGGCACCGGAGGAAGCGCCGTGGCGCAGGCGGCCCAGCGCTCGGCGGCGAGCGCGCCACAAGGCGCCGCAGCGGTTCAGCAGTCGCTCTGCAAGTCCATCGGGCGGCTCGACCGCCTTGTCGTTCGACGTGTAGACGCGTTCCCGCAGAACAACATCCATTTCTCGTTCCCCGCGGTGACCGTGGTCGAAGAGGTGGCGTCGGTCAGGGACGTCGCCAAGGTGCTGTGCGCCCTGCCCCGGATCCCCAACACCATGATGAGCTGCCCGGCGGACCTCGGGATCACCTACCGCCTCAGCTTCACCGCACCGGAGGAGACGATCCCGACCGTTGTCGTCTCCGCGACGGGCTGCGAGACGGTGCTCGGGATCGGCCCCAGCCGCTGGGTCGGCACCTCCCCCAACTTCTGGCGCCGGCTCGGCGAGGACATGGGTCTGGCGAGTCCGACCTGGGCGACCTTCAGGGGCACCGGGGGTGCCCTCGGCTGAAGCGGGGCCGGACCGCACAGGTTCTCCGATGTGGTCTCCTGAGTGGCATGACGAGCACAAACTCTGCCGGGCCCGGGTCCCCACCGCGGGCCGGCTGATGGGCGCGGGTCTTGCCTGAAGGCTCAGCCTTCCAGGAACGCCGGGCGGCCGAGCAGGTAACCCTGGCCGGTCTCGACCTCGAGCGACAAGAGCATGGCGAGCTCCTCCTCGGTCTCGATCCCCTCGGCCAGGCTGATCGCGCCCGCGCGCTTGGCCATGCTGGCGTAGGCGCAAGCGACCGCCTGGCGTAGCTCGTCCTCGGCGATCCCGTGGATCACCGTCGTGTCGATCTTGACGATGTCGGGCCGGACCCCGAGGAGGTGTTGCAGGCTGACGTCAGCGGCTCCGGCGTCGTCGAGGGCGATCCGCACGCCGAGCGAGCGCAGGTGATCGATCACCTCGACGAAGAGGTGGTAGTTGTCCACGCTGTCGTTCTCGGCGATGTCGAGAACGAGCAGCTCAGCAGGGACCTTGTCGGCAAGCTCGCCGAAGTCGCTCGAGGCCGCCGTCGCAGGCGACACGTTCAGTTCGAGGAAGGCGCGCTCGGGCAGTTGCCCAAAATGCTCGATGGCCGTCGAGGCGGCGAGGAGCTCGAGATCCTGCAGGACCCCGAGATGCAGGGCCTGGTCAAACCACTGACGCGGCGTCGCGTGCGCCGGCCGGGGGAACCTGGCCAGGGCTTCGTAGCCGATCACATCACGCGAGCGAAGGTTGCAGACGGGCTGAAAAGCGATTCGAATCGAGCGGTCGTTGAGCACTCGCTGGACGTCGAGAGGCGACCCGTTGAGGGGCTTCACCAACGTCAGCCTACCCAAGTCCTCGGGCCGTGCTGCGTCTTGGGTCGTCCTTGCTCTTTTGCGCACTACTGGCGCCGGTTCGAGCGAGCGCCTCCTACGGTTGTCAGACGGCGACACAATGTCGTCCCTTCCCGGCCCTCTTGGCCGTGTACATGGCGGCGTCGGCCGACTTCATCAACTGGGCGGCGGACTGGCCGAAGGCGTCGGTGAACGCGATCCCGACCGAGGCTCCGATCTCCGCGACCCCGGTCGCGAGAGGGAACGGCTCGGCGACGCTCGCGACTATCCGTTGGGCGATTATCTCGACCACTTCCAGCGACGCCGCCTGCTCCAGCAGGATCGCGAACTCATCGCCTCCGAGGCGTGCGACGGTGTCAGTGGCGCGGACACAGGCGTTGAGCCTGCCCGCCACCTGGACGAGGAGCTCGTCACCGGCGCTGTGCCCGAACGTGTCGTTGATCGTCTTGAACTCGTCGAGGTCGATGTAGAGCAGGAAGACCAGGTTTCCCGCTCGTGCCGCGCGGTGGTAGGCGCCGTCGATGTGGTCGACGAAAAGCGCCCGGTTGGCCAGGCCGGTGAGTGGGTCGTGGAACGCCTTGTGCACCAGTTCGTCCTGGGCGCCTTCCAACAGGGCCAGGTCCTCGTGCAACCGCCCGTTTTGCAGTGCGAAGGCGAGTTGCTTCGCGAGCGTGCCGAGCAACTGAAGATCCGTCTGGCGGAAGTCGCCGACGAACTTGTTGCGGTGGGCCACGACGAGGTAGCCGAGGGAGGGAAGGTTGTCCGCCGCCGGTACGGCCACGCCCATCCCTGTGGGCCGGTCGTCACCTTCGATGTAGCGGGCCAGCGGCGTGTCGACGCCGAGGGTCTTGGTGACCAGGATGTTGTCACTGCTGAGGGTCTCGGCAAGTCCGTCCGGCAGGGACTCGACGGGGACCGCCTGCATGACCTCGTCGGCTACGCCGTTCACCGTCTTGGTGACGAGCGCAGGGTTGCCCGGAGTCGTCGGCAGGAGCGTGAGCTCCACAAGGGTCGCGTGGAACATCCTCGCGAGGTGGTCGAGAAACTCCACGGCACCGGTGTGCACGCTCTTGGAGTGGCTCAGGATGCGCGTGGCGGCAAAGAGGTTCTCGATGTCGCTCAGCTGTCTCCGCCTGGTTATCTGTGCGCGGTACGCGGCGATGCTCAGAAGGACCGGGATCGGGATGGTCAAGAGCAGCACCGGGGCGGCGACGGTCATGACGAGGACGATCGTTGCGATGACGCCGTTGCCGAGCGCTATGACCGCCACCATCGGCGCCGTGGACGCCAGTCCCTCGGTGACGATGGTGAGGTCGGCCTCCGACAGGTACATGGCGGCTGAGATCTCGATGTTGGAGAGCTCGTTCAACAGGGCGACCGTCAAGAGGTAGCCGATGACGCTTCGCGTGGAGAAGATGACATTGGGCTGGATCATGAAACGCAAGAGCGCGTAGTAAAGAGGCGTCGCTAGCAGTTGGGCCCCGAAATTGAAGATCACCTGTACCGGAGCGCGCTTTTGGGCGGCCTGGACTATCCCGAGGCTGCAGGCCATAACCAGCGCCGTCACGAAGGGGTTCGTGCCCATGAGGGCCACGATGATGACGGCGTCGTTCAGCGTCAGGACGACGTTGGTCTTGCGGATCGGCAGTTCCACGCTCGCCAGCTCCGCCGCCGTCGCGAGGAGGAAGATCCCCCACCAAGGGATGGCCGGGACGTTGCTGGCGGATATGGCGGCGGCGTGGCGAAGCGGCCCGAAGACGACCGCCAGCCCACCGGCGAGGACGAGAAAGACGTACAGCCACAGCCGGATGGGTTGACCGAAAGCGTGACGCCGGGCGGGCTTCGGGGAAGTGGTGGCGTCAACTGGCGCGGGCATCTCGCCACCTCGGCATCTGGTGGTCCCAGAGGCGGGACATGCCGGTTGAAGCTTGGGACGTGCCTTCTCCCGGGCGCAGCCCTGAACTGCGGGCGGCACCTTGGAAGTGCGCGTAGCGATCACTCGACACAGTCGCTAAGGACCGGACCTGGCACATGTGGTTGACCCGTCTTCAGCTGTTCCTGGGCAACGACGTCCGTATGGACTTGGCCGGCATGACGGCCGGGAAGGAATCGAAATCAAAGCCCACCCGTCCGATGTGGCAGACGGGCACAACAGGAACCCCCTCAGCAGATTCGGTGAGGTATGTCAATTGATCATCACCCGCAAAATCCCCCCGTGCGGCACCATGTCGCCGAGAGCGCGCCCGACCGGCCCGCGCAATGTCGGTCCGGTCATCAAAGGACTGCCCTTCTCCAAGATGTCGAAAGGCTTTTTCACGGTCCTGGCTCCCTCGCAGCGCTAGCCCGAACAAAAGGGTTCTTCTCATCCTCTGTTATCGGACGAGACACAAGCCGGCTTTAGGCCTCAACTCGGCCAGCTCGACTGAGGCGGGGCTCGGCCCGGCCGCGCAGCCTGGCGAAGGGGCGCTCTTGTCGATCGGTGAGTCGATCTCCTGGTCAAAGGGCCCGGCTCGCGGCGGGAGCTCGGCGGCCCCACCGATCATCTCGCTTTGTCAGCTCCTAGCCGAGCCGGTGGTCCCCGGGTCGCAGAGGTGCTGATCGTGACCCGTCTTGCGCCCAGCCAGTCCAAGGCGCAGAGTTCGGTGTAGGTGTCGGGGCCGCCAGGGTGCCGCGCGGCCCAGTGGAACAGGAGAATCAGCGTGCAGCTCGTCGTCGTACCCATCGACAAGCCCGAAGACCTGAACGTGATCCTGGGCCAGGCGCATTTCCTCAAGACCGTCGAGGACCTCCACGAAGCCCTCGTCGGCTCGAGTCCGCACCTGCGCTTCGGTCTCGCCTTCTCCGAGGCCTCGGGCAAATGCCTCGTCCGCCGATCGGGCAACGACCCCGAGCTCGAGGACCTGGCGGTCCGCAACGTTGTTTCGCTCGGCGCGGGCCACTGCTTTGTCGTGTTCGTCCGCGAGGGCTACCCGGTCAACGTGCTCAACCAGCTGAAGCTCGTCCCGGAGGTGTGCAACATCTACTGCGCCACGGCCAATCGCGTGGAGGTAGTGCTCGCCGAGACGGACCTCGGCCGGGGCGTGCTCGGAGTGATCGACGGCTCGGGCCCGCTCGGTGTGGAGTCCGACGAGGACGTCACCGACCGCAAGTCGCTGCTACGCGCCATCGGCTACAAGCTCTGAGCCCTGAGGAAAGGCCGAGATGTCACACGCACTGATCGTCTTCAGGCATTCCAAGTCAGACTGGTCTGCGGACTACGGCGGCTCGGACCTCGACAGGCCCCTGGCGAAACGGGGTCGCAAGTCCGCGAGGGCGGCCGGCCGTTTCCTGGCGTCGACAGAGGTGCCCGAGTCGGTCGTCTGCTCGCCGGCGCTGCGTGCGACCGCCACCCTCGAGTTGGCGAGCGAGGCCCGGGACTGGCTGTGGTCGGTGCGCGAGTCGGTCGCCCTCTACGACGGGGGCGTCGAAGGCTTGCTGGCCGAGGTTCGCCGGGAGCCCGAGACGACGCGGTTGTTGATGGTGGTGGGCCACGAGCCCGCCTGTTCGGAGACGGTCCAGTTCCTGATAGGCGGAGGCCTTGTCCGCATGCCGACGGCGGCCCTCGCCCGGGTCGACCTCCAAGTCGAGGAGTGGGGCGAGGTGAGCGCCGGGTCCGGGGTGCTGTCCTGGCTCGTGGTACCCCGAGTGATCGGCGCCTAGTCCGCGTGACACTCGCTTCCAGCCCCGGCGCCACGGCGGGGGCCGGTCCCGCCGACCCGCACCGCACGCCGGTGCTCGACTGCGCCGGTCTCACCAAGAGCTTCGGCACGCGCCTGGCCGTCGACGGGGTCGGCTTTCGCATCTTCGAAGGCGAGGTTTACGGCCTTTTGGGTCCGAACGGCGCCGGCAAGACGACGACCATGAAGATGGTGTGCGGCCTGCTCGAGCCCGACAAGGGGACCATCCGCGTGGCCGGCGAGCAGGCGATCGGAAACCTCTCGGTCAAGGCGCTCATCGGTTACGTGCCCCAGGACGTCGCCCTTTATCCCGACCTCACCGCCCGCGAGAACCTCGAGTTCCTCGCGAGGTTGTACAAGCTCGGCCGGCGCACAGTGGCCGCCCGGGTCAAGGAGGCCCTCGAGCTGACCGAGCTCACAGAAAGAGGCGACGACCGGCTCGACTCGTTCTCGGGCGGCATGAAACGGCGGATGAACATAGCTGCCGGACTGCTCAACCACCCGAAGCTGCTCGTGCTCGACGAGCCGACCGTCGGCGTCGATCCTCAGAGCCGCCACGCCATCTTGGAGCGGGTGCAGGCCTTCGGGCGCGAAGGGCTTGCCGTGGTGTACACGACCCACTACATGGAGGAGGCCGAACGCGTGTGCGACCGCGTCGGCATCATCGACCACGGCCACCTGATCGCGGAGGGGACCAGGCGCGAGCTCGTGGCCAAGCTCGGTGAGCAGGACCGCATCTCCCTCAGCGCCACGGGCGACCTGGAACGTCTCGCCGAGGCCTGCCGGGGCGTCGCAGGCGTCACGAGCGCCGCCACGGCCGAGGGCTCCGTTCAACTCGTGGCCACCGAGGGGCGCCACCTCCTGCCGGCCATCCTGGAAGCGGCCGACGCGGCCGGGATCTCGGTCACGAGCGTCGACGTCGTCGAGCCGGACCTGGAGGCGGTGTTCTTGAACCTGACCGGCACCGCACTGAGGGAATGAGGACACTTGCGCACCGCCCTCGCCATCGCCCGCAAGGACCTGCGCCAGCGCATCCGTGACCGTTCCGCCATCGTCGTGGGGGTCATCGCCCCTGTCTTGATAGCCGGTCTCATGAGCCTGGCGTTCAACGGCGTCAACAATTTCCATTTCACCCTGGGGCTCGTCGAGCTCGATCACGGCCCGGTGGCGGCCGAGGTCGTGAACGCACTCGACGCTCCCCAGCTGAGACAGGTCATGACCGTCGAGAAGGTTGCCACCGAGGCGCTCGCCGCCTCGGCGATCAAGAGCGGAAAGCTGGCCGCGGCGCTCGTTATCCCGTTCGGGTTCTCCTCGTCGGTGACCGGCGAGCACCCGGAGGCGCTGACGACGCTCACCTCGAACAACGACACGATCGCAGGCGACGTGGCCACGTCGGTAGCCGGTTCGTTCGTCGCCCAGGTGAACGCCGACCGCCTCGCTTTCGCCACCGCTGTGGCCGCGGGGGCACCGAAGAGCGACACATCGCAGCTGATAGGCGAGGTCTCGAGGCTGCGCATACCTATTCAGGCGATCGAGCGCCCCATCGGAGCCCACGAGCTGAAGGTGATCAGCTACTACAGCCCCGGGATGGCGATCTTCTTCCTGCTCTTCACGATCAGCTACACGGCGCGCAGCTTCTTCGTCGACCGGTCCCAGGGCATGATCGAACGCATGCGGGCGGCCCCGGTGCGCCCCGTCGAGATCCTGCTCGGCAAGGCCTTGTCGGTGTTCGTGTACGGGGTCGTCAGCCTCGCCACCATCGCTCTGGTCACCACGGCGGCCTTCGGCGCCGACTGGGGGGCGCCCTGGCCCGCGGCGGTGCTCGGCCTGTCGCTCGTCCTTTCGGTGATCTGCCTCACGGCCCTCGTCATCGGGATCGCCCGGACCCAGCGCCAGGCCGAGGGGATCGGCTCCATCATCGTTTTCGGCCTGGCCCTTTTGGGCGGCGACTTCTTCTTCATCTCGAACGCGCCTTCGACCATCAAGCACCTGGCACTTCTCACCCCGAACGGCTGGGCCATCCGCGGCTTCACCGATCTCGCCACTATCGGGGGAGGCTTCTCCACGATCGTCGAGCCGGTCGTGGCCATCCTGGCCTTCAGCGCCGTGGTCGGTGCCGTGGCGCTCAGCCTGGCGCGGCGCGCGGTGACATCATGAGGGCGCTCGCCATAGCGAGGGCCTCGGGCCGCCGCCTTGTCCGCGACCGGGTCTCGCTTTTCTTTTTGATTGTGCTGCCCATAGTCGTCATCGTCATCGTCGGTGCGGTCGCCCAGGGCTTCAACACCTTCCGCGTGGGCGTGGTCAACCTTGACCACAGCCCGGCGAGCCGGCAGCTCGTGGCCGAGCTCGGCCACAGCGCGGGGCTCGTCGTCGTCGCCTATGCCGATCTCGCCTCGCTCGACAAGGCCGTGGGCCGTGAGGAGATAAGCGCCGGGGTCCTCGTGCCCCGGGGGCTCGGCGCCGCCATGGCCGACGGCTTGGCGGTGAGTGTCTCGGTGATCGCCGAACAGGCGAACAACACCCAGCAGGCGGCGGCCACAAGGGTCACCTCGGTCGTCGACGACTTCGGGGGAAGGGTCGAGGCCGCCCGGTTCGCCACCCGCTACGGGGGCAGCTTCGCTTCGAACCTCGGCCGGGCGGGCTCGCTGTCCTCGAGCACTCCGGGCGTCCGGCTCGACTCGCAGGTCGTTCACACCGCTCAGGGGAGCCTGCCGCCGGGTTACGAGTACAGCGCGCCGACCGAGCTCGTCCTGTTCGTCTTCCTCATGGCGATCGCAGGTGGCGCGACCATCGTCGAGAACCGGCGGCTCGGCATGTTCGAACGCATGTCCGCGGCACCGGTGCGGCCCCGGACCATCATCGCCGGCGAGTCGATCACCTACATCGTCATCGCGGCGGTGCAGTCCGCCGTCATCGTCGCCATCGGGGCAGTCGTGTTCGGCGTGTCCTGGGGCAACGCGTTGGCGGCCACGGTGCTCCTCGTGCTCTGGTGCCTCGTCGGCGCCGGCGCCGGTATGGTCGCGGGCACCGTCTTTCGGACACCGGAGCAGGCGAGCGCCATCGGGCCCATCGTCGGGATCGTCTTCGCGATGCTGGGCGGGTGCATGTGGCCGCTTTCGATCGTCTCGACCACCATGCGGGAGATCGGCCACGCCACCCCGCAGGCCTGGGCCGTCGACGCCTGGACGAACCTTTTGTCCAACCACGGGGACCTGGCCTCGATCTCGCGCGAGCTCGGCATCCTGGCCCTATTCGCTCTCGGCTTCTTCGCGGTCGCGACCTACAGGCTCAAGGCCATGCTGGCGGCCCGGGGGGCGTGACTGGCACGAGGGCAACGCCGCCGTAGTCCGAAAGGCAGGCAAAGTCCCGTGTTCCGGGCGGCGGCTAAGCTCGCGCCATGCCCCACGACCAGTTGCTGATCGACGCGCCGCGTCTTCACGCAGAGCTTTCCGACCCGCGGCTTCGCGTCATCGACGCCACCGCATTTCTGATCCGTGAGGTCCCCGACGGCCCCTACACCGTGGAGAGCGGCCGGAGCCGCTACGCACAGGCCCACATCCCCGGAGCCGTCTTCGCCGACATCCCCGGCGAGCTCTCGGACCCGGACTCCCCGTTCCGGTTCACCTTGCCCCGGCCCGAGCATTTCGCCCGGGCCATGGGAGCCCTCGGCGTGGGTCCGGCCACCCGCGTCGTCGCCTACGCACAGGAGTCGCCGATGTGGGCCTCGCGGCTTTGGTGGCTGCTGCGCTACTTCGGCTTCGACGAGGTGCGTGTGCTCGACGGTGGCATCGAGTCGTGGCGCCGGGCGGGCTACGAGGTGAGCGACGCGACAGCGGTGATCGAACCGGCGAGCTTCGAGGCGCGGCCGCGGCCGGAGCTCCTGGCCAGAAAGGAGGACGTCTTGAGGGTGGTCGGCGGCGAGCCGGCCTGTCTCGTCAACGCCCTCACGCCGAGGGCCTTCCGGGGCGAAGGTCCCGGTGCGTACTCGCGGCCCGGCCGCATCCCCGGTTCGCTGAGCGCCCCGGCACAGGCCCTCTTCGACGCGGAAACCTGGTGCTTCCGGCCTGCCGACGAGCTCGCCCGCGCGCTCGCCCCCGTGCTGGGGACTGAACCGGGCCTGCCCGTCATCGCCTACTGCGGAGGGGGCATATCGGCCACCGTCGACATTTTCGTGCTCTCGATGCTCGGGCGCGACGACATCGTCTTGTACGACGGGTCGCTCACCGAATGGAGCGCGGACCCGGACCTTCCCCTCGAGGTGGGCTGAGCCAGTTGGCCAAAGCCGTCGTCTTCGACTGTGACGGCCTTCTCGTCGACAGCGAGGCGGTCGTGTTCGCGGCCATCGCGGCCGTCTTCGCCCGCCGGGGCATCCGGGACCTCGTCACGGGACCGGACTCGCCCCTCTACGGCGCCTCCATCGACAAGATGGTCTCCGAGCTCGAACGCCGGCTAGAAGAGCCCGTCAGCTTCGACGAGGTGGTCCACGAGCTCGACGCGCAGATCCGCGCGAATCTTGCCGGTGGCGTGCGCGCCATGGACGGGGCGATCGAGCTCGTCTCGGCGATGCGGGGGACGCGGCCGTTGGCGGTGGCGTCCAACGGCTCGCGCGAGACCGTTGAGGCGACGCTCAAGGCGGCGTGCATTCCCGAGGTCTTCGACGCCGTGGTCACCCTCGCTCCACCGCTGCGACCCAAGCCCGCACCCGATATCTACCTGCGCGCCTGCGAGCTCCTCAAAGTGGCGCCCGGTGGTGCCATCGCCCTGGAGGACTCCGTGCCAGGAGCACGTTCGGCCGCCGCCGCCGGCCTCGTGGTCGTCGGCGTGGGGCCGGCGCCCGGGCTTTCCTCTGTGGCTTCCACCGTCGTGGCGGACCTTCGCGACCCGGAACTGGGAGAGCTCCTCCGCCTCGAGACGCTCCAAGTCTGAATACGACGCGCCCGGGCGGCTAGGGCGCCCGGGGCCCGACGACAGGGTCGTACAGAGCCGCCTTGGTCACGAAGTTCGTGTAGCGGTTGCGGATGTCCTCGAGGTCGTTCGGCTCGGTGACCGACTGCTCGGCGCTGCGCAGGATCATGTCCGCCTGACGCGCGAGGACAAGCCTCTGCTCATGGGTCGTGGTCTCCTCCATGACCCGGGTGAGGGCGTCCATAATCTGGATCATCAGCACCGGCATGCCGCGGGCCGCCTGGCGGATCTTGTCGAATGCCCGGTTGGCCGCCCGCGCATATGAGGGGTCGGGCTCGATGAGCCGCACGCGGCCGGCACGGTCCCTGTAGACGCCCTTGCCGATCGTCGCATGGGAGATCTTCCTCAGTCCCACAGAGAGCCAGTCGATGCAAGTCACGGCGGTGAAGGGGTCGTTCACGGCGGGCGACAGCGCCCGGACGGCGATCTCGACGAGCTGGTCGATGGCGAACACCGGCTCTTGTTGCAAGGTGCGGTACGGCCCCGTCGCATGTGCCTTGGCGAGAGCCTGGGCGACCTGTGGCGCCGACTCGCTGGGCCACACGGTTGCGAGCGGCCTTCCCGCGGCGATGAAGTGGCCGGGCCGATGGGCGAGGCGGATGACCGCATCTGTGTGTGTCGCGATCCGGACCAGTTGGGCATAGCCGACGAACTGCAGATAGCCGCTCTCGATGGCGGGGACGGCGCAGCCCTCGGTGTCGAGGAGATGGAGCAGCTCGTCCAGCGGCTTGCCGTGGTCGGCCGAGGCGGGGCCGTTCTCGTCCAGCTTCTGCTCGGCGATCTCGGCGTCGATCTCCCGCATCAGGTCACGGGCGATCGCGGCTATCACCTCCGGCATCTGGATCGTCTTTGCGATGTGGTTGATGAAGTAGATCAGCACCGCCAGGTCCACGAGGAGCAGGGCCTCGGCGACGGCGATGGACAGGTGGGGCACGAAGACGCCGCGCCGGCTGCCGATGGCGATGGCGCCGAGGGCGAGGGTCGAGTAGACGAACGTGCCCACGAACACGCCCAGGGTCACCTGGTTCCCGACGTCCCTGACGAAGTTGCGCATCATGCGGGGACCGAACTGCTGGGAAGCCAGCGTTAGGGCAAGGATCGTGATCGAGAACACGACACCGACGACGGTGATCACCGCGGCGGCGATGGCGATCAGCACCTCCCTGCCGGCGTCCGCGCTCTCCGTCCGGATCCAGAACGGGAGTGTGAGGTGCCCTTGGTAGGCGGCCCAGTCGATGGCGAAGGTGATGACGAACAGCACGGTGGCGACCACGACGAGGATCGTCGGCACGAGCCAGAAGGTCGTGCGGAGCGCCTCCCAGCGCCAGCTGGCGAACTTGCGCCGCGTCTCCCATGCCCGCGCGCGCTCCGCCGGTGCCCCCGGCGCGCCGGGCCCGCCAGACGAGCTGCGGACAGATGTGGGAAGTCGATCGGTGGTCATTGGGCCAGTCCTATGTTTGCCGACCAGTCTTCCCGGCGCGCCTTTGCCATCAAAGAGTACCGGCCCCGCACGAGCTTGTAAGAAGCCGCCCGGCGCGAGCCGCCACGGCGCCGGGCGGGGTCCTGGCGGCCGCCCGGTCGGCGAGGAATCCCTTTGCGAAGGCGGCCCCTGTTGCTAGAGTCACGTCTTCGACCACGACGTTCGCGCCGTGGCGACGGGGGAGGGGGACTATGACCGATACGCGAGTGGACGCTTTGTCGACCGGCGCCGCCGCGGAGCTGGCGACCGCGACCGGACAGGGCGGTAGCCCGGGCGCCCTCGGGCCCCCCCGACCGGTCATCCAGATCGTGCCTTTGAAGGGCCTGCCCGTCGTCGCTGTCGTGCTCGGCTTCCTGGTCGCGTCGATCGGCTTCAACTGGCAGTGGGGGATCGACTTCAACCACGTCGCCGGCGGCGGTCTTTGGACGGGCATAGACCTGTTCGTCGGGCTCGTCGTCGGCCCGATCCTGGGGCGGATGTCGATCCCGGCGCGCGCCGAGTTCTCGGCCAGGTTCATGCCGAAGATGGTCCTCATCATGCCGACGCTCGTCGCCATGACGCTCGCCTCCGGGTACCAGCTCGCGCTCGACCTCGGCAACTTGAAGGCGTCGAGCCCGAACCACTCGTGGCTGATCGTGTCGTTCATCGTCGTCGGCGTCATGGCGGTCGTCGCCCTGGGCCTTCTCGAGCCGGCGAACATCGCCGTGCTTTTCGAGATGCGCAAACCGCGGCCCGACGGCGAGGTGATCGCCAAGCTGATGAAGCGATTCATCTACACCGCCGGCATCACGGGCCTGATGCAGGTCGCAACGCTCATCATCATGACCCGGGTGGCCTCGCAATGAGCGTGTCGAATGTCGAGGCGCCCGGCGCGCCCGTCACCCGGCAGCGCTTCGCGCCCGTCGCCCAGCTCGGTACCGCGGCCCTAGTGCTCATAGTCGTGGGGGGCGTCTACATGGCCTCGTACGCGCCGCGCCGGCCACCGCTCACCGCCCCGATCTGCCTCGCGGCCGCCAGCGCGGCCCTGCTCTTGGTCAACGTCGTCATGCTCTTTCGCACGAGGGGCCTCGCCTGGGACAAGTTCTTCCTTGTCGGTCGCTGGACGCTCCTGTCATATGTGATCGCGGCCGGGCTGATCGAGTTCGCCTTCGTCCACAACCACACCCGCGGAGGGCCGCTCGTGGTCCTGACGGCGATGCTGGTCCTGTTCGCGCTCGACGTCCCGCTGATAATCAGCTACACGGTCGCCCGCTACCAGTCCGCCCCGAGCCGAGCCGGCTGAGCCCGGCGGCCGGCCCCGAACGACCTGACGCGGCACCGGCTCGGTCCATGCGCGGAGATTCTCTGGCAGACGCGCCCTTTATGTTCCATGCTCGTGAGGTGGGGAGCCCTCCATCACAGGGACCCGAGGCGGGGGACCGGGCCGAGGGCGACGGCCGTGTCGTCGAGGACCCGGTGCCCGGAACCGTGACCGATGACACCGCGGCCTCGTCGTCGCCCGGCGAGCCGCCCGCTTCGGTCGGCGGCCTCACCACGCGCAGGCGTAGCGAGACCTACGTCGCCAGGCGCTCGGGGGCGGTCCTCCTCGCCGGAGTTAAGGCCCTCCTCCTCAGGGTTTGGGAGGCACGCTGGACGCTCAGGGTCATCTCGGTCACAGCCGGTGCCGCGGGCGCGACATGGGCGGTCTGCCTCCCCTTCGGCGGCTTTGCGCCGGCCTTCGGAGCGGCGTCGGCTGTCTACGCAGTCCAGCTGACCGTGCGGACCTCGGTGCTGGACGGCGCGAGGCGGACCGTTCTCATGGGCCTCAGCGTGTTCTTGGCCGTGCTTATCCTCAAGACCGTCGGCCTGTCGGCGCTCGCGGTCATCGCCTTGGTCTTCGTCTCGCTCGCCGCCGGCCAGCTGCTGCGTCTCGGAGCGAGCGGATCGCTCCAGATCCCCGGAACGGCCATCTTCATCCTCGCCCTCGGGACCTCCGTGAGCACCACCACCTTGTTGGACCGGGTCTGGGCGACTCTCGTCGGCGCTGTCATTGGGGCTGCCGCCTCTTATGTCGCCTACCCGGGGGACCCCCGTTCGCGGGCCCGACGAGCCCTCGCGTCGCTGGCCGGGTCCATCGCGGACCTGCTCGAGGAGATGAGCGCGGGCATCGCGCGAAGCCCCGGAGCGACCGAGACCGACGTGTGGCTGGCGAGCTCGCGGGCGCTCGAGGAGGACCTGGAGCACGCGCGCCCGTTGGTGGCCGAAGCGGTGGCGTTCCTGCGCGTGGACCCCTTCGGCCGCAAGACCGCCTCGACCGAGCTGTCGCAGGCCCTCGCCGCTCTCACGCACTCGGTGGCCCAGGTGCGTGCCATAGCGCGCACGCTGTTCGACCATCAGCTCGACGGAGCGCCGCGGCTGCCCGCCAGCCTGGCTGAGGTGCTGGCGCGCACGTCCTTGGCTTATCGCGCCCAGGCCGAAGCCCTGAAGGGGGACAGCCCGAGCGTGGACCCGGCCCTCGATGCCGTGCGCGAGGCCCGTGACGAGTCGTTGCGCAGCCTTCGGCGGGTGGACGAGACGGGTGCGTGGGTGGTGTCCGGCGCCATCCTCACCGAGGTCGACCGGATGATGCGCCAGCTCGAGGGGGATGCCCCGGCGCTCGGTCTGAGCAGCGGGGCACCGGGTCGAAAGAGCCGTCCGGGACGGCGAGAGCGCCGGGCGGCGCGCGGCTGACATGGGCCACGACCAGGAAGGGCTTCGGACCTTCGAGGTATATCCTGCATGCAGCGCATCTCGAGCGACGCCGAAGCGACGTCGTAGGACTGGATCGGTGGTTGCCATGCGACCCGAGTCACGGCCGGAGTGGAAATTGCTCCCCTTCTTTAGGGGTTGAACGTGGGCGGCGACGACGAAGAGACCGATGCGCCGGGGCCGGCTCCCGTGGATGGACAAGAGGAGCTGGCTGTCCCGAAAAGCCGCGCCGGGCGCGCCTGGCAAAGGGTCATCCCTGCGCTGTTGGTGACGGCGGTGATGGTCATCTTCGTCGTGCAGAACCTCCACAAGACGAAGATCAGTTTCCTCACCTTCTCGGGCAGGTTCCCTGTCGCGCTCGCGTTGCTGGTGGCCGCGGCGCTCGGCGCCCTCGTGGTCTTCTTGCTGGGATCGGTGAGGATCGCCCAATTCCGTAAGGCTTTTCGGCGTCATCAGGCACACCACGACACGACTCGAGGCAAGACATGACAACCGAGTACAAGGTGAAGGAGTGGCACACGGGCGCGGTTCACTCCGGCGAGACCGGGGCGCCCGGGCTGCAGGCCATGCTCAACGAGCCGGAGCTGTTCGGCTTCCGCCTGCACACGGTGCTGGGCGGTCTCGACCAGTCGCTGCTCATCTTCGCCCGTGAGACCTCGACGCCGGCCCCGTCCAAGCCCGAGGCGGGTTCCGTGGAGGGTTCCGACATCCGCGACTGAGCCTGCGCCACAAGGCGCGAAGACGCGCCCTAGCTCAGTAGGGATCGGCGGAGATGACTCCCTTGTTCGCCACGTGCTCGGTCCAACCGGACCCGTCGAAGTAGCGCAGCTCGTTGCGACCGGTGGGATCGGCGAGCCAGGCCCGAAGGGCGGTCGTCGCCGGTGCCTGCGGTGGGGATCCGGCCGTCGGGCCAGGTTCGACAACCGGTGTCAGGCTGCGCACGTCGCGGTGATCGGTGCCGTCGCCACTGGGTCCGCGGCCCGCCTGGAAGCGGGGCGACCAGGCGAAGATCGAAAGCAGCGTCCCGGCTATGGCCACAAAGACGATGGACATGAGCGTGACGAGGAAGGTGACGAACACGCTCACGATCCCCCAGACGAGGGGATGGATGTGCCAGGGGCTCGACCCGGTGCGGCGCCGGTAGGCGTTCGAGCGCATGAACGCCAGCATGCCGAACACAAGACCCAAGGTGATGTACCAGCCTGTCCTCGGAATGATCAGGCCCGTCACGCGCACTCCATGAGTCTAGGCGGAGCCGGCACGTTCTAGCCATGGACGCCTCGGCCAACGGTGACGTCGCCCCAAGGTGCTGTCAGGTGGCCACCGGGAAGGAACCGGTCATGGCGATCGAGCCGGCATCGGAGATGACGCAGCCCTCGTAGGCCTCGACGGCCTCGATCAGGGCCAAGCCCGCCTCGCCGGCCACGACCAGGCCCGTCGCGAGGGCATCGGCCAGCCAGAGCTCGGGACCGGTGACAGTCGCCGAGGCACAGCGGGTCCCCGGACAGCCGGTCGCGGGGTCGATGACATGGGGCCCGCGCTCGTAACAGCCCGAGGTGGCGACCGCCCCCGGCGACTCGACGACGCAGGCGAGGGCGCTTTCGGCCCGGGGGTCGCGCACGCCGATCCTCCAGGGCCATCCCGGCCCCGGGCCGCCGAAGCTCGCGAGGTCGCCGCCTGCGTTGACGGTCGCGGCCCGCACGCCCGCGGCCCGCAGCTCGCCGAGCGCCCTGTCGGCCGCCCAGCCCTTGACGAGCCCCGTGGGGTCGATCCCGCCGGGCATCGCCCACGGGTCGAAGCACCCACCGGAAAGCTCGCGGGCGACCTTGCAAAGCTCGAGCACCTCGGCCATCTCCGCCGGCGCCTCGCCGAGAGTCATCTCGCCCCGGCGGAGAAGGCTCATCGGGCTGTTCGGCTTCCACGTGCTGAAGACGGCATCCGCGCGCTCGAGGCGCGAGCACGCCCGGGCGAGGGCCACATGGGCGGCCTTCGCCTCGGCGTCGCCGATGCGAATCTCGAACGACACCATCGTGCCCATCACGGCCTGGACGTGGCGGAGGACCGGGCCGGCCCACGCGAAGACACCGGGGTCAGGGTCGCGGCGCCGGGGCGCCTTGAGGGCGGGTGTGCCCACGCGAGCTCTACTTGATCCCGAGCTTGTCCAAAGCCGCCTGCAGCGACTGGACGTAAGCCTGGCTCGTGAAGGTCGCGCCCGAGACGCCGTTTATGGCGGCGCTCTGGGCCTCGATGGTCTCGCTCACGAGGAGCGGCTCGGCATAGGAGTTGATCTGGCTCGAGCGCGGGTCGTAAGCAGTGTCGACGACGGGCTCGACGTTGGTGATCCGGCTCCCGGTGACGGTCACCTGCAGCTCCAGGTCCCCGTAGCGGTACTGGACGTCGGCGCCGAGGGCCGTGCGGGTCCCCGTCGTCCCCGTCGTGGTCGTCGTTGTCGACGCGGAGCTCGAGACCCGGCCCGGACTGGACGAGGACCCGGTCGTGGTCGTCGTCGATTTGCCCGTGCTCGCACCTGATGACGAGCCCGAGGGCGTCGCCACGACGTTGGTGCCCAGGCTCTCGGTGTGGAACCCGAGCACGGCGGCGAGCCCTGCGGCGGTTCCGGCCAGGACGATCGGCGTGCGCCTCATCTCATGATCTCCAAGTCTCGATAGGGGTCGGGTGTCGTGGTCGTCGTCAGAACGCGAACGTCTCGGTGTGCATGGCCTCGGGGCCGACGCCGAGGTGTCGCGCGGCACCGAGGACGCGCTCGGTGAGGCCTTCGGGCCCGCAGACGTAGACGTCGCGCTCGGCGACGTCGGGCACGAGCCGGCCGAGCAGGTGGTGGTCGAGGCGCACCCGCTGGCGGCTCCCGACGAGCAGGTGGAGCCGGCCGCCCCGCTCGGCGACGAGCGCCTCCACCTCGGCGTGGAGGATCAGGTCGTCCCGTGTGGGCGCGCGAAGCATCACGACGACGTCGACACCCTCGGGCAGGTCCTCGAGGATGGCGCGCATCGGGGTGACCCCCACGCCGCCGGCGACGAGAAGGACCTTGTCTCCGGTGCGCGAACGCGCCGTGACCACGCCGTAGGGCCCCTCGATGGCCACGCGGGTGCCTACCGGGAGCCTGGCGAGCGACTCGGAGGAGTCGCCGAGCGCCTTGACGGTCACCCGGAGCAAGGGCGGTCGCGGCAGCGCGGATAGCGAGTAGGGATGGGCCTGCCAGAAGAGGCCGTCGTGGAGGAAACGCCACTGCAGGAACTGCCCGCCTGCGGCGCCGAGCCGTTCGAGGTGGCGCCCCGAGCAGATCACCGAGACGACCCCCGGGCCCTCCTCGCGTACCTCGGCCACGCGCAGGCGGTGGTAGAGCGTGCGCCAGAGGGGAAGGCACACGCGGTAGACGAGCACGACGCCAGCCGTCGAGGCCCACACGACGACCCAGAAGAGCCTGGCCAGCGGATGGCCGACGAACGAGGCGCCGTCGGCCAGCTGGTGGGAGAAGGCGAGGGCGATCGCCAGGTAGGTGTACAGGTGCACGGCCCACCAGGTCTCATAGCGCATCCGCTTGCGGGCGGCCCGGAACGAGCTGACGCCGGCCATGACCAACAGTCCGAAAGCCACGGTCGCCATCAGCACGTCCGGGTAGGACTTGAGCAGGATGGCGAGCTCGTGCCAGGGCCCGACCGACGCCTGCTCGGCGTAGCCGACGGTGATGAGCACGGCATGGCAGCCGAGAAGGACGATGGGCCACGGGCCGAGACGGCGGTGCCAGCGCACGAGGCGGTCCTGGCCGAGGACAGCTTCCAGCCACGCAAGTCTCGATATCAGCACGAGCATGACGAGGAGCAGGTAGCTGCCGACCAGGCCGGCGATCTGGCCGGCGGCGATCTCGATCCCGCCCGGTGCCGCGAGCGACCCCCGGGTCAGGGCCGTAAGGCCGAGCGCGACTGTGACGCCGAACCCGAGGGAGGCCACTGCGGTGACCACGTTGGCCGGCCACTCGCGCCGGGCGTGCGGCCGGCTTCTCGCATCCCCCCTCGGACCATGCTGCCGGCCACCTCGAGGGCCGGGGCCGGGGACAGGTGCGGTCGGCACGGTCGCAGAGGCGAGCATCGGCAAAGCTTCGGGTGGCCGGCTGGGTAGGAAGTGAAGGAAGCCTGGGAACCGGCTGTGAATCAGGCGCCTCTGGTTTGCCCGCCCGGGCTCACAGTCCGTAGAAGACGCGCTCGACCACCTTGCGACAGCGCCTGGTCACGCGGCGGTAGGACTCGCGCAGCTCGGTCGGGGTCGTGCCGAGGCTCCTCGCAAGGCGCGACTGGAGATGGGGCTGGCTCGGCATGGCATCCGCGCCGGCGCCGGCCACTCCCCCGGCCCCGGCGACGTAGCTCCCCACGAGGTGCCAGCGGTTCCGCGTCCTCGCGCAGAACCCGTAGGCCTCCCGCAGGGCGGCGGCGTCCGCGACCTCGAGGGCCCCCGCGGCCTCGAGCAGGTCGAGCGCGTCACGCGTCGAAGTCGCCGGCGTGCCGGTACGGAGCTGGAGCAGCTGTGCGGTCCACTCCACATCGGTGAGCGAGCCACGACCGAGCTTCAAGTGGAACAGCGGGTCATCGCCGGGTGGGATCCGCTCGCGCTCGATGCGGGCCTTCATCCTGCGTATCTCCCGCTCGGACGAGTCGTCGAACGGGGTCGACCACACCGCCTGGTCCGCGAGCGCGGCGAAGCGCTCGATGACCGCTTTGTCACCTGCTACTGGCCGCGCGCGTAACAAGGCCTGGCGCTCCCAGGTCTCGCCCCAGCGCTGGTGGTAGCGCTCGAAGGCGTCGAGACTGCGGGCGAGCGGTCCCTGGCGGCCCTCGGGCCGCAGCGAGGCGTCGATCCGGACGATCCCCTCGGCGGGCGTGGACCCGTTGCAGAGCCGGAACAGGAGGGATGCCGCGAGCTCGGCCTCCTCCATGTCCGAAGCGGTCTTGCCCTCGTAGACGACAAGCACGTCGAGGTCGCTGCCGTAGGCGATCTCCGCCCCGCCGAAGCTGCCCATGGCGATCACGGCCATGGGCACACCCGGCGTCACCGCGTGCAGGCCCGCCGCGACGACGGCCGCCCCGAGATCTGCCAGGGCACGCCCGGTCTCGTGCAGGCCCGCGAAGCCCAACAGGTCACGGGCCGCGATCCGCACGGTCTCGGTCTCGTACAAGTGCCGCAAGGCCGTCGGGCGCCTGTAGGGCCCCTGGTCAGCGGCGATCATGGCTTTGCGGGCGAGCTCTCCGGCGTCGAGGTCCGAAAGAGCCGTCCGGTCGTCGAGGAGCTCCACGAAATCGGGGTGCCGGGCAATGATCTCGCCGAGCCGGCGGCTCGTTCCGAGAAGCAGGCATAGCCGCCGGGCCACCTCGGGCGACTCCCGGAAGGCGGTCACGAGCAGGTCGCGCCGGTGAGGGGCGCCGGCCAGGGTCCGCAGCCCGACAAGGCCCTGGTCCGGGTCCGGCGACTCGGAGAGCCAGTCGAGCAGCAGCGGAAGCAGTTGCTGCATCAACCTCGACGAGCGCGTGAGGCCCCTTGTGAGCTCGCTCAGGGCCTGGCGGGTCCGGTCGGCGTCCGCGAAACCGAAGGCTGCTAGGCGCTCCTCGGCGGCGTCGGACTCCAGGCCGCGCTCGACTGCCCCGTCGTGGTCGTGGGCCGCGGCCAGCTCGCGCGCTCCTCCGCCGGCAAAGGCCTCGAGCAGGGGCCTGAAGAACAGCCTTTCGTGGATCGCTCTGCCCGTGGCTTGATGATGGGCGAGGACGGTGTCGAAGCGCTCGCCGGGGGTCTGCATAGGCCGGCCCCGGAAACCGAGCACCCGCGCGAGACGATCCCTCGAAGGCCGGTCGGCGGGCACCGTGTGGACCTGCGCCTCTTCGACGAGCTGCAGGCGGTGCTCGACGGTGCGCAAGAAGCGG
>Ga0181520_10002227_pt1 | contig 36744 bp, 34 predicted proteins | sample PEATcosm2014_Bin_29_FD_132451 | JGI IMG/M metagenome (GOLD analysis project Ga0181520, IMG submission 132451) | Peatland microbial communities from MTU Mesocosm Facility, Houghton, MI, USA - PEATcosm2014_Bin02_30_metaG | ecosystem: Environmental > Terrestrial > Soil > Wetlands > Peat | place... | reverse complement strand
GTGGGCGTGGACAATATCGATGCAGAAGCGGCGACGCGGCGGGGCATTGTGGTGATGAATACGCCGGGGGCAAATGCGGTGGCGGTGGCCGAGTTGACCATCGGACTGATGTTGGCTTTGGCGCGCAAGCTGCCGGCGGCGAATACCACCATGCACGCCGGCAAGTGGGAGAAGAAGAACTTGCAGGGCTCGGAGCTGCGCGGCAAGACGCTGGGCATTCTGGGGCTGGGGCGGATTGGGCTGGAGGTCGCGAAGCGGGCGCGCGGTTTTGGGTTGGAGATTATCGGCAGCGATCCGTTTGTCTCAGCGGCCGTGGCGCGCGAAAACGGCATCCGGCTGGTGACGCTCGACGAGCTGATTGCCGGTTCGGATTACATCACGCTGCATGTGGGGTTAACGCCGCAGACAACGGGCGTGATCAACGCCAAGACAATTGCGGCGATGAAGAAGGGCGTGCGCATTATCAACTGCGCGCGCGGAGAGCTGATCGACGACGCGGCGCTGGTAGCCGCGCTGAAGAGCGGTCAGGTAGCCGGCGCGGCGCTGGACGTGTTTGCCGTCGAGCCGCCCAAGGACTCGCCGTACGCTGATTTGGAAAACGTAATTCTGACACCGCACATCGCCGGCACGACGGGCGAGGCGCAAGAGGCAGTGGGGATTCAGATCGCGCGACAGGTGCGCGATTATCTCAAGCTCGGCGTGGCACAGAATGCGGTCAATCTGCCGTCGCTAAGCCATGAGGAATACGTGGAGCTGGCGCCGTACATTGACCTGGCCGGGCGGCTGGGCGGCTTTTTGGCGCAGGCGGGCAAGGGCGGCATTGAAGCAATTGATCTGGTCTACGGCGGCACGCTGGCAGATGCGAAGATCGATCTGGTACGCAACGCGGCCATTGCCGGATTGCTGGAGGGATCGGAAAACGTGAACCGCATCAACGCGGCATCGGTGGCCGGCGAGCGTGGCATTCGTGTACATGAGGAAAAAGAGGAGAGCCATCGCGGCGGCGCGGCCACGGTGCTAACCATCAAGCTGCATACGGCGAAAGGCGAGAACCGCGCCACGGGAACGGTGATCCACGGCGAGCAGCCGCGGCTGCTGGAATTTGACGGAATCGACATCGAAACACCGCTGGAAGGAAACCTGCTGGTCTGCCGCAACCTGGATGTGAAGGGCGTGATCGGGCGGATTGGCACGATCCTGGCCGAGCAGGGCGTGAATATTGCGAACTTCGCGCTGGGCCGCGAGCGCGCTGGAGCAAAGCCTGTGCAGGCGCTGTCGGTGGTGCAGGTAGATGCGCCTGTCTCAGACAAGGTGCTGGAGGCACTCAGAACGATCGAGGCGTTGCTGGATGCGCGACTGGTGAAACTGCCGGAGGCGGGGTACTGAAAGGCAACTTATTGTTGCTAGCTGGCTTCGGGTGAGTGGAGATTGTGCTTTACCAGGTCACAAACACGAGACCTGGGGCAATCGGCAATCGATTTCAGGGTTTTTTGGAAGGGTCTGTGGGAGGGAGGAATTCAAACCCACTATACCCTTACGAGTATGCCTGATTCCGAGTCAGGTGCATTCAACCGGGCTCTGCCACCTCTCCGCGAGTGGTCTATCTTTTTGAATTTAACATAGTCGGATTGTCATTACTTCGTCGGATCGGTGACGCGGCCCATGAACAGGATTCCGCCCGAGCGATTGTCGCGAATCAGGAAGATGAAAGGGTGATCGGCGCGGAAAACAGGTGGCGGCGGCGGCTGAAATCTCGGCGGCATCGCCATGGCTTTCTCCATCACCACTGCCGTCGCTGCCGCGGCTTCGGTTCCCTGCTCATCGACATTGATATATGCCTTATGGATCACCGCGGAAATAAATAGTTCGCGCTTGCCGGTCATTCCGGAAAAATCGGCGGCGTTATCATCAAACGCGCTGGGCATTCCCATTGCGGCAAGCGTGCCCGCAAGTCCGATTTGCCGCGTCATCTTAAACTTGGGCAGCGTCAAGATCACTTCGTGAACCCACTGCAACTTATCAAGCCATAGCTTCATGTTGGACGCAGTCAGCGACTTTTCCAAAGCAGGCAAACCGCCGATTTCTTTGGGCAGGAAGACGATCATGGACAAGTCCCCGCTCTCATAGGGGATTGCCAGAGCCTGAAATGTTCCGCCGTCAAAATAATCGAAACCTTCGTTGAGGTGCATCAGGGGCGCTTTAACATTCTTGGCTGGTGATAGATGGAAATCGTCATCCTCTGTCCACGTTTTCACGAATGGCGTCTGCCAGTCACCCTTGAAGTAGATGGCGTTGGTCAGCACCATTTTTGTCGACGAGTTGAGCACACCCGGCTGGAGCAGGTTTGTGATCTTGTTCTCGGTTTTCTGCTCGACCCATTGGTTGATAGTCAAGCGCGCCGCCTCGGTCGCGCCTTTGAAATCCACCTGATTGAATCCCGCGCCGTAATCGCTTTTGTTCAGCTTGAGAAAATCGTCGCGAAACACATAATCCCGTTGCGCCCAAAGAGCGTCGGCGACGCGAAGCTGGTATCCCTTGTGCGGTGCGTTGAGATCGGCGAGCAGCGCGCCCATGGCCGGATGCAGCCGCTCCGGTGGCAGCGTAAAATGCATTGTTTTCGCCATCTCGGAGGCGGTGTCGCCGCGCGCTCCGGCATAAGTCATGGCCAGCGCGGTGGAAATGCTTTCGGGCGAGAAGAAGAGATTGCCGTCTTGCGAGCGCAACTGGCCATAGAGCGCTACGGCAAAGGCGTTGTTGCCCTCGACGACTGCCGCTTGGTCGGCCTTGTTGGATTGCGGCGCCTGCGCCGCCAGTCCTGCCAGCGGCAGAACAAAACAAGCGAGAAGCAAAGAGAGAAAACGTCTCATAGGTTTCTCCTTCAGGTCAGAAGCACGACCGCTGGCAGCTATTTTCGACACGCCTCAACGGATGCGATAAACGAATGCATCTTCCAAGTATTGGTCGCCAAACATCTGGCCACCGAGGCGCATTCCGTAAGTGTCGCTCGTAGATGCAAAAGCACGGCGGAGAGCCTGGATAAAGGGCTTGTCCATTGGGCGCAAAGAGATCGTAGGTTTTCTGCGGAACGGGAATCCCGCTCTCTTTAAGGCTTCGTTGATCTCGGTGTAGCCTGAGAATGAGGAAAACTGGTCAAGTTTATCCGACGCGATCACGAGTCTCCAATCCTCGTAATCTGGAATCTTGGCCCAGAGCGCCACATTGGGAGTTTTGCCCTCCCGATCCAATGCGTCGATCACTTCTTTTCCGTTTTCGATGTCAAAATTTACCAGCGTAGCCGTATCCATGGGAGCAGCCCTCCTTCCTCATCTTCGATTGCCTTCAGCAGCGCGTTTGCATCCCAAGGCTTGTTTCTCTTATACCTGGCTGCCTCTGACCAATCCTGAACAATTTCCAGATTTGACCGCATGGCTGGATCAGTATCAAGCATCGCATCCAACTCAGTTTTTAATTCAGCCAATTGCAGTAGTTTGCCCAAATCATGCGTATGGCTGTCATTAACTAGCTTCTTCTCAGGAAAATCGTGCAACTGCGTTCGTTTGGCAATGCATGCTTTCAATGCACATTCCACAGCATACCCTGCCAAATAGTATGCGCCATCCGGGTGTCCTGCGGCTAGCAATGCCTGCGCTTCCGTCAATCTCAACTCGGTAAGCTGTTGGAAATCGGCTCGATTCATTATTCATCTTCTTACGCACGGCTGAGGTATGCGCCCTCGCTGGTGTCGACGCGGATTTTTTCGCCTTCATTGATGAAGGCCGGAACCTGGACGACGAGGCCGGTTTCGGTTTTGGCGGGCTTGGTGACGCTACTGGCGGTGGCCGACTTGAGGCCCGGCTCGGTCTCGACGACGGTCAACTCGACGGCAGCGGGAAGATCGATACCCACGGCCTGGCCGTCGTGGTAGCTGACCTTGATTTGCAGGTTGGGGGTGAGGTACTCAATGGCGTCGCCCAGCGTGGAGCCTTTGAGGACGGTCTGCTCGTAGTCCACCGGATTCATGAAGTAGTAGTCGTCACCGTCATTGTAAAGATAATCCATGGAAACCGAGTCCACGACGACCTTCTCGATGGCGTCGGCGGAGCGGAAGCGCTCCTCGAACATGGCGCCGGTGCGAATGTTGCGCAGCTTGGCCTGGATGAAGGCGCGCAGGTTGCCGGGGGTGCGGTGTTCGACTTTGAAGACCAGATGCAGTTGGTCTTTGTGCTTGATAATCATGCCGGGACGCATTTGCGTGGCGGGAATCGCCATAAGGGTAAAGCTCCTTGCTGTGGATGCGGAGGTTCCGCGGGAAAATTTGGCTTTGGCCTGTCTTTATTGTAGCTTAGGGGCCGAAAAGCCGCCCCAGCACAGCGGCGGGCGTGGTATTCTTGCGCCAGCAAATTTTCATTTGAAGGCAGTGCGCAGAGATGAAGACCTGTCCCGTTTGCGATAGCGATTACCCGGATCAACACAACACATGCCCCACGGACGGGGCGGTGCTGATTGTCTCCCACGAGCTGGAGGCCGGCGCCCTGGTGCGCGGCAAATACCGCATTGTCAGCAAGCTGGGGCAGGGCGGGATGGGAGTGGTCTACCTGGCGGAGCATATTCTGCTGGGCGGCAATGTGGCGCTGAAGTTTTTGGCCGGCGACCTGGGCAAGGATCCCAAGTTCATCAAGCGCTTCCGCATGGAGGCGCGCGCGGCTCACCAGTTGCGCCACCCCAACATCGTCGAAGTGACCGATCTGGACCAAAGCGAGGACGGCAGCCTGTTTATCGCCATGGAATACGTGGCGGGCAAGAGCCTGCGGGCAGTGATTGATGAGGAGCGCAGCGGTCTCGGCGTCCAGCGAGCGCTGGAGTTGACGCGCGGCATCGTGAGCGGGCTGGCCGCGGCCCACGCGCAAGGGACGGTTCACCGCGACGTGAAGCCGGAAAATATTCTGCTGGCGCATACTGCCGACGGGCGGGAGCTGCCCAAGGTTCTGGACTTTGGCATTGCGGCCATGGCCGAGAGCGCGACGGTGCCGAACATGACGCGCGGACTGCTGCTGACGCCCGGCTATGCCGCTCCGGAACAGTGGAAAGAGATGCCCGCCGCCGAAATGGACGGACGGACGGATCTTTACGCGATGGGTTGCGTCTTCTACGAGATGCTGACCGGGCACACGCCATTCACCGCGCTCAACATGGATAGCTGCAGGCGTCAGCACATGGAGGAGACGCCCAAGCCACCCAGCGAGTTACGTCCGGAGCTGGCCAATTGGACGGGGCTGGATGGCCTGGTAATGCGGATGCTGGCCAAAAATCGCGACGACCGCCCAAAGGACGCGGAGGCGCTCAGCCTGCTCGACGGCGTGCAACCTGCTCCCGGCATCACGCAGCGTACTTCCGGCAAGGAGTGGCAAAAGACAGTTGCCGTGTCCGATTGGAATCGCCCGCAGACAATCAGCGAAGGGAGCCAGGGTTGGCAGAAAGTTGCTTCAACGCCGGTTCCGCAACAGGCGAGTCAAGCGCCGCAGCAGGTGAGTCAGGCGCAGCAGCCGGCGAGTCAGACATGGCAGCCGGTGAGTCACGTGCAGCAATCGGTGAGTCAGGCGCCGCAACAGGTGATAGCGCAGAAGCCCGCGCAGCAGAATATTCCCGTGTGGGTGTGGGGAATTGTGGCGATTCCTGTGCTGGCTATGGGAATCGCCGCGGTGTGGCTCTTTATGCCCAAGCCACAGCCGCCGAATACGATATCGACAACTCAAACCAACGTAGCGCATCCGCTACTGGCCGGCGCGAATACCAGTACAGCGCATACGCAGCCGAGTCAGAATTCCAATCCAACCTATACGGCTCCCAACAGTTCACAAAAACCGTCGCCCTCCTCCAACGCGAATACAAGTTCATCGACGGATAAGCCCACGTACGCGGACAATCGCAATACGCCGATTGTTCAACATCAGGTGATTCAGCCACAGGTTGTCAATCCGCCGGCTCAGAAGCCGAGTATACCGGACATGCAACCGAGCATAAGCGATATTACGAAGATGGCTCTAGCGCTTTACGGCCAGAAGAACTACTCGATGGCCGCACCTCTGCTGGATAAAGCCTGCACGGGCGGCAGCGGGGAGGCGTGCAAGGATCTGGGCAACCTGTATCACGATGGAAACGGCGTGCCAAAGAGGGACGGTTCACGCGCTGTGGCTCTCTATTCCAAGGCGTGCAGCACATCTCCGCCCATGGGATGCAACAGCCTTGGCGTGATGTACCACAATGGCGACAGTGTGCCCCCGGACGATACCCGCGCCGCAAATCTGTACTCCCAGGCCTGTAATGCGGGTGATGCACTGGGTTGCACCAATCTCGGCAACAGTTATTGGAACGGCAAGGGCGTACCCCATGATGATGCACAGGCGGCAACTCTATACTCGCGGGCTTGCAACTCCTCGAATGGTGCTGGGTGCAGTAGTTTGGGGCTCTGCTACTTGACCGGCCGCGGCGTGGGAAAAAATTACGACAATGCCAAGCAGTATTTCACCACAGGCTGCAAAATGGGCAACAAGTGGGGCTGCGACCAATTAAGCGTGTTGAAATAGCGGGGATGCTGATGCCTAGCCGCAAGTAATGCTGTAGGATACAAGCTCATCTGAAGCAAAGGATTTCGCAATGACCGCATGGAGCAGGCGCGAGTGGCTGACGAAGGCAGGAATGGGAGCTGTGACTCTTACTCTGGCCCCAGGGTGGCTGGAACTGTTGGCCGAAGAACCACATATTTACATCTCTCCGCTGAACAAGTTGTCTGATGAGGACGAGATCGCGCTGGGACAACAGTTTGCGGCGGAGTTCGAAAAAGAGGAGACGGTGGTCAGCAACGTGCTGATCGATCGCTACCTGGGCAAGATAGTGGCCACGCTGGCGGCGCAGAGCCAGCGGCCCAGCCTTCCCTACTCGATCAAGCTGGTGAACTCTCACGTTCCCAATGCGCTTTCGCTGCCCGGCGGGTTTCTTTACGTGAATCGCGGGCTGATTGAGATGATTGCGAGCGAGGACGAGCTGGCAGCCACGCTCTCTCACGAAATTGGACACGTGGTGGCGCGGCACGTCGTGAACCAACTGCTGTTCTTCTTCGCGGCACAGCACATGCTCAAGCCGTTGCTGGACAACTTGAACGAAAAGAATGGCGTGATCGAGAAGCTTATCTTACAGTTTGGTGGAGCGGCGGCCATGCTGGCCAAGTTGCACTTCAATCGCAAAGATGAGTCAGAGGCCGACCTGCTGGGCTTCTACAATATGATGCGCGCCGGATGGAATCCGAATGGATTCCTCAAGCTGTTTGCGCACATGGATGCCCTGGAGAAGTCATCGAGCGGAACGCCAATTCCCTTCCTCGCCGATCATCCGCCCACGCCGGAACGTGAAGAGGCCATCCGAAATGAATTGAAGCTGGTGAGCGTTCCAACAGGCACGGCCACGGATTCGATGAAGTTCCAGGTATTTAAGAAGGCGATGGGACTACTGCCCGAGCCGCCTAAGCCGGCAACAAAAGCTCAGTCATAACGTCCGTAATCATATAAAGCCATTAAGAGGGAGATAACGATGCGGAAGCTATTTGCAGGGATCGCCGTTTTGCTGTTGGCAAGCGGTTTGGCGGGAAAAGGCTGGGCGCAGGATGCGGCGCTTTACGGAGCCCACGGGATCAGCCCGCAATCGGTTCGCCAAGGCCAGTTGGGCAGTTGCTTCTTTCATGCGACGATTGCGGCGCTGGCTAAAACTGCGCCTGCAACCTTGCGCAACGCCATACGCCGTGATCCCAAGGGAGGCTACAAGGTTCACTTCTACAGCGGGCCGGATGAGGCTGTGTATCAGAGTGACGTTGACTATGGACGGGCGCAACGCTTTGACCGCTCCGATGGCACATGGGTTGCGGTGCTGATGCGGGCTTATGCGCAGCGCACCTTGCGCCAGAGCCTGGTTGTGGCCATTCAGAAGTCAGATGTGATTCCGGCGTTTATCAAGCCTATGGCGATTTCATGGCTGGATGGGTCGGACACGCTGCTGGTGGCTTATGACCGGGCCATCCGTTCGGTGGTGAGCCAGGACGGATCGATGGACCAGAATGCGCTCAAGCAGAACCTGGCTACGGAGCTACATACAGAAGGCATTCCCTCAACCGAGGCGCAGGCGCTAGTTGGATTTCTGGATGAAAAAGGCTTCTTCGCAGCGCTGGCGCAGACCGTGCAGGAAAACGGCGAGGTCTTCGGGGCCTACAAGAGCCTGGGTCAGGGTGGACTTCCATCTCGGGTGATGGATGCGTTTCTAGGCAAGGACAAATCCAAAACGGACCTGACAAACTCCAAGCAAACGATACAACAACTGCAACGCTTCCGCACGGGCAGAGTAGCGATGGTGGCGGGAACCAAAGACATCGCGCCCAATGGACAAATAGCCAGCGCGAATTGGTGGGTTGCAGCGCACGCTTACACGGTAATGAGTTACGATGACGACGCGCAGACCGTAACCCTGCGCAACCCTTGGGCATCACACCCCAGCCCAGATGGAACTTTCACGCTTCCGCTTTCGGTTTATCTGAATAGCTACGAGTCCTACACCTACTCTCAATAGAGCGTAGCCAGATATGTGAGGATCATATGACGTCGAGTTTTGCTCGCAAGTTTGCAGTTTTTGGAATCATCATTGGCACTGCCGCAGCGCTTTTGTGGTGGTATATGCAAATCTTCAATCCGTTCCACCTTCCGACTTTGGCGCAGACCCCATCAAACTATAGCGCACCTTTTATGTACTGGATTATTAATGACAGTGTTTTAGTGCTTTGTCCTGTTTTCCTTCTCATAATATTTCCCTTACGGGGTTGGTTCTCGTGGTTCATGTGGATATTTGCGGTGCTCCTTAACGGCCCTATCTATTATGCGATCGGGCTCGTCATCGAGACGGTGATGAAACGAAGACATAGCGGAAGTGCAATCGCGAAATAAAATTGCGGTCCGAGGCCGATATGCCGCCGCCCCATCCTTTGTCATGAAGTAGAGCGAAAGGATGGGGCAAGCGATTTCCAATCAGAATAAGATGCTCAACGTTTTAACTCCGCCACCTTGTTGGCGATATATTTGTCCAGCATGGCGGGAATCGCAGCGTTCATGCGCGCTACCATGCGATCTTCTTCTTGCTTGGTCTGGGCATCCATGGTTTTAACCATGCGGTCCTGGGCGTCGGCGATCTTGGCATCCATGCCGTCCATGCGCTGTTCAAAAACACTGAGCCTGGCATCGAGCGCAGGCGTAAACTGGGCGACCGCATTCTGCGCTTGCGCGTGCAACTGCTGCAATTCATCCCTGGTCTGGTAAAGCTCATAGCTCTGCCAGATGTTACATCCCAGCAGGACGAGGATCATCACCAGACATACCACCACGATAGTTTGCAGCGACTTCACCTTGCCTTCCACCATGCTCATGTCTTCACCTTCTGCAGCGATTGCCGCGGGTTGCGGTACAGGATTCTTAGGAGCTGCGGAAACTCCGCGGCCGGATTCGATGGTGTTACTTTGTCTTCCCATTGGCGCAGGCGCCGGGGGCGGCGGGGGAGAATACGCCGCGGCTGCCGGGCCAGTGACGATGCGCGTGGGTTCATGACTCAGCACGCTTGTGGGCTGATGCGTGGCGGTCGGCACATAGGTTTCCGGCTCCAGCAAGCGAATGCGAAGCTCCGGCCCTCCCGCGCCCAAACGAAGGATGTCTCCTGAGCGAATGGCTGCGCCGGCGACAGCAGGGTGGCCATTCAGGAAGGTTTCGCCTCCCGGAGGCATCTCCCTGGTCAGGCTGACCGCGCCATTCACCGTCTCCAGGACGACATGCACACCGGCTACCGCGGGATATTTTCCCGGCGGCAAGCTGACTTCACAATTCGGGTCTTGCCCGATGCGAATGCGGGAATCACTCAAGACTCGCTTGCCTGACTCCCCGATCACAATGATCTCAATGTCCATAACTTACCCCAAGGCTCACAATCTTTGTAGAGTCAGCCGTCGGTGCAGGTCAGCAAGCGCCTTCACGGGAAGGCGCGCCACGCCGGCACAGCGGCCGCTATGAATCACGTCCCCATGGAGCGCAATCCACGTAAGCAGAGTACCACCGCAAGGATAGTTTTCGAGAATGATCTTTTGAGGCTTCTTATCACTCCACGGGATAAGGCCCGCGTCTGCATCAGGCGCTGTCTCGACGGTTGCCGCCCATGGCAGAACCTGGACTTTACGCTGGCGACCTGTGCCGCTATGATAAGAGCGAGGTTGGTTTGCAATCCTGCCGCGCGGATGCGAGAATTGCTGGCTGCGATAGAGAGAAGGTCATGAGGCAAGGTTGCTGCCTTCCTGTAAGTTGTTGACTGAAAATAGGATGCGGGAGTAGTTCAGTGGCAGAACGTCAGCTTCCCAAAATGGATAATCCTAGCATTTTCAACAACTTACAGAAACACAAGCAAGCCTAAACGAATCGTAGAGAGTCAAGAGAAATATTTACAGTGGCATCGAAAATGGTGTTCCCCTTTATTCATGCGGGTTTCAACGTCACACCATTATTGACACCACGGAGACTTCCCAACACCATTTTCAGCGCGCGCTCCGTGATTTATTCTCTTCAATCTCGGAAACATAGAAGCTCACAATGTCCTCTTCCTTCGGGTCCAATTGCTTCCCTGCGTCTTCCTGTTGGTCAACCACTTTGACTTGCTTCATCAGGTAGACACAATTCGACCATGACGCGGGCGCGTCCTTCTGATCCGCTTTTATCAATGGTTCGGCATCGGCGTAAAAGGGGAAGAGCCAGAAGCTAAACTCACCCCAAGCGTCATAGGCGCTTAACTCTCCGTGCCGCGCCAGAATGCCTAAACCATTGCAGAAGTCCAGTTCGTCGAACATCTCTACCGGGGCATCATCCACGTCAAGTTTCTTCAGGCCGTCTTTCGCGCGATTCAGACGGGCACCGGCCAAGGCTCTGCGCGTGGCCTTAAACTCCGGGCTGTTGAACTGCTGTGCCCGCTCAATGAAGTGCTGCGTCTGCGATTCCTTACGGAAGTCTTCAATCTGGTTTGCGGTATACCGAAGTGCGCGAAGCGCAAAGTACAGGACGACCAGAGAGACGGCCAATGATGCAGCCGTAGATATAGCTGTTACAGCATCCCAATTGATTCGCATTTTGCGCAAGGGCGGTGTCCGTTTGGTTCTCAACGCATTTGCGGCAAAAGTGGCTCTACTGGTGGGTTTCATGGCAATGGCTGAAGTATAAATGCAGCCGGGTCATGTTGTTCCGTTATGTAGCTTCCAAGCGTCTACAGAGTTGTCCGGCATGTCACTTGACCATCAACCTACCAACAACGCGCTCATACACGGCGCGTGGTATGCGGATACTTCTGTATCTCCGCTTGTGCATAGTCTCCGGGCGGGGGAGTGCGATGACTCCCCGCTCCGCTTCAAAGAGGCGGATAACCGTGCGCCGGGAAAACCCGGTCAAAGCGGCAACCTCATCAATGGTGTACGCCTGTTTTTCCATTTCCGCACCTCACTAACCTACCGACCTTTGGCCGCCCACGCGGGCACAATGCAAAAACCGTAGGCTATCCGGCATCTGTTCTCACCGGCACGCCTACGGGCTTCCTGATGCGCTTACGGCACGTTCTACGCCGCTTGTTTGCGCTCCCGGTCCTCTATGAAGTCCAGGACGCCCGCCACTATCTCACGGTTGGGCGCGTAGTCCGCTGCGAACGTGGTGGAGTAGTGCCCATGGCTGTGTGTAATGGTGGCAATTGGCTTGGCTGACTTGGCGGGCGCGGATACGCTCCATTCGTTCCGGCTGACAGGCGAAAAGCGGATATATTGCACGATGAAAGGCCCTCCCGTGGCCCGGTGCTGCATTTGGTGTTTAATCTGTTTCTGACCATAGCGCCGGGTGTGGTAATAAGTCAACAAGTCTTTTAAAATGAACTTGTTACGCGGATTTGCTATCGGGACGCGTTAAAGGGATTCGCCAGATGTGGCGTTTTAGGCGCAATGTGTTTCGTTTTAGACACACTAAAACAGACAAAAATCACAATAAACCCTTTTAAATCAACACAAACGGATGATTTTTCGATAATTGTTCGTCTATGTAAATTTGGGGATTGCGGCGCTCTTTTCGGGGCCTCTTGGCAAGATTTAGACCCACCACATCATGTTGATTCTAATGGGGTTACGTAATCAGCCAAAAGACCACTTTCGTTTTGTTGTTTGTGCCGCTTTCTCAACTACTGAGGGCCAAGCATCAATGTGTGGTCTTGCCCGGTTCCGTGCCAACTAATCCGCCATAGAATATACGGATATACGGACATACAGACACCCTCCGCCCATCCACGCCGTCCACACCCCTCTGGGGAGTTGTGTGTACGACGCGTCTGGGTTTTGGCCTATGAACGGAAGACATATTCTTACAGTTCCGCACAACGGACGCGGTTCTGGCGGACCCACTCAGCACTCCGTGGTATACCATTGGCACGCATCAAACCCGCGAGCTGCCTAGATGAAAGACGGCTATTCTCTGCAATGAATGCCAGCGCCCGCCCGTCCAGTCCGTCAGCATTGCGTCCCGGTCCGCGCTCAACGTCTGCATTGGGAGCACGGAACAACCAACGGTGACGGTTTATCCAGCTCTCGGAGCGGAGATGCTGTGGTCCCGTGTGTCGCAACACCTCCCGTATGTCATTTGCCGATAGATGCGGGTTTGCTGCAATCACCAACCAAACGTATCCAGCCGTTTCCTCAAAATCTTTGATGTTGGCAACGTGATTCACCGTCTTCTTGCGAGCACGCCCATACCTATCTGGCGGATACTCCAGATACGAGCACTCCCTAGACATTGGCGGCACTCCGCAGTTTCATACGCGCCTCACTCACCCACGTTTTACCACGCCTGATGCCTGAGTCCAACAGAAGATGTACAAGGGCGGGGATGCTTTGTCCGATGTTGGCTTTGATGAGTGCCCGCGCCGGATCGTCCATCCCGTCTCTGTTGGCCTTATAACCGCCTTGCTGCAACCCGGCACGCTCACCCGGCTTTGTGTCGTATGCTCTCGCTACCAGCCGGTAGAAAGCGCGGGTGTCTCCGTTGGGCAACGGAAACACCTGGACAAGCATGTAACGGTTTGCCTCACATGGCCTGTTGAGCAACCGCCGTGCCTCATCTTCAGACGCGCCCTGTGGCACGTCCACAACTTCAATCACATTCATACGGCCTCACTGCGTTATCGCATCATCTTTCTTAGTACGCCTTCAAAATGCCTTTGGAGTTGGTCCGAATGTTTTTCAAGAGCCGCGCCCATGCCGTCACCGTCAATCGTGTTGACGTTATAAGTGGGGTGCATATGGACGTGGTACGTGGGGCCTCCGCCATTGAGTCCACCCGAGCGAGCTAGCTTGCTCAGTCCGTCCATGACTCCACCGGGGACAATGCCTTCGCCCGGTGACAACATGGCGGGCACCACGTCCCCGCGCCCAATGCCGGGGACAATGCCACCGCCTTCAAAGGCCATGACAGTGGCAAAGGCCGCCGCTGCCCACACCGGAGCAATGACCGCGCCCGCTGGCCCCATCTCCATTCCGTTGTTGTATGCTTTCCGGGCTGCCTTGGCCGCGTCCCGGTCCTTTGTCATGTCATCTGCCAAGATGCTCTTGAGGGCATTTTGCAGCATCCCTGTCACAACCTCATCCCCAAGGCTAGTCAGCATCTTGGCCCAAGACTGATGCCCCATGACGGATGAAGTAAGCCCGCGTGCAATGGCGTCATTTCGCTGGTTTTCAGCGGCAAGGATGCGTTGGTTACTTTCTTCCTCCGCCTTTTGCTTAATGGCGGATACCTCGTTTACATGCTGTTGGGTGAGCTGTTTTTCTTGGTCCTGAATCTGTTTCAGCTTGTTGTTGTATTCCTTGCCGCTCTTGTCTAACGCGGCCTCAATTTGCTGGAGGGCCTTCAGCTTGATGTTGTATTCATCCGTTGCAAACTTCTGCTCTTCTGACACACGTTGGTCTTGCGACATGCGCCGGGAGCTGTCTATTAGCGCCTGATGCTGCTTTTCGGCAGACAGCGTTAACAAGGCTGACTTTTCTTCGGCACCGGCTGCCTCTGTGCCCGCTTCGGCCCGCCGTTTGTTTTCTTCCTCCGTCTCTTGCGAGAGGAATTTTGCACGCTGGTTGAGCAGCTCCCGGAAAAAGTTGGTGTCCTGGAGGTTTTGGCTTTGCTCTTGCTTGATGGCAGCGTCAATTGCACTGAGACGGGCAGCGGAACCTTGCTGCGTAGTCTCTATCTTTTCGCGCACCGATTGCTCAAGGGCTGTGAGGTCCCGGCTGTATTCTGCCATGCTCGCCTTGGCTGTCAGTTCCGCGACCTTGGTGTCATACTCGCTGCCAATTTCAAGGGCTTTTTCCTTCAGAGCCTTGACTTGGTTTGCATAGTCCTTGCCCGATTTGTCCAACCCGGCCATCTCGCTTGCGTTGGCCGCAAGCTGTACGTCCCGAGTCCTTCCGGCGAAGTCAATGTCAGAGGCAAGCCGGGCTTCAAGGGAGGCGCGGTGTACGGTCAAGAGAGCATCGGCTGTAGCTCTATCGGCGGCAATGGACTGCTCACCCATCCGCATTTGGCTCTCAGCCGCTTGCCGTGCCGCTGCCGAATTTTGCGCCGCGCCTTCATTGCCCGTGGTGGTCTTGGCATTGCCGCTGTCCAGCTTCTTGAGCTGCGCAAATTGGCCCTCCAGGTGAAGCTGTGCTTGGAGAGAATCCACGATTTGTTGCTGTGCCGCCGTTTGGTCTTTGAGGTCCGCGCCTATCTCAACATGGTATTTGGCAAGAATCTTCGCGGCCTCTACTTGGGCAGCGTAGGAATCATCTGTAATGTCTTGGTGGGCAGAGCGCAAGTCCGCTGAATGTTTAAGCGCGAACAAGACCTCTTGGGCTTGCTTCAGTGTGCCGCCGAGCAGCCCGCTTGCTTGCTCTTGCTTGCCTTGTGAGAGCAATAAGTCATACTGCGTTTGGAATTGTCCAAGCGCGTGCTGTGCTCCGTCAGACCCTTTTCCCCACGTGTACCAATGACCCTCCAGGCCCTTCATGACCACATCGGCGGCCTTGGCAACTTCCTCAAAGCTGCGGACAAGCTCTCTCATGCTCTGCTTGTCAATCAGCTCCAATTGAAGCCGCAAAGCACCAAGATGGTCATTGCGTAGCTCATCCGAGCGGATTCTTGCCTGGAGGATTTTTTCGTCCAGGGTGTTGAAAGCATTGTTGACGGCAGTTCCAAACCTCACTTGGTCATCAGTCAGCTTTTCCCCGGCTTCGTGCATCTTGACCAAGTGCTCAATCAAGAGCGTGGCACCAAGAGCAATTGCCAAGAAGGGGAAAGCCGCCTCAAGAGCAGGACCAAGAGGCCCAAGAGTTGAAATGAATGTGGTCAAGCCACGGGGGAGATGTACGCCGAATTCCTCACCCAACATCATGACCGCGTGCCGTGCTTCCCCGGTGGAGTACCCAACGGCATTGCCCATCTCACCGGCCCCGCCGCGTATATCGTTGAAACTTCCACGTGCGGCTTTGGCAGCATCTCCAAGGCCGGACACGAAAGCGGCGGACTTCGTTTCTAAGTTGACGGATAGTACCCAAACTGGTTGCGCCATGATGCCTCTTCTCGAAAAGGATTGAGGCCGCTCCGCTTCCTCCCTGAAAGCGAAAGCGACCCCGTTCTCCAGCAACTTATATGACCGGCGTGCTGGAGGCCGGTCTAGTCCTTCCCGCTTAATTAACCCCTTGGTAGAGAGGTGGCGCAGCGCGCGGGCACACTAGCAGTGGATCGACACTGCGCCGTTCTTGGTTAGCTGATTTCTTCGATGAGAGCGCCCGGAACCTTCCACGGCGGTGTTAACAAATCACGGAGCATTCGCGCTCCGGGGACGCCCGCTATTTCCAGCCCGTGCGCAAAGCCGCAATCGTCTTGGGTTAAATCCAGCTTATTTGCGCGTTTGAGGGCGTCTACCAAGTCTCGGCAGTTATCCAACTGAGCGTGACCCTTCAAGGTGATTGTTACGATGACGTTGTTAGTGCCTTCCATACTTCGCCTCAATTCTCAAAATGTACCGGACCCGCTCCCCGTGGGTCCGGCACGGTTTCTGAAACCCGCAATGTTGGTTAGCTGTGCGAGATGGTGATTGCCTGAATAGCTTCCGAGCGCCGGACGCGACCGTCTACGCGCTTGTATCCAAGCAGTACCGTTTGACCGGCAGTGGCAAGCGGCTGGTCAAGGATTTTGACGAACGTGCCCGCGCCGCCACGGTCACCGATGACATAACCGTCCTGGAAGCTGCCGAACAAGATCGGCACAACACCCGCGCTCGTTGCCGTGGGAATTGCTGGCATGGCCGCGCTGTAGCTCACCGGGAATCCGTGAAGCATGTCGCGTCCGTTTTCACGTGTCCAGACATTTGCGTAAAGATTGGCTTGACGCTGTGCCTTCCGAATCGCAACGGCAGTTGCACGGCTCATCAGCCACGCTGCATTGGGGAAGTATGACCCTTTGAGCGTGCCAAGAATATCGTCCGTAGCGTTGAGCAAATAGCTGCCGGTGGACTCGACCAGATACGGTGTTGCCATTCCGGTGCCGGTGTTGCCAACCAATCCCTGTGGCTGATTGGTGCCGGTGCCGGAGACAAAGAAGCCGTCCTCAGCAATGGCAACAGCGTTCAAGAGGTCACGGACGCCAAACTCTTGGAACATAGCTACATCCTGCAACAGTTCCCAAGAAACGGTATGCGTCAAGCCCATCATGTATGCGGAGAGCGTCAACTGTGTCAAAGCGGGATTGCTCTCAGCAAACGTGTTGGTTGTTGCTCCGCTTTCGGCCTTGATTCCGGCTGTCCCAAACGTGGATTGGCTTGGGAGTTTGATGTCCGTTGCCGTGGGAATTGCTCTTGCCACCGAACGGACGCCAAGGTCAGGAGTTGCCAATGGGATGATTTGCCCATCGGTGGGAATGTTGACGGCATAGCCGCCCGCGCCGTTGGAACTACCGCCGCTGCCCTCATAAAGCGCGGACGACATACCCGGCAAGGACGGCAGAGCGAAGCCACCAAACAGCGGGTCGAATCCTTCACTCAACGCGCTACTTGCTTGCTTGCCGCCCGAACGAAGGAAGTTGAGAAAGGCTTCGTTGTAGTCAGCGGACATCTGCGTCTGACCACTCTTGGCGGGTGCTCCGCTGCCGCCCGTGAGCAACTGAGCGAAGTTACCGCCAATTGCGTGACGCAGTGTGCCCGGCGCTCCCTGCTTTGCTGTAGCAGCTTTGATGTCAGCTTCGATGCCCGCCGCTTCATAACGGAGCGCGGTCATTTTCACTTCCTCATCAGGCGTAACAGCACGGTGTTTGACGTTTGCATTGACTTCAATTTCTTGCATCGCTTGAAGCGCCGTCCGGCGCTGTTCTGCTAGGTCCAGGATGTTTTTCATTTTGATTTCCTTTGGATGAGATTCTCGGGCTGCCCCGGTCCTACATCCGCCAGTCACACACGCCCATTTGGCGCGGCTCTTACGGCCAGCCGGGTTGTTAAGGTCCCCGCTGGTTTGGGTTGATGGTTTGCACTTCCCGGCGCTCCCCTTCGCCTTTGGTGCTCCACGTCTCACGTCCGGGTACTCCGGCAGCCAACGCAGTAGACACAGACCTTTTTATCTGTGCGGCACTTTAAAATACGGGTGGCATCGGACGCGTTGACACCACCCACGACGCTGGTAAGCGCCGCAAACTTTTAGGCATCAGAGCGCGGGTCTTCCAGGGACCACAAGCGCCGCATTTCTGCTATCTCCACGCCTTCAATCTGCTCTGCAAAACTGTCACTGAAAAGCCCGTGAAGGTATGTAAGGAAGGCACCCGCAAGCGCGGTGACTTGCTCCGGCTCCAGCGGCTCTTTCAATTCGCACGTGGGGACCGCACCGATAAGGCCGATGATGCCCACGGAGCGCAAACCACGTCCAGGCCAACGGGCTGCTATATCCGCAAGCATCCCTGCATCGGCTGTTCTTGGCTTAATCGGGATGAATTCACAATCGCCGGGTGTCGTGCCCATCAAGACCTGCACCGCAACTGAAGAGTCAAGGGCCAACTGTGTGGACTTCTCGCTGTATGTCATCACTGCCTCACTTTCTTGGGCTTCACCAACTCAAGCAACTCCGCACGGTTCACAACAACACGGGAACCGGCGCGGTAACGGATCAATTTGCCGGAGTCAAGCCAATGACGGATTGTCCAATGCGAATATCCCGCAAGAAGGGCCGCGTCTGTAACCGTCAAGAATTCGTCCGCGTTGTGCATTCCTTACCTCACCTCGCAATACCTTGCCTATATTTTGAGAGTAGCCAGAGAGCGCTCCGAGTCCGCCACGTGCTCTTTCCAAGCATGGGTAAACCCACTCTTTGATTTGTCGTAGATAGAATGAGTTGGGCCTGTGGATTAGCACAAAAAATATTTTCTGTGCTAGTCACGCGCATGGGAACGCCTTGACGGGCTTCACCTTGTAAGTAAGCGCAAGGTGCTCAGCAACATCCGCCCAAAAATCACATAGGTATGGAAGGCAATGACGTTCTGACTTTGGCTGAAGCCGCCGCGCTGTTGCGGGTCCATCCCGTGACACTACGCAAAAGAGCCGCCGCGTGGGGTGTCCCACATCGGCGGCTAGGTTCTGAGTGGCGTTTCTCCCGTGCGGTCCTCACTGCTTGGCTACAGCAACGGGAAGCTGCCTAAAGTAGCTGTGACGCCACAAGCATATTTGCGGTCCGCATCTCCGGTGTCAGCGTCTTCCCGTAGACGTTCATCGTGGTTTCAATGTCTGAGTGCCGCATTAGGTCTTTCATCTGAGCCGGGTTGATTTTCGCAGCAGCCATCCAAGACTTGTACGAGTGCCGGAGCGTATGCCAGCCTAGCCCCTGGATGCCAAGTTTCACAGCGGCGGGCTTGAGGTAGTTGTTGAGGATGGTTGCATCACTGTAGGGGCTTCCCGTCTTCAGGCTGGCAAACACCCATGAGTGCTCATGCTCCTGTCTGCCCTTCCATTCCTTGAGAATCTCGCACAGCTTTGGAGGTACGGGAATCTCCCCGCCCGATGCGTCCGTCTTGGGAACATTCTGCACTTGCCCATGCGTGAACACTTGGCCGATGGACAGGGTACATTCATCGAAATTGAAGCCGTTCCACTTCAGGCCAAGCGTCTCACTGACACGGAGGCCAAGACACCCGGTCACAAGCACCATGAGGTTGTACGGCTCCGGGAGCGCGTCCACCAACGCCTTGAATTGCTCCGGGGTGATGATGGTGATTTGCTTCTGACGCTTCGTGCTGCCCTTCACCCGGATTAATTCCATCGGGTTGCGGCTGACAGGGATGTACTCCCACAGCATTGCGAGGTCAAGCAGCTTGGACACCATGTTCCGCGCCCTCACCTTTGACGCGGCCCCGAAGGGCAACTTTTCCATCCACTGCTTGACGGCAATTGCGGTTACGTCTGCAAGCCTCACGTCCTGCCACTTCGGGCGAATGTGGAGGTCTATGAGGCTCTTGTTGGTGGTCTGTGTGGAATGGCGCAAGGCCGGGAACTCTTCCACCATGTAGCGGTCAATGACGGTCCCGAGCGTGGCGGCAACCTTGCCCCCGAGCGTCCCGGCATTGAGGGCAGAGAGCTGGCCTTCCACGGCCTTGCGGACATCACGCTCCGTTGGATACTTCACGGAGTCAAATGTCTGGACCTTGAGTTTACGTTTGCCGTCCGGGGCCGTAATATAGAATCTGAACTCCCAAGCAAACCCTTGGGCGCGGGGAACCTTTCGGACGCTGCCATGCTGATAACGCTCACGATTGAATCGCATCTTGCCACCCTTCCCGGTGTTGAAGATGAGTCTATTGTATCAACCGTGGTGTTTTGTGGTGTTTGCGAAGGTTTAAACATGCTGCAAGTTGTTGCAATTAAATAGGTTGCGGGAGTAGTTCAGTGGTAGAACGTCAGCTTCCCAAGCTGAATGTCGCCGGTTCGATCCCGGTCTCCCGCTCCATAAATTATCTGGCGAATCACTCCTTGTTGAATCCACACAAATCGACCTAATCCAAATAGATCATCCCACCCTAAAGGCGCATACCTAAAAAGTGTGCCGGTCACTTTGCAGTGGCCGGCACACAGGAGTGACGCCAATGATTAGTAGATGATCTTCAAACCGAATTGGAGGATGCGCGGCTCAAAGGTGCCACCGATAGCAGCGCTGTTAGCACTGACGGCGGTAGCGGAGGTTGTGCCCGCCGCAGTGCCAAACTCACTGGTGGAGGAGGATGGATAGTAGAGGTTGGTGTGGTTGAAGATGTTGTACGCCTCGGCGCGGAACTCGATCTTCAAACTCTTCATAGGCGTGTTGAAGCGCTTGTTGAGGTCTAGATCCGTCTCGTAGTACAGCGGCAAACGTATCGCATTGCGTGGTGCGGTGCCGAAGGGTGACGCCAAGACGTTGCCCGAAGGGGTTACGTTGTAGGTCGCCGGCAGTTGGTAGGCAGCTAGATTGATGTAATTAATGGTGCCGTTGGCTGGATTCCGTTGACTCAGGCATGTATGTCCTGAGTGGCACAACCTGTACGGCTGTCCAGGAATGACGTTAGGACGATATTCGTTGGCCCCGCGATAGGTAGCGGTGATTTGCGGCGAAACTCCGTTGGTGTTGCCTTTGGGAGCGTAGGTGATGTTGTAAGGCGTTCCGCCCTGCGCGGTGTTAATGGCGCTGATCTGCCAGCCGCCCAGGATGGCATCCAAGGCCGGGTTGGCGCTGGCTAAATACTGGCGTCCATGTCCCACCGGAACCTCATAGACGAGGCTGGTGATATTGGCGACGGGCAGGTTGTAGTCCGATTGCGCGTAGTCAGCCCGCAGGTTGTTGGCGTCTTGCGGCGAAGGGGAGTTGCCTTCGAGCGAGGCGCTGGCGTTGTCCTGCGAGTGCTCCCAGGTGAAGGAGTTGAGCAGCGTCAACCCTTGGACAAAACGCTGCTCATAGCGGACTTGCAGCGCGTTGAAGTGGGAGTAAAAGCCGTTGTATGCCTCGGTAATGTCGCCGCCTACAAAGTTGGCGCCCTCCTGCGTTCCCCAGGTTGGGTATGGACGAACGAAGCCTTGCGCGGGAGCGGGCGCCAAACCAGCCGAGGGATTCATCTGGTTGGCGTTCATGAAGCCTTGCAGCTTGAGGCCGTGGTTGCCGACATAGGCGATATCCAGCAGCGTGTTCTTGGCCAGAGACTTTTGCACGCTGAGGAAGTAGCTCTCCACGTAGCTGTCCTTGGTGTTGGCGGGGATATAAGTGACATTGTCGGTTCCGGGGTTGAAGTTGGTTGGCACCACCAGATTTGCCGGAAAGCCCTGATCCATCGTCACGTAACATGTGGTGGCGGGGGAGCCGCTGGGGCAAAGATGAGTGCTTGCCAGGGTGGGATTGGACTGCGTTACGGCGACAAACAGCGCATTGGGCGCATTGATTGGCAGGATGTCGCCCGAACCAGCGCGGGTGTAGTGGACAAAGCTGGTGCCATAGCCGCCGCGAATGGCAATAGTGGGCGTAAGCGCATAGGCGAAGCCCACGCGCGGCGCATAGTCGCCCAGCGAGGGATTGACCAGCGTCTTGCCGTAAGTGCCGCCGCCGCTATAGGGGGTGATGAAAGTTCCCGGCGTGGCGTTTGGAGTGATTGTCAGCATGGAGGGAGAGGTCACGCTGCCGTTGAAATTGGAGAGGTCGTTGTTGGCCTCCGAGTAGGGAGAGCCGTACTCCCAGCGCACTCCCAGATTGAGGGTCAGCTTGGAGTTGACCTTCCAATCGTCCTGGGCGTACCAGTTGTCCATCGATTGCAGCAGGTGGGCCTTGAAGTATGTGGCCAGCGAGTAACCGTTGGTGGCCCCGAAAAGAAAGTCGGACCAGTAGGTATCGGAGGTCGAGGTCGTATTGACGCAGTTGCTTCCCGCCGCAGCCGGGCAGGCACTGTAGCCGCCGGAGTAAGAGAAGCCGCCAAAGAGCGGATTCGAGTCCTGCACTTCCATCCAGATGTGCTCGTACTCATAGCCAAATTTCAGAGAGTGCTTGCCCTTGATCCAGGAGAAGTTCACTTTGGGGTCGAGCAGCGAGGGATTTTGCCACTGAGGATTGGTGTTTTGGCGTCCGAAGGTGCTGAAGCTGCCGCCGAAGGTGGTGGTCGGCAGACCACCGGCCACAGTGGGGTCGGTGGGCAGGCCCGGAATCGTGATCGCGTTGTCTCCAATCGAGAGCGTGTACTTGCCGGCCCTGGTGTCCGACAGGCCGAGGCGTGCATCGAGAACCTTATTGGAACTGAAAAGATGGGTGTAGCCGAGCGCAACCTGCTGGTCGAGAATCTTCTGCCGCCCGTTGCCGTTGCCCTGTCCATCAAGCGGCAGAGGCTCGGTGGGGTGGTTGATGCCGGTCTCTTTACGATCACTGACCTTGAGGAACCATGAGCTCTTGTCGTTCTGCTGGAAATCGATGCGCAGGTCGCCCTTATCGGACTTGTCAGTGAAAGGCGCGTTGGTTGCGCAATCGTTTGAGGCCAGGCCTATGGTCGATCCAGATGTGGCAATGCCGGCGTTGCCGGGAGCGATCAGGCACTGCGAGGGCAACTGGGCAAAGAATCCAAGAATCTGCTTAGAGATAGGATTGAGGGCCGAGGTGGGAATTGGCGTGCCAGCTTTGTAATAAGTAGGCGTGGCATTGTTCGCCGTCAACGGGTTCATGACATCGACTGCCAGCACCGGAGAGGGACTCGACGCAGTCCCAGCGACGATGCCAATCTCGTTCTCTGTGGGCACGGTAAAGACGACCGTCGGCGTGAGCGTCTGGCGGAAGCCCTCGTAATCGAGGAAGAAGAAGAGCTTGTTCTTAACGATAGGCCCGTTGAAGTTCGCGCCGAACTGATTGCGATTGAAGGCGGGTTTCACGATTGTATGCGCGCCGCTGATGGCATGGATGTAGCCGAAGGCGTTCAAGTCTGTGTTGCGCAGGAACTCGTAGAGAGTAGTGTGGAATTTGTTGCCACCGGCCCTGGTGGCCACGTTGATGGTTGCACCGGCGGAGCGCCCATACTCGGCGCTTTCGTTGTTGGTGACGACCTGAAACTGGATGATTGAGTCCGGCGGGGGCTGAATGATCTGGTTGTCGAAGCCCTGGTTGCTCTCGCCGTAAGCGTTGTTGTCCATGCCGTCGAGCAGGAAGTTGTTGAACATGCTGCGCAGGCCGTTGACGTTATAGGCTCCGGCGCGGACCAGGCTGGTGACGGCGGTGGTGGTGGCGGCGGTTGGCGCCTGACGCGATCCGGTAACCAAAGCCAGCAGGTCGGAGTAGTTGCGGCTAACCAGAGGAAGGGACGCAGTTTGATAGCCGGAGACGGATTGCCCACGTTCGCTGGTTTCGGTCTCGATCTGTAAAGCTACATCGCTGACTTCAACGGTAGTGGCATCGGCCTGTCCGACCTTGAGGGTGAGGTCGATGCGCAGGCGTCCTGCCACTGAGACGGTGATGTTTTTGGCCTCGGCCGGAGCGAATCCAGGCGCACTGGCCTTGATGTTGTAAACGCCTACACGGAGCGACGGAACTTCATAATCACCCGCGCTGTTCGATTTTACGATGGTGGGAATTCCGGTCGCGTTGTCGGTGACCGTTACGCTCGCATTAGGGATTGCGGCCCCACTGGGGTCGTGTATGGTGCCTACCAGACTTCCATTTTCGTACTGGGCGTAGGCGCCCAGAGCTGGAAGTGTCAACAACAGCGCCAAGGCCAGGCGGACCCACCTGGAGATGCTCGCTCGTTGTCCTATATACAGATTTATCGAAGTCATACTGCCTCCAAAAATTTGAATCACACTGCATTTAAGTATGCGAATCATGCATCGTCGCCACGGTTAAAGCTCCGATAAGGCTTTGTTAAGATACAGTCAACGCGGCTGCAAACAATGACACTGCAACTCTCCCATGGGGAGCGTTATCGTTCGACAGAAGGACTCAGACATACACTTGGAGGTAGATTATTGTAAGTAATTTTCCGTCTATGCAAATTAGCAACTTTGCGTTGCAAGAGCCAGGAAAAGCCTAGCCAAGTGCATCGCCTGGAGCCGTCAGGATGTACTGCTTCCAGTACGTTGCCAGCATCCTTGTCGAGCATTGTTAGGAAGATATTGGAAGCCCTTGGCCTACTTTACGGGCAACAGATGGCCGGCCTCAATCCCCGCATTCAAATGTCAATTAACCCATCACGCGTAGGCATTGACGCTGGCGCTGCTGCCCGCATTACCGCTGCTGACGGCCTTCGGGGCGCTGGCCGTGCTGCTTGTGCCTGAGGTGCTGGAACTGGAGTCGCTGCTTGTGCTTGCCGTGCTTCCGTCTCCGTACTTGCTCTCTAGCAGCGCAACCATGGGGTTAGTTGTGCTGGAAGATGAGTTCATTCCGTAGGCGCTATCCAGCATAGAGGTCACCGGGTCGGTCGTGGTGGTCGATGAGGAGTTGCTCGAATCGGAAAGGCTGAGCAGGTCGTCCATCCATTGCACCGTCTGGGCCGCGGCGCTCTCCGCGGTGGCGATTGCCTGGGACGGCGTGGTTTTCAGGTCGTTCTGCACCGTGGCAAAGGCAGATTGAGCCGTAGATAGATTGCCCGAGCTGAGAGCGCTACCCAGCGCGGCCATGTCGGTGGAGAGCTGCGAGGTAGTAGATGAGCTGCCGCTCGAGGACGAAGGCGCCGTATTCAGTTGGCTGTAGGCATTGAACGCATTTTTCGCGGCGGTCAGATTACCCTGCGCCAAGCTCTGCTGGAGCGACTGCCAGGCCTGCTGCGAGGCTGTAACGTTGCTGGAAGCGGCAATATATTGCGAGAACCCCGCGTTCGAAAGTGCAGCTACCGTCATCGTGACCTCAAGTCCGGGAACAGGGACAGACTCCCCCTTCGATGTAAGTCGGCAGATGGAGCCGAAAGATGAGGCATTTTCTTCATCCTGGGAAAATCCACAGTAATATGTAAAAAATAATCTACTCGGACGTGAAACGTTTCATGCGTTCTCGCATCTATAATAGTAATTAGCAGAGGCTTCCCCGAAATATCACCCACCCAAGTAAGGACTTCCCTCCTTCTTGAAGGTTCTTTACGAACCTCTTCCCCAATAACCCCCTGGACCCTCCTCTCTACAATGCCTCTCAAGCGGGCCCGCCGGAAGGCGGGCCCATTGCTTGTCTGTTGCCGGATAGAATGGAAGCCAGATGCGCCCTCCCACGCCAAAGCCCTTCCCCGAGCCGGAAATTCAGCAGATCGACACGCTTTTTGAGCGGGCTGGCCTGCGGCGCACATTGCGTGGTAAAGCCGGCGTAACAACCCGGATGCGCTTCGAGCGCTCAACGCAGCAGGAGCTGATCTCCGCCGCGCCGCTTCCCCGCATCGCCCCCAACGGCGTCCAGTGGCTGGCGGTTCCTGCCTTGGATAAGCTGAAGTGGCTCTGGCACGGCTTCAGCACCCGCCGCGGAGGCCGTAGCCGCGCCTACTGCGCCGATGACACGCAAGGCGAGTTGAATCTTGGCTTTACGAAAGAGGACGACCGTGAAACAGTCGCCCAGAATCGCCGGCTCTTTATCGAGGCGGTCAGCGGAGACCCGGCTACACCGTTGGTTGATGTTCACCAGATTCATTCCAATCTGGTGCTACTGGCGAACTCGGCAGACGCCCACCGGAAGAGGCCCCATAATGCCGATGGCCTGATGACTGATGAGCCCGGCCTGCTTATAGGCATCCGCACCGCTGACTGCATCCCCATTCTGGTAGCCGACCGCAAGCGGCGCGCGGTCGCCGCCTTTCATGCCGGCTGGCGGGGAACTGTGCAGCGCATCGTCGAAAGCGGAATTGGCCGCATGAGGCTACAATTCGGCTCCCGGCCTGAGGACTTGATAGCCGCCATCGGTCCCGGCATCGGTCCCTGCTGCTACGCCGTGGGCGAAGAGGTCCTCTCCAGCTTCGAGTCGCAATTCGCCTACGCCCGCGAACTCTTTCGCGAGGTCTACGACTCCGACCCGGTGCGGAACAAGTATCCGATGCTCTTCATGACGCAGCGCGCGCCGGGACACTCGTCCATCGGCCCCAGCCTGCATTTGAATTTAATAGAAGCCAACCGCCGTCAGTTGCTGGCCGCCGGCCTCAGGCCACGGGCCATCCATTTAGTGGGCGCCTGCACAAGCTGCCATCGAGAGCTGTTCTTCTCTCATCGCGCCTCTAAGGGCCATGCGGGGCGCATGATGAGCGTGATCGGCATCAGGACCGATGCGGCAAGACAATCGTAGTACCTTCCGGGTGATACGATGGGTGCGTTCTCCATCGACTTATAAAGAGTGGCTTTCATGACAGTTGCAAAAGCTGAGGGACAAGAACTCGCGAGGAACTGGAAAGGCTGGCTTTGCGCCTGGCGCGGCGGGGCGGTGTTGCTGGGTGCGCTCATGCTGACGTGGCCGGCATTCTATAACGGCTTCCCGCTGATTTACCCCGATTCAATGACCTATATCGCGGATGGCGGCGTGGTGGCGCGAGCGTTGTTGCTGCATCAGTTTAGGGATTACTACGGAGTGCGTTCCTTCTTTTATAGCCTGGGCATTCTCCCCTTTCACTTGAAAATCTCGCTCTGGCCAATCGTCGCCCTGCAATGCCTGCTGGTCGCCTGGATCGTCTGGTTAGTGGCCCGTTCCGTTGCCCCGCGGCGCATGGTCGCGCATTATCTCCTTCTCGTTCTCTTTCTCAGCCTGCTGACCAGCGCCAGTTGGTATGCCGATTTCATTATGCCCGACATCCTCGGCCCACTCGTTTATCTCTCCTTCTATCTGTTGGCCTTCGCGCGCGACACGCTCAGCCGCGCCGAGCGTCTTGGCGTCTACCTCATCGCCGTCTGGGGAATTACCTCCCACGCGACTCACTTATTAGTGGCTGCCGGCCTATTTGTGATTCTGCTCGTATTTGCCGCCTTCGAACGTAAGCCCTTCCTGCGCCGCGTGCTGAGCCTGGGTGAATTGGCGGCGATCATTGCCGTAGCGGCTGTTGCCCAGATGGCGTTGCACGGTTATCTCTACGGCAAACCCTCGCTAAACGGCGAGCGGCCGCCCTATATGATGGCGCGCATCGTCGCCGACGGTCCCGCTCGCTGGTACCTGGAGAATAACTGCCCCAGGTTGCAATGGGCAGTCTGCAACCATTTAAGCCAATTCACCATCAATCCCGACGATTTTCTCTGGTCTGAGAATGGGGCCTACTGGAGCGCAAGCGACGCTGAAAGAGCGCAGATCGATCAGGAGGAGATGCCCCTGGTTTTGGCTACAGTTCGCGCCTATCCCTTCCAGCAGCTCTCCCGTTCAGCCGCCAATTTCCGCGACCAGTTCATGGCCTTCGGCTTGTATGGCTTCGGTCCGAACGGCTGGATGCTGCAACAAATTGAAGAAATGATGCCCAGCGTACGAGCGAGTTATCTTGGCAGCCGGCAGGCGCACGACGCTCTGCCTCTCGACCTATTTACGGAAATACAGTGGTGGACGATCATTGCCTCGTTGGCGGCGATGGCCGTGCTGATTCCCTTACTCTGGCGACGTCACTCTACGCGGCTTGCCGGCCTCACTCTGGTCGTTGTGGCCGCAGTCGTCGCCAACGCAGGGGTCACCGGCGTCCTTTCGGTCGTCGATGATCGCTATCAGTGCCGCGTAATCTGGCTGGTTCCGCTGCTGGCGGCAATCTTCCTTTTAGATTGGTTCCAGGAGTGGGAGATGGTTAAAAGCAGCTTTCGGCGTCTGTCTTCGAGACTGGCACAATGGCCAGCGCGGCGGCAATAAGCAGAATGGGAAAGCACTCCAGCGTGTACCGCGGCTCGGAGTTCTCCAAGGTTGCCAGCAGCAGGCAGCGGAAGATTATAAAGGCACCCAGCATGGCCGCGAAGGGCACACGACGGCGAGCAAAGCCGAGGCCGGCCAAGGCAAGTAGCGCCGCGTTGAGCAGCCCGTAACAGAAGGCAATCAACGAGCCGAGCGGATGCTCATGCCACTCCCACCAGCAGAGGGGCAACACACCCTTGAAATTTTCGATGGCCGGCGGGTCTTTCATCAGTTCGGTACGCGGACGCAGAGCCATATCGGCCACGCGGGCCAGCGGCAGAAGCACATAAAACCTGAAGGGATGGTGGCTGATCCGCTGCTGGGTCAGGGCAGCAAAGCGGGCATCCAACTCCGGCGTAACCGTACATACTTCGTTGTAATCGGCGAGCAACTTCTCCGTCCGCTGATACTCCTCGGCAGAGTCGAAGGCCCGGCTGGGCAGCAGGTGAATATCGAGCGGATCGCTGTCGCCCCTCCAGAAAATATCAGGAGAGGAAACGTATTCAATCAGCCATGTTTTGGTCCAGCGGTTGAAGCCGGGCAATGGATCATCGCCAGGATCGTTGGCATAGCGCGGAGCCAGCGGCTGAAATACATGAAAGACGCGATAGTTGCGGATGGTCCAGGGAACGAAGGGAAGCGCGGTCAGCAGCGCGCAGAGCAGCGTGGCCCGCAACGCGGCTGCCGGTGAAGAGCGTCGCGTATACCACCAGATGCCGGGAACAATGGCGGCAGAAAGCAGCCCGCCATCGGGACGAAAGAGAATGGCGCAACTGAGGGCCGCGGCGGTGAGCGTCAGGTAGCCCCACGGGATTCGGCCCTGTGAACGAATGCCGCTAATCAGGCGGCCACCGGCAAACAGGCCCAGAGCGACACAGAAGATGGAGATGGTCTCGGTCATCGGAGTCGCGGTGTAGTTCGCGGTAAAGGGGCAAAGAACGGCCAGCCACAGCGCCCAGTGAGCGGCGCGCCGCGAGACGTGGTCGCGGACAAATCCGGCGATCAGCAGGCACGAGGCCAGGTCGATGACCATTTGGATGGGACGAACCGGCTCATAGTTTCCCATGCCAAAGAGCTTGAAGATAATCGCCAGAAAGAACGGATAGCCAGGCAGCCGGATGAGCGTCAGGTGAAAGGGATTATCCAACGCATAGGCATGATGGACAAGCAGATTCTTGGCGATCATCCCGTAGACGGCGCTGTCGTCGTCGAACTCCGGATAAACCAGAATAAAAAACAGCCTTAGCGCGGCGCCTGCCAGCAGGGCCAGCACGACGCTCCAATAAGGCAACGCCGCCCGGGTGAAGGCCTTGCGCGAGAGACACGCCGACTCTCCGCCGATCCAGGAGATGGAAGCTGCAAGTGCGCGGCGTGCGAAAGATAGAGATATTTGAGGAGCCATGCTTTGAAACTCTAAAACTGCCCACCGGGCCCGCCTGATAAGGGTTCAAGCAGGAACGACTGGCGCTATATGCTTCGAGAAAACCCCGCGCTCAATGGGCTTTGGCTTCCTGGGGATTGACCAGGTCGCGCAGCTCCTTGGACGGCTTGAAGTAGGGCACTTTCTTGGCCGGAACATCGACGCGCTCCCCGGTCTTGGGATTGCGCCCGATGCGGGGTTTGCGCTGGCGGGTGCGGAAGGACCCAAAGCCGCGAATCTCAATCTTGTCTCCGCTCTTGAGAGCCCCGATCACCGCTTCGAAGATGGTCTCGACGATCACTTCGCCGTCGCGCCGCGTCAACTCGCCCGCCGATGTCACCTTTTCCACCAGATCTGCCTTTGTCATGTCCTCTAGCCTCCCCCTCACAGCATAAACGGATTCTACCCATTCTGGCTCGAAAATCAAAGCTCCTTTGTGAATTTGAACCTTTTCCCCTCAATAGTTTGCCGGAAATACCCTGTGCCGTAGTCCTGGACAGCCAATTATGCCCCGTGGCGTTTATGATGTCCTGTTACATTCCCTGCGCATTCCCAACCCCGGCAAGACGGGTGAGAGGGCGCGGGAAGGGGACGAAGACGTGAAAGACGATATCAAAGGCAAAACCGGCAAAAGCGCCCGGCCAAAGTACAGCTTCGTAATTCCGGTCTACAACGAGAGCGCCCGCGTCCTGAAGACGCTCAACTCGGTGGTGAGTTGTATTCGCACCCGCGGCTGGAATGCCGAGGTTCTGGTGGTCAACGACGGCTCAACCGACTCGACAGCCGACGTAGTGCGCACCTTTGCCCAGACCGCTCCCGAGATCCGGCTGCTCGAAAACCCCGGTAACCGCGGCAAAGGCTACAGCGTGCGCTCCGGGATGCTGCAGGCTCAGGGCAATGTCGCGCTCTTCACCGATGCCGATCTATCTGCGCCCATCGAGGAAGCCGAACGCCTCTTTGCCGCCATCCAGCAAGGCGCGGACATCGCCATCGGCTCCCGCTGGCTAGAGAAAGACCGCCAGACTCAGCGCCAGCCCCTCTATCGCCAATTCTTCGGACGCTGCTTCAACGCCGTCACCCGCTCCATCATGCGCCTGCCTTTTGCCGACACCCAATGCGGCTTCAAGGCCTTCACCCGCGAGGCCGCCCAGACCGTCTTCCAGCTTCAGACCATCGAGCGCTGGGGCTTCGACCCGGAGATTTTATTTATCGCCCTCAAGCGCGATTTCTGGATCATCGAGGTGCCGGTCACCTGGGCCCACGACGAGCGCTCTCGCATGAGCTACCTGAAAGACGGTATCAAAATGCTTCAGGAGATCACTATTGTCCGCTGGAACGCCTTCCGTGGACGCTACGACAAGCCAGTAGACGCGCCTCCTCGTGTACCGAGGGACAAATAACAGGGGCGATTTGCGATTCGCCGCCAATTGAAACTGCACTTCACGCGGCCGGCTTGCGCTTCATCAGCGGCGATGAGAAGGTGGCCATCGCCGCCACCACTACATTGGCCACCACCACGGGGAAGGCGTGGATGATCACGCCGTAGATCACCCACAAAGCGGCCGCTCCCGCCTGCACGCGGCGCAGCGACTTGGCGCCTTTGCACAGGTAGGAGCTGGCGAAAGCGGCGGTCGCGACCCATCCAATCCAATCGAGTCTCATCAGGCCACCGCGCGAACTGCCGTAGGCTCGGCTCTGCTGATGGTCAGCGTGTCGGTTCGCACCTTGTCCCACTCCTGCAAGACCAGCCCGTGCTGCTCGAAGAAAGCGCGAATGCGGATGGAGTCCCATCCGGCGATCTCCTCAAGAATGGGCACCAGCACGCTCAACGCATCCTCGCTCAGAATGGTGCGGCTGGCAATGGGTGTGATGTAGCGGTTCTCCGAGACGGCGATGGTGAGCCCGGAGAGGCGGTTGACGTGCAGCATCACGTGCACATCCGAGCTGCCGTCGCCCACATAGACGATGCGGTCATGGCCGACGCGCAGTTGGTTGCGCAGCTCCTCCACCACCACCACCTTGCCGTAGCCCGCGGGGACTCTCACGATGGATTCAATCTCTCCCGTGGCAGCGTAACGAAAGCGCGTGCCGTAGATGCGGTCGGCGGGCACAATGCCCTCCAGCGCGGATTGAATCACCTCTTCGGGCGCGGCCGATACCACGTAGAAAGTGAAATGGTTGCCGTCCAGGTTCTCGATCAGTTGTACCAGCAGGCGGATATTCTTTTTCAAGCGGATCCGCTTGCCGGCTTCGACCAGGTGCTCCCGGCGCACGCGCCGGAACTCCGGATCGTGCAGCAACAGATAAGCCAGCTCTCCGCCTTGCTGCACCATGTGGATGCGCGACAGGCCGGCGATGCGCTCCTCGAATCCTGAAAGTCCCAACAGATCACTCAGCACGATCCCCGAGTCGTTGAAGCTCAGCGTTTGATCGAAATCGCTGACCAACAGATATTCTCTTGCAATTCGTCCGCTCTCGTGTTCCATAAACACTTCTCCTGATTCCATCGACACTCCTCCTGATTCAGTTTTTTCATGTCGTTCGGAAGGGGTTGATGGGCTATGCGATTAAGTTCGCGTGTAGTGAATATTGGCTTTCGCGGCCGTTACTAGATTGATACCAGTATACCAAGTTAGATGTTATGGATTCATAAAGGATGCAATCCCGAATATGAGATTCGTCTCATGCTTGCGACAGATTCAAAGTATCGGAATGTGGTGCGCGGTCTCCCGCTCTTGCGACAACAAAAGTACGTCGCAACTATGGGACAAAAGGTTAAGCGGTCCGGCTCTTTTTCCCAGGCGATTTCTGAAACATCCCGCCCATGGTGCGCGTCTTTTTTGACAGGCGAGGTCTCTGGCTCGCCTATACTTGGTCAGGAGGAAAGCATGATCCGCAGGATAGCCTTCGCACTTCTCTTCGTCGCCTTTACCGCCATCGGGGCCCACGCCGCGGACTTCAACGGCAAGTGGACCGCCGAGTTCGATACTCAGATCGGCGTGCAGAAGTATACCTATGAGTTCCACGTCGACGGTGCAATCGTCACCGGCAAGGCCATCAACGAACACGGCGAAGCCGCCATTCAGAACGGCAAGATCGACGGCGACACCATCACCTTCGTTGAGATGTTCAACTTCAACGGCATGGACATTAAGATCACTTACACCGGCAAGATCAACGGCGACGAGATCAAATTCACCCGTCAGGTGGCCGACTTCGCCACCGAGCAACTAACCGCAAAACGGGTCAAGTAGCTCGCACCTCTACTCCATATGCTGGACGGTTGAGGCTCGTGGTTCCCCAGGTAGGACAGATTTGATAATCCGGGCGGACCTGGGGCACTGCTTCTTAGGATGGTCAGAATCGGGCCACACGCCGTGATGACGCTTGACATAGATTCGTTTATAAACGATAATTCGATCATGTACGAGATTCGCCATTACCTGACGAGAAGCGGGAAAGACCTCTTCATGGAATGGCGTGAAAAACTCCGCGACACAAAGGCGAAGATTGCTGTCGACCGTAGAGTCAACAGAATGGAATTGGACAACTTCGGCGATCACAAGCCTTGCCGTGGCGGGGTGTGGGAGTTGCGCATCGACGTTGGGCAGGGTTATCGCGTTTACTACGCCATTGCCGGGACTGAGGTGGTCTTGCTGCTCTCGGGAGGCGGCAAGCGAACGCAGGATGCGGATATCGACCGTGCCAGCGCGTACTGGCTGGACTGGCAAGGGAGGGTGGAGGAATGAGAGACAGAAACCACGACGAAGCCATGGCGGAAGAGTTCAAGAGAAAGCCCGCCTACGCAGTGGAGTTGCTGAACGAGATTCTTGAGGAGGGCGAACAGGGCGAATTGCTCATCGCTCTGCGTCAGATGGCCAAGGCCTTCGGCGGCGTTCAGAGTGTGGCGGAAAAAGCCAACCTCAACCCAACGCAGCTCTACCGCACATTATCTGAAGAGGGCAATCCGGAATTGCGCAGCCTTTCCGCAATTCTCAAAGCCATGGGCCTGCGCCTCGCCGTCGAGCGCGTCCGCGCAGCTTGAGTTTCTGGTGGAAACTGTTAGATGGGGTTCGTGATCTCCCACATCTAAAAATCGAGATGTGGGGTACACGATTCATTGATACGGATCTACGCCTCCCGCCTCCGGCAGACTTACTGAGTGGATGCAGCCAGATCCCAGCATTTACTCGGGACGAATTCACTGTCACCAGAATCATTGTGGCAGGCAAATTCACAAACTGTTACAGTGCCAGTGTGTAGGTTGGAGACATAGACCCTTCCTCCCTCCTCCGTCAGAGATAAGTCACTTGGCCCGGAAGGATGAGTGCGGCCAAGCACCACACACTCCTTTTTTGCGCACGCACTGATCGTTCCAGTCGAATGACTCACCATGAGCGTCCCATAAGCATTGCAGGACCACTCGGTTCTAATGATTCCGATCGACTCAAACTCACGGCCTGTCGCTTTGGGGCTGTCTTGCGGACCTTGATTTATGCCGCAACCGCCCACGCTAACAATAATTGCGGTAGACAACGCAATGACGCGAAGCGCGGCTACAACTCCACTTCTCGCGACCTTTCTGAATGAACTCATATAGCTTCCAGTCCCTTGCATTGTTCGATCCTTTCCGTAAAATACTCTCCTATGCCGTCGCCGCGTCCGCCACCGACTGCAACCCCCGCGCCTCGATCTCGAACTCGCGGATTTTGTATTTCTGTATCTTGCCGCTCAGAGTGGCCGGAAACTCGGTGACAAAGCGAACATGTTCGGGAATCTTGTAGTAGGCGATCTGTCCTTGGCAGAATTCCTTGATCTCTTCTTCCGTGGCTTCGACGCCCGGCTTCAGCCGCACCCAGGCGCAAACAATCTCGCCCAGCCGCGCATTGGGAATGCCCACTACCTGCGCCTCGCCAACCTTGGGATGGGTGTAGAGAAACTCCTCCACCTCACGCGGATAGATGTTTTCTCCGCCGCGGATAATCACGTCGCGCGACCGCCCGGTCAAGTGGATGCAGCCATCGTCGTGCATGATGCCCAGGTCGCCGGTGTGCAGCCAGCCATCCTTGCGAATCACTTGCGCGGTTTCCTCCGGATCGCCGTCGTAGCCCTTCATCAGCGCGTAGCCGCGAATGCAGAGTTCGCCTTGCTCGCCGATGGGCACTTGCTGGCCAGTTGTTGTGGAGACGATCTGAATTTCGGTCTGCGGCATGGCGCGGCCCACCGTCTTGACGCGAATCTCGATGGGGTCGTCGGCGTCGGACATGGTGGTGACCGGCGAGGTCTCGGTCTGCCCGTAGGCAATCACCAGCTCGCGGCAGTGCATCTCGTTGAGCACGCGCTTCATCAGCTCCACCGGGCAGGGCGCGCCGCTCATCATGCCGGTGCGCAGGCTGGTCAGGTCAAAGCTGGCAAACTCCGGCAGCGCAAACTCGGCGACGTACATCGCGGGCACGCCATACACAGAGGTCGCCCGCTCGTCATGAACGGCCTGAAGCGTGAGTCGCGGATCAAAGGTCCAGTTGGGCAGGCTGAGGGCCGCGCCGGTGTTGAGTGATGTCATGCTGCCGATGACGCACCCATAGCAATGAAACAGCGGCACCGGCACAACGATCTTGTCCTGCTCTGTATAGTGAAATCCCTGCGCCAGGAACTGCCCGTTGTTGACCACGTTGTGATGGGTGAGCATCACTCCCTTGGGCAGCCCCGTGGTCCCGCTGGTGTACTGGATGTTGGCCACATCGTCCGCGGCAACGACATCGGGCAATCGGCCCTCGGCGTCCAGCAGCGCCGGCCACTCCGGCGAGTCGAAGTAAATGGTGTGTTCCAGCGCCAGCGTCAACCCGTGGCGCGCGCGGCCAAGAATCTCCTCGTAATCGGCGCGCTTGTCCTTGTGCCATAGGAACAGTACCTTCATGCGCGAGCGTTGCAGCGTGAATTGCAGCTCATGCGAGCGGTAGGCAGGGTTCACGTTCACCAGCGCCGCTCCGGCGCGCGCGCAGCCCATGTGCATCATCACCCACTCGATGCAGTTGGTGGACCACAGGCCTACGCGGTCTCCGCGGCGAATGCCCAGCGACCAAAGCCCGCGCGCCACGCGGTCGGCCACTGCGCTCAACTCCGCCCAGGTAAGACGTTTGGATTGATGGCATGAGGCTACGGCAAGGCGGTCGGGATAGCGGCTGGCGGTGCGCTCCAGCAGGCCGCCAATGGTCAGATCGAGGAGAGCGCGGCTAGGGCCGCGTGAGTAACTCAGGGCACAAATGTCTTCTTCAACAGGCATGGCTTTTGTTTTATGGAACGAAGGGCAGTGTACACCCGCGTACCCAACTAAAAAGTGTGACCCAGCCCACAAATCTCAGTATGTAGATGCAGCCCTGTTGGATCGGCCTACAACCTACTGAATGATAAAGGCGAACAGCCATAATCTGTCTCCCGTGTAACCCTGGAGACCGCTATTTCCGTCCAATCTTCTTGAGGATAGCTGTGATGGCCAGTTTTCGTTGTCCATGCTGCGGATATAAGACACTGGAGGCGCCCGAAGCGCTGGCCTTGTGTCCCGTCTGCTGGTGGGAGGATGACGGCCAGGAGGACGGCGACGCCTCTGAAGTACGGCTGACCGTGAACGGAACCCTCAGCTTGGCCGAGGCCCGTGACCACTTCGCCCGTTGCGGCGCGGCCCATCCCCGGTTTTTGCCTTACGTTCGCAAACCCCAGCTTGCTGAGAAGTAGTTCCATTTCAGATACCTAGTGCCTTTTTCGATGCCTTTAGCTCCAAATCCTGCCCAGCCGGTTTGACCCTGCCAGCAAACCCACATACCATGAGAGAGGGATTTCTCTCATCCGCGCGGGGTTGGTGTGCTCGCTGCGGCAATCTTTACCTGCAAACTTGCCGAAAAGTAGTCGGTTTGCGGCCTTGAACGCTGTTTTCTGGACCAAAACAGGCAGTTTATCCCCCATTCTGGCAGTTTGTTTGGCGCACACAGCGCGTGGAAGGCAAAACGTTGAGCTCTACCGGCACAGTCGAAAACAATTCACAACCTGACGAGCCCCAGGCAGTTCATGAGGGCCCCGAACATACCCACGATCACTCCGATCATGACCACGAAGGGCATGATCACGAAGGGCACGACCACCATCACGGCCCGGTTTTGAACCCCGATTGCACTCGCGAATTAGTGCTGGACATTCCCGCCGAAGAGGTCTCCAAGGCCTACAGGACGGTGACCGGCAACTATAAAAAATACGCCAAGATCCCCGGCTTCCGCGCCGGCAAGGTTCCGGAAACTGTGGTCCGCCGCCGCTATGCCGACGGCATTCGCAAAGACGTGATCGACGGCCTGCTCCCCGAGCGCTTCAACAAGGC